>Ga0157371_10004973_pt1 | contig 11416 bp, 4 predicted proteins | sample C45metaG_FD_113462 | JGI IMG/M metagenome (GOLD analysis project Ga0157371, IMG submission 113462) | Corn rhizosphere microbial communities from Kellogg Biological Station, Michigan, USA - C4-5 metaG | ecosystem: Host-associated > Plants > Roots > Rhizosphere > Soil | place: USA: Michigan... | reverse complement strand
TTTACAGCCTTAAACTGAACGGTGCTTTGCAATACCGTTTCAGCAATAACCTTGAGGCTATTTACCAGTACAACTACGGTCGCGGTACTGCAAGCTATACCGGCAGCAGCCGTTTCGATCTTAATAACTTTGTTTTGCAAACGCACAGGGTTGAGTTAAAAGGCAGTAATTTCTTTATCCGTGGCTACTCGGTTGAAGAAAACTCACACGACTCGTACAACACCCGCTCACTGGCCCAATTCATTAACCGCGACTGGGTAAAAGACCTGAACGGCAACACCGTAACTCCTGATAAAGCTGATGACACCTGGTTTACCCGTTATGCCGCGGCATTTAACGGCACGGTAAGTGGTGTTACTCCTAATAGCAATTCCTCAGCAAGGGCCTTTGCCGATCAGGGCCGTTTTTTACCAGGCACAACTGAATTTAACAATGCCAAAAATGCTTCTATCCATAATTATGGTTTGAGCGGTGCAGGCGTTTTCAGTAACAGTAAATTTTACCATGCTGAAGGCCAGTATGATTTTACCAGCGCCTTAAAAGTGTTTGAGCTTTTGGCCGGAGGCAGTTTCCGCAATTACAGGATGTTCACCAACGGCAGCTTGTTTGATGATAAGGTAAATCGTGTAACCATTAAAGAGTACGGCTCATTTTTACAAGCCGGCAAAAAACTGTTTGATGACAACCTGAAACTAACAGCCTCTATCCGTTATGATAAAAACGAAAACTTTAAAGGAAGCTTCACCCCTCGTTTTTCGGCAGTATATACAGTTGATAAAACCTCCAATTTCAGGGCATCATACCAAACCGGTTTCAGGAACCCAACTCCTGTTGATCAGTTCATTCATCTCAACGTGGGCCCTATCACTATTTTGGGCGGTGCGCCTAATAACAGCAAGGGCTTAAACGTTTATGAAAACTCGTTCACTTCGTCATCGGTAAGCGCTTTTGGCGCTGCGTTTGGCAAGGCGGTACAAAGCGGTACGTCATTCCCACAGGCTATCGAACAAAACAAGGGGCTGCTCCAAAAAGCAAGCGTAGCCTACATTAAACCAGAGCAGCAAAAAGCATTTGAAGTGGGCTATAAAGGCTTGATGATGGATAAATTACTGATTGACGTAAACTACTATTACAGCAGCTACACCAACTTTATTCTGAATACTGTGGTTATTCAACCCAGCAATCCAATTCTTGGTTCTGATGGCCAGATTACCACAGCCTCCGCAACTGATATTCCTAACGGTAAGGTTCACGCCTTCCAGTTGTATACCAACGCACCGGATAAAGTATCGGCCCAAGGAGCAAGCGCCGGTTTAACATACCTGCTTAACGGCGGTTACGCTTTGGGTGGTAACGCAACTTTATCAGTATTTAACCTTCGCAACGCTAATCCTAACAATATTGCGGCTTTCAATACACCAAAATGGAGCACCAATGCTACATTTGGCAACAGCAACGTAATCAATGATTTTGGCTTTAACGCGGCGTGGCATTGGCAAACCGCTTACGACTGGTACGGCACATTTAACGGTACCCGTCCCGGTCGCGTTGATGCTTATTCAGTTGTTGATCTGCAGTTCAACAAAAAACTGCCAAAATTTAAATCAACAATTAAAGTTGGTGGCAGCAATATTTTCAACAACCGTATTTACCAATCATATGGTTCGCCGGCAATTGGCGCTATTTATTATGTATCAATAATATTTGATGACCTTTTAAAATAAACAACATGAGCACTTTAACAATTGATGAGCAGGTTGTAAAACCTCAAACAAACCTCAGCGCCGCCTATAGGGTGGTGCTGTTTGCAATCTGTTTTTTTAGTACTGCTCTGGGTGGCTCCGTATCAACACTGATGTCGGTTTACCTGCCCGTTGTGGTAAAAGACCTGCAGGGAACTGTGCCTGCTGATGAGATCAACGCCATAAGTGGGTACATCAATGCCATTTTTATATTCGGCTGGGCCTTTGGCGGTTTTACCTGGGGGGTAATCAGCGATAAAATGGGTCGGAAAAAAGCCCTGCTGCTCGCCATTGGCAGCTATGGCGTATTTACCATTTTAACCGGGTTAATGCCAACCTGGTGGGGCGTGCTGTGTTGCCGCTTTTTCAGCGGTTTTGGCGTAGGCGGCGTTTTGGTAACATCCATAACGCTGGTGAGCGAAGTCTGGCCGGCCAAAAGCAAAGCAGTGATCATAGGCATTCTTTCCATAGCCTTCCCGGTAGGTATTTTCTCCGCAGGGCTAATCAACTTTATTGTATCATCATGGCGGTCGGGCTTTTTTGTCGGGGCGATCCCTCTTGCACTGGCATTGATAGGCGCCCTGGTTTTGAATGAATCTGAAAACTGGCTCAACTACCGTAACGATATCGCCAACCGCGAAAATCCCTTGAATAAACTGCTCTCTAAAAGCCATCGCCGCGAGCTTATTGTAGGCTCCTTAACCTTTGGCACTATGCTGATAGGTTTATGGGCCATATTTTCATGGCTGCCTACCTGGGTGCAAAGCCTGATTACCGACCATGATGCCGCAAAAGAACGCGGCCTGAGCATGATGTGTATGGGCATGGGTGGTTTAATCGGTGGTTTCTTTTCAGGATGGCTTGTTAACTTACTATCCATCAGGCGCTCCATGGTGATCTGTTTCGCGGTTTGCGCGGGTATGTCATTTATCCTGTTTAAAACTAATACTACATTTAGTACAGCAGTTTATATCGAGATCATCATACTGGCTTTATTCTTTGGGGCGAGCCAGGGCGTATTATCAGCCTATATCCCCCAATTATTTTCAACCGGCATCAAAGCAACTGCAACAGGCTTTTGCTTCAACATCGGGCGTATTTTTACAGCTACCGCGGTTTTATTTGTAGGCGTGCTGGTATCAACCCTGGGAGGCTACGGTAACTCGCTATTCATCTTTTCACTGGTATTTATAAAAGGCTTGCTGGTAGTATTATTTGTACAGGAGAAAGCCGAAGGCGAGGAAAAAGCAAAAAGCAAAAAGCTGAAGGCTTAAAGCCGAAAGCTTAGAAAATTAAAAAAATCACTAATTCAATAACTCACTAATTCACTAATTAAAAATATGGCACACATCAATGTACCCGAAGGCGTTCCGGGCATCCGTTCGCTGGTAATGTTCAGGCCCGAAACTGGTCAGTATCTATATGAACTTGCCGAAGTATTATTACGCGGAGAGTCAACCTTAAGTCCGGCCGACCGCGAGCTGATTGCTACCTACGTATCCTATCGTAATAACTGCACGTTTTGCTACAGCAGTCATGCCGCTGCCGCCCGTTGCCTTTATGAAGATGACGCCCTTATTGTTGACGAAGTTTTACGCAACATGACCGAAGCCCCTATCAGCGCCAAATTGAAAGCCCTGTTGAATATTGCAGGTAAGGTTCAGATCCTGGGTAAAGAAGTAAAGCAGGAAGATGTTGACGCAGCACGTGCAGAAGGAGCTACCGACCGCGAGATCCACGATGCAGTGTTAATAGCCGCCGCCTTCAGCATGTTTAACCGCTATGTTGACGGCCTCGCCAGTCTCACCCCTACCGATCCGGAAGCTTATGCCGAAATGGGCAAACGTATGGCTAAAGGCTATGTATTACCACAACCGCAGCATTAATTTTTAACCAGACAGATATGGCACATATAGAATTAAATAACGACCTGCCCGGCATCCGCGGCCTGATGTTTTATAGTCCGGAAACAGAGGCCCCGTTAAATGCCCTTGCCGAACAACTGCTTCGCGATGACAACAATTCCCTATCGCGCGGAGAACGGGAACTGATAGCAACCTATGTATCCTACCTCAACGATTGTTTCTTTTGCCAAAATGTACACGGTGCAGTAGCCGGCTATTACCTTGGCTGCAATATTGATGAGATAGACGCCATCAAAGCCAACTTTTCGGCAACTGATCTTTCAGCGAAAATGAAAGCCCTATTGGCCATTGCCGGCAGCGTACAAAAAGGCGGTAAGCAAGTAACCACCCAACAAATTGAAGCCGCTCGCTCGGAGGGAGCTGGTGATAAGGAGATCCATGACACTGTACTAATTGCCGCGGCTTTTTGCATGTTCAATCGCTATGTTGACGGCTTAGGTACATGGGCACCACAAGATAGACAAACCTACATTGACCGGGCACCCGAACGTGCAGAGGTCGGCTACATATCAAGCATTTTTAAGAAGGTTTAATACCTGCGTTTTTATCACATCTACGGCCCGGAGTTAAAAGCTCCGGGTTTTTTTGTTGGCTTATCTGGATACTTAAGCGATAGTTTCGGATTGCCTTACTGACAAAAAGGGGGTTAACAGGGTTAACAGGGTTAACAGAATTCGGGGTTATGCTTTTACTATATTACTTATAATCAATCAGTTGATTGATTTTTATGTAAAAAAGTGTTAACCCCCTTTTTGGATAAATATTATCGGTCAAATTTCAATTCACAGGTAACATAACGTCAAGGGTGGTAAATTTGATTTATACAGCCTCGCTATTTGAACCACTGTAGTCTGAAGATTACAGGCATAATCATCCGACGTCGGAGACTTCACTTTTTACATCAAAACTTATCATTCTACTTAAACACCACCCTGCTCCCCTCACTATGTGCATTAAACTCCGGCGCGTACATGCATTGGATACTGGTAATCCCCGTTGAATAATTGCCAGGCTGTACTACCCGCAATTCGTATTCAAACACATAATTGCCTTTATTTAAATTACTAATAAAAAAATTGGTAGCGACATCTTTATTTACCTGGTAATAGGATAAGCCATCCTGATATTTATATTCGGACAGAACTGATACGGGCTCTGCACCCGCCGGGCGAAGATCTTTCAACTGAACATATTCATAATCACGACCGGCTTTTAAATAAATCACCACTTTGAGCAGATCGCCGGTTTTAGGCTGATGAGCCGCATCAACTGTCTGTAATATAGGCCCTGCATCTGTTTGTTTTTTAATAAAGTATTTACGTTCAAGATGAATATCCGTTTGCGATGGGGTGATCTTATCCATTTGCTCCAGGTACTGCCAGTACATTGCACCATAGCTGATGGATTTCCCGTTATTTTTGATCTCCACCTTGCCTAATGACGGCTTTATTTGCTCGTCACCCCAACTGGTTTTGATATAGCCTGTACCTGCATCAGCCTTTACATCCGGTTTTAAATCGGCGACAGGCTTATTATCGAGCTTAATTTCAGATGCGCCACCTTGCAGCCAGTCTTCCTGTTTTAGCAATAGGGCATATACAGCAGCGGCAGTCGCTTTGGTAGTTTTCCAGTTATTGGTTTGCTTGTTGCGCATAAGCCATATTTTCATTTCCTCAACCGTTTTCGCGTTATTACCAGCCTCAGTGAACAACTCTATCATTAAACTTTGCGTTTCAATCGGCGACTGGTACCAGTAATAACCAACCATGTTTTTACCCCAGTACATTCCCATCTCATCCGAAGTTTGTGTAGTTTCCATCAGCGATTTAATGATGGCCTTTGCCACCAATGGCTTGCCGTTGCGCAACATAGTCACGGCTATCATTCCCTGCTCATAAATGCTTTGCATTACCCATTGATCTTCGGCTCGTTTCAGATAATTATTGAAGATAGATTTTAACGCCGGTTCCATTGGCTTATCAGTGTAGTAACTCCGCACGTACCACGCATGGGCTTCATCGTAACCAATCTCTCTTTTTTGATAGTCCTTTTGTTTCTTCTCTTCTTTATCCTGTTTTATCAGCCCGGCATCCATATACCCAAGCGCTTTGCCGGCAATCTCTTTTAATATTTTATTATCAGCTGTGGCTATCTTCAGATGATAAAGCTGTCCTATTCCTTCCAAAACATGGCGGGTGATGTAATCATCGGCATAATTTCCCCCAAACCAGGGGAAAGCGCCGTTCGGTAATTGCTTTTGTTTCAGTTTATCCAGGTTAGCCTTCATTTCGTAGCTCATTTTATTGAGATCAAAAAGCTGGGCTATCCTTTTCTTTTGCTCCGACTCGCTAAGGGCATCCTGCAGCCATGGTGTTTCTTCGAGCAGTGTGGTTTTTAATTCCTGGTTCTTTTCGAGATTGGAGAGCAATTCTTTACTGTCGCCACTTTTCCACTGATCAAACACCTGCTTGATCAACGGCATTTTACTGATCAAATCTGTCGACAAGCTATTGGCATAATAACGGCTAAACAATTGTTCCGAACACTCATACGGAAACTCCATCATGTAAGGAATGGCCTGCACAGCATTCCAGGCCGGATTTTGACTGTACTCCAGCGTAAGGGTTTTACTTTTTAACGTAGTGCTGCTATTGTTAATTAGCTTATCAAAATTGAATGTTTTAGTTTGCCCGGCCCTTACCATCATCGGCAAACTTTCGGTAACCAACATGCGGTTTGGCAATACCGGGATAGTATTTTCTTCGCCGTCGCTGTATTTACCCGCATCGGCAGTTAAGCGATAAGTAAGCGCATCAAGGCCAGACGGAATTACCAATTTGAAAGAAACTGGTTTTGTTGCCGAAGCTCCTATTTCAAATTTTTGCCGCGCCTCATCATTACTTAAAAATAATGACACGGGTTGCATATTAATACCATTGAAGAGCCGTAATTCCACCTGCCCCTTTAACGGCTCTTTTTCCAGATTAGCTAACCGGGCGGAAACGGTCACCGTATCACCTTCACGTAAAAAGCGGGGCATATTGGCGTTTATGCTCAATTGTTTTTGTGTAACAACTTCTGCCTCGGTATAGCCAAGCTGTAGCTGTTTATCATGTGCGAAAGCCCTAAACTTCCATTTGGTAAGCGCCTCGGGCATGGTGAACTCAATCAATACCTGTCCTTTTTCATCTGTACGGAGCTGCGGGTAAAAGAAAGCGGTTTCGTTAAAGTTTTTGCGGGTAGCGATTGGTTTAAGTGTACCATAACCAACAGATAATAATTCTCTATCAAATTTCCCAACAGGCTTTACGGCTATTTCCCGCAAAACTACTTTATTGTTAGCATATTGATTTACCGATGCTACATCGTAAGCAACCTGTAGCCCGGGCGCTCTTCCCGCCAACGCGTACATTGCGTTAGGTTCACTTTCGACAACTCCTGTCATATCACTATTGCCAACCGGCTCACTAACTGCCATGTATCCATCCGTATCCGCAGACGTCTTCTTCAGATAATCCTTTCCGTTAAATCTTACACGAGCGGCATTTTTCAAACCCATCCGCACATACCCATTTACCGGCGGGTTCATATATAACGTAGCCAGGTACTTTCCGCTAAACACCAGTGTAGCATTTTTGGGTACTTTAATCTTATAAAAACCTAATGAATTGGATGTTGTACTAATATTTGTGCCTTTGATCGCGATCTTAACATCTGCTATTGGCATTTTAAACAGGTTAAGCACCCGGCCGCTTACTATTGAGCCGTTTTTTACAAGGGCTGAGTTTTTGATGAACAAAGCCTCTATCTGCCTGTCTTTAGCAGAACCATTTTTATAATTTGATACAGATGCGAGATAGTTATTGTAACCATAGTTATAACCGCCAAAGTAATTGTAGTCCGCCCAATCCAACGTTTCATAATTAAAACTTGCAACAATGGGTGTTTGATAGTATCGGGAATAATCAAAGGGCGCAGTGCTAATTAACTCTACAAATTGATCATAATTTTCCCAACTAAAATAATAGATATTGTTGCCGTCATATGTTGGTAATTGCTTATCCCAGGTTTGTGGAATTGCAACGTCATCAAGCGAGGCATCATACATACCGGCCAATAATTCGGCTTGCTCCTTTTCTTTACCAGGCGCCGATACCTGTACTTTCCATTGTTCTTTTTCGCCGGGCTGTAACTTATTTCTGAAAGTAAGCAACCGGACCTTTAATGCCGATGTAGTGTCTTTTATTTTGATGTGGGTATAGCTGCGGTACAAACGGTTATCGTTCATCATTAAAAATTGCACCGCGAAATTGTTTTTAGCGGTTGCAGGCACAGGTATTTTTAAGCTCCGCTGCTGACCGCCGCTAACAGTAAGCCACTCTGCCGATAGCATTTTAGGCCCCTCATATTTTTCAACCAGGATATGGGTTTCCCTGCTTGTGCCCAACCAAAATTCGGCAGTTTGCCCGGCCTTATCTATTTTATCATTAATGACAGTTGCCCAGCTATCCATATCCGGTGCCCTGCCAGCCTCAGCGTGAAATTTGATAAAATATGTTTGCGATGTAGTATCGCCCTTACCGCTCCTGGCATTTATAACCAATTTATAAACGCCGGTTGGCTGTTGTTTCATTGCCGCCAGATCAAGTTGGCTATAGGTACTATCTGCAACAGTTATGCGGTCGTCGATAATAGTTTTATCTGTTTGCCAGTTTTCCTGCTTGTCCTCTTTTTTATAGGCATAGCCCGGAAACAGCTTTTTAAACTCACCGGCATCCATCAGGTGTTGATCAGGCGCTTCCCATAACCGTTTTTTGAACACGGTTTCTGGTTGCCTTAACGAATACACCTTCACATTCAGCATACCGTTTTGCGGCTGGCCATTTATATTATTAAGCTTTACCGGGATAGTTAATTTATCCTTGACTGAAAGTTCTTCAGGCACTGTCCCCTCCAGATCGAGCACATTATCGCTTACTTTGACTTCGGTATTTGCCGACTGTGTTTCACCGCTTCCATCAGTTACATCGGCGGCGATACTGTAATTATACATATCCGGAACTTTTCCGTTACCGGGTGAAGCTTTAAATGCAAACTGAAATTCGCCATTGGTATTTGTTTTAATGGTATCAGATGCTATCTCAGCCGGCGTGCCTCCTACGATGTAGTCGTTACCTCCCATTTTTAAATAATAAGGGCGATATGTTGGCGTCCGTTTAACGTGATAAGCTACTCCTGCGCCAGATAACCCGTAGCCAGAAAACGCGGTAACTTTACCTTTGATACGTACAGAGTCATTAAACCTATACGTTTCCTTTACCGGCGAAAATGTTACCTGGAAGGTAGGCCGTTTGTATTCCTCAACGCGGATCGTTACCGAGCCATGATCAGTAATTACAGACATCATTCCACCCAGCGTTTGCTGAGGTATAATAAATGAACCTGTTACGGTACCGTACTCATTGGTTTTAAGGTTCAGACTGCCCTGCTTTTGTCTGTTGGCATCAAACAAACTAACAATAATCTGCGCGTTAGGCACAATGCTGCTTTTATTATTCAACGTACTTATCTGCAACGCCTTAAAATAAACTGTTTGCCCCGGGCGATAGATCTGCCTGTCGGTAAATAAAATTGTTTTTTCGACAGACTCGGCAGATGGCTGCGATGTTGCTACAACACCATAAACATAGTTTTGCCTGCCGGTTAGCCGATCATTGTCAGTTGAAAGGTCCACATTATAGTAATTGCCTCTACATGTAAAAGTGAATACTCCGTCAGCATCGGAGTTGCCTTTACTGATAGGGTTCCTTAACATTTTGTCTTTACCGTTATAAGTATTGTATACATCAACCGTTACACCCTTAAGCGGTTTTCCGCTATCACGATCAAGTACCCTGATCTCTTTTACTCCGTTAGGCCGTTGCCGTGTAACGTAGGCTAAACCACTTACCCTAAAACGCGCCAAACCGGTTAATGCAGGCTTATTTTGCAAAGCATCATCAACTACAATAAAATAATTGCCCGGCTGCAACGGTGCTATTTTAAATTCGGCATGGTGGCTTTTATAATCGCGCATATCAGGCAGCAAAAGTTCACCGGTTTCCGCGGGCTTTAATTTGGTTACAAAATCATACACCTTTTTGCTGATGTTTAACTCCCATTCTTCATCCTGGTTATTGCCTTTTTTCAGCTGATTTATTTGCGCATCGGTAACCCTATAAATTGCAAACTTTGCCTGTTTAATATTAGCATACTGCAAGCTTGCTAATAATGGTTTGCCGGGAGCATATACCTCTTCAACCTGGGCTGATAAGGCCTGTTGCTCTAGCTCATGAATGTAAGCCTTCGCGTTTTTTCCACTTATACTGTTCGGAAATAACTCTTTAGCTTTTTCATAATAACTATGCGCTGTAACCAGGCTATCAATATTTTGATAGTAAAGCCCCATTTGTACTAAAGCTTCGGCACTTATCGGTTTAGCAGCATAATTGGCTGTTGTACGTTTTAAGCTCGCCAGATACAACGAGTCGGCATTGCTTAAGGTAGATTTTATATGCAGAAATTTAAGACGTTGCAGTTCCAGATCAGCGAGGGCTTCTGTATTGTTCTCGTGCAGATGAAATGCTGTAATCTGCTGCAACAACTTAATTCCCTGATACCAGGACGAAGCGGTGTCGACGGTATTGATGTTCAACTTAACAAATGAACTGGCATCTCCAAAAAAAGCAGGATCATCCACAGAGAACGCCATTTTGGGTTTGATGATTTCCGGTTCGTCAGCCAAAAAGAATTCAAAAGCCCGCTGTACCAGTAAGTCATAAAGTGTGGGCCGCAAATAACGGATGCTTTTATCGCCCTTTAAAACACCATCAAGAGTGCCGATTGGCGTGGCCTGTAACTGTTTTGTATCTGCAAGCGATAGCCGGTATTGTTTTGCTGTTTCTGAAATGATGGTTTGCAGGTCCCACTTGGTGTAATAGTCGCCGGGCGTTTCAAGGCGGCTCCGCTGGCTGTAATTGTAACGATTGTCCTTGTAATAATTCCAATACATTTCGGCCAGCATTGATTGCAGTACCGGCTTTACGGGGAACTTCGCCTTATCAATATCAGCTTTTAAGCGGGCAATAATAGGCACCAGTGCTTCTTCTTCCATGTATGATTGAAAAGTCATCCGGTAAATTACCGCGTGTACCTGCTGCGGCGCATTACTTTCATCGTGGGCCAGCTTGTCGAGTTTATCAACCTCCTTCAATGCTGATTTAGGCAAGCCTACTGCGGCCAATGAATCGATCCGGAAATTGAGCACGTCATATTTAGTTTGTGCCGATATCGGGTTAACCGAAATAATTAAGCTTAGGATAAGCAAGCAGGCAAGGGTTTTGGCAAGTTGTGGTAACATGCTGGATAATGGTTTTGGTTGATGTTTAAACGACGTACCAAGATATAAAATATCCATAGGTTAAAATTTAACGTTTTTTAACGGTTGATCAATCACTCTACCTTTAAGATGCAATTACAAATCTTTTTCCATAAATAGTTTTCAGACCTCATATCCAGCCGATTGAAACAGCAATATTACTTTGTAAATTAATTTAAAAAGTTAATTTTAGTTATGCTTACCACCAATCATAAACCAATTAAAACCCTGCTGCTCACAGCATTTATTGCCTTGCAAGGCTTGCAAAGCAACGCCCAAACCAAACCGGGCACAACCGAAATAACCAAATGGCAATACGGCAAAACCGGGGC
>Ga0157371_10004970_pt1 | contig 11421 bp, 10 predicted proteins | sample C45metaG_FD_113462 | JGI IMG/M metagenome (GOLD analysis project Ga0157371, IMG submission 113462) | Corn rhizosphere microbial communities from Kellogg Biological Station, Michigan, USA - C4-5 metaG | ecosystem: Host-associated > Plants > Roots > Rhizosphere > Soil | place: USA: Michigan... | reverse complement strand
TGTAATGGTGTCGTTCCCACTGGCTGGATCACCGCGGAGCCCCACCATGTACAAGCGCATCCTGATCGCCACCGATGGCTCGGAGCTGGCCGACAAGGGCCTGGCCAAGGGCCTGGAGCTGGCCAAGGACCTCAACGCCGAGGTCGACATCGTCACCGTCTCCGAGCCATGGGCCGTCGGCATGTACGACGCCATGGGCTGGAGCGTGGGTTACATGAACAGCCCGGAGTACAAGGCCGACCGCGAGGAAGGCGCGCAGAAGGTGCTGCAGCCTGCGCTGGCCAAGGCGGCCGAGCAGGGCATCACCGCCAATCCGGTGCATGTGCTGGACCGCTATGCGGCCGACGGCATCATCGAGACGGCGGGCCAGCGCAACAGCGACCTGATCGTGATGACATCGCACGGCCGCCGCGGCGTCACCCGCGTGCTGCTGGGCAGCCAGACCGCCGAGGTGCTGGCGCGCAGCACGCTGCCGGTGCTGGTCATCCGCTGATACAGAAGCGTTCCCGGGGAGGGGACCCGACGCCGGCCGCAGGACGCGCGCCGGCGTTGTTTTTTCCGGGGCCCGGCGGATAAGGCCACCGAAACACCCAGTAGATCCACCCCATGGGTGGATGGACATCGCCGATCGCCTTGATGAGGTCAGAGCCCTTTCCTGCGGAAAGGGATCCGACCCCGGCCGCATCACCAGCTGTACAGCTTCCAGTACACCGGCGACACACCATCCTTGTCGTTGTCGAAGCGGCCATCGCCGTTCTTGTCGTACATGTAGAACGGCGCGCCGCGTGCCGGCGTCACCTTGACCATGCGCAGCTGGCCGGACACCCGGTACTCCTCGATGGTGTCACCGTTGTCCATCGTGCGCTTGGAGACATCGGCGCCCTTGACGTCCACCGGGGGGGCGCCGGCGCCGCCCATGCTGGCGCAGCCAGCGAGCAGGAGCAGGGAAGCCAGCATCAGGGTTCTCATCGGCGGGGCCTTTGCCTGGAAAGAGCCTTGATTATGCCCCATCGCCGCGTCACCGCCGTGTCGCCTCGGTGCAGGCGTGGGCGCGTAGAATCGTCGCATGAGCAGATTAGTCCTGATCGACGGGTCCAGTTACCTGTACCGCGCGTTCCACGCGCTGCCGCCCCTGTCCAATGCACAGGGTGAGCCCACCGGCGCGCTGTTCGGCGTGGTCAACATGCTGCGCTCGACGCTGAAGGAACGCCCGGCCTACGTCGCGTTCGTCGTCGATGCCCCCGGCAAGACCTTCCGTGACGACCTGTACGACCAGTACAAGGCCAACCGCCCGCCGATGCCCGATGAACTGCGCAGCCAGGTCGAGCCGATGTGCCGCATTGTCGAAGCGCTGGGCATCAGCATCCTGCGCATCGATGGCGTGGAGGCCGACGATGTGATCGGCACCCTGGCCCTGCAGGGCGTGGCACAGGACCTGAAGGTCACCATCTCGACCGGCGACAAGGATTTCGCCCAGCTGGTCCGGCCGGGCATTGAACTGGTCAACACCATGACCGGCAGCCGCATGGATTCGGACGCGGCGGTGATGGACAAGTTCGGCGTGCGTGCCGACCAGATCGTCGACCTGCTGGCACTGATGGGCGACACCGTGGACAACGTGCCCGGCGTGGAGAAGTGCGGGCCGAAGACGGCGGCGAAGTGGCTGGCCGAATACCAGCATCTGGACGGGGTGATCGCGGCCGCGCCAACCATGAAGGGCAAGATCGGCGAGAACCTGCGCGCCGCGCTGGAGCGGCTGCCGCTGAACAAGGAGCTGGTGACCATCCGCACCGACGTCGCGCTGGATGCCAGCCCGACCACGCTGGCCCTGCGTGACCCGGATGTGTCCACGCTGGGCGAGCTGTACCTGCGTTACGGCTTCACCCAGGCGTTGAAGGAACTGGGTGGTCCGATCGCCGCACCGGCGCAGGTCAGCGAGGCCACCCCGAGCCTGCGCGGCACCGCGGCCGGCTTTGCGCGCGGCAGCGCCGAAGCGCCGCCGGCGGGCGAGCTCGATCCTGCGCTGTCAGCGCCCGGCGAGTACGAGACCGTGCTGACCACAGAGCAGCTGCAGGCCTGGGTCGCGCGCGTGCAGCAGGCCGATCTGATCAGCTTCGATACCGAGACCGACGCACTGGATGCGATGCGCGCGCAGCTGGTGGGCATCAGCCTGGCGGTGGAGCCGGGCAAGGCTGCCTACATCCCGGTCGGCCATGACTACCCAGGCGCGCCGGCACAGCTGCCGCTGGCGCAGGTGCTCGACGCGCTGCGGCCGGTGCTGCAGGATCCGGCGAAGAAGAAGCTGGGCCAGCATGGCAAGTACGACCTGCACGTGCTGCGCCGCCATGGCGTGGACGTGCAGGGCTACCACGACGACACGATGCTTGAGAGTTTCGTGCTCAATTCCACCGCCACCCGCCACGACATGGATTCGCTGGCCCTGCGTTACCTGGGCTACAACACCATCAAGTTCGAGGAGGTGGCCGGCAAGGGTGCCAAGCAGATCTCGTTCTCGCAGGTGGGCATCGACGAGGCCAGCCGCTACGCCGCCGAAGACGCGGACATCACCCTGCGCCTGCACCACGCGCTGCAGCCGCAGCTGCTGGCCGAACCGACCCTGGACAGCGTGTACCGCAGCATCGAGATGCCGCTGGTGCCGGTGCTGACCAGCATCGAAGCCAATGGCGTGCGGATCGATACCGACGAACTGCGCCGTCAGAGCCAGGACCTGTCCTCGCGCATGCTGGCCGCGCAGCAGAAGGCCACCGAACTGGCCGGGCGCAGCTTCAACCTGGATTCGCCCAAGCAGCTGCAGGCGGTGCTGTTCGACGAACTGAAGCTGCCGGCGGTGGTGAAGACCCCCAAGGGCCAGCCCAGCACCAATGAAGAGGCGCTGGAGGCGATTGCCGAGCAGCACGAGCTGCCGCGGGTGATCCTGGAATACCGTGGCCTGGCCAAGCTGCGCAGCACCTATACCGACAAACTGCCGGAGATGGTCAACCCGGACACCGGCCGGGTGCACACCAGTTACCACCAGTCCGGCGCCGCCACCGGCCGCCTGTCTTCGTCCGATCCGAACCTGCAGAACATCCCGATCCGCACCGAGGACGGCCGCCGCATCCGCCGCGCGTTCATCGCCCCGGAAGGTTTCCAGCTGCTGGCGGCCGATTATTCGCAGATCGAGCTGCGGATCATGGCCCACCTGTCCGGAGACCCGGGCCTGGTGCGCGCCTTCGAGCAGGGCGCCGACGTGCATCGCGCCACCGCCGCCGAGGTGTTCGGCCGCACGCTGGAAGAAGTGACCAGCAACGAGCGTCGCGCGGCCAAGGCGATCAACTTCGGCCTGATGTACGGCATGAGCGCGTTCGGGCTGGCCCGCAACCTGGGCATCGACCGCGGCCAGGCGCAGGACTACGTGGCGCTGTACTTCAGCCGCTATCCGGGCGTACGCGACTTCATGGAGCGCATGCGCGAGCAGGCCCGGGAGCAGGGTTACGTGGAGACCCTGTTCGGTCGCCGCCTGTACCTGAACGACATTCATGCACGCAACCAGGGCCTGCGTGCCGGCGCTGAACGTGCGGCGATCAATGCCCCGATGCAGGGCACGGCCGCCGACATCATCAAGCGCGCCATGGTCGCGGTGGATCAGTGGCTGCGCGACAGTGGCGCGCCGGCGCGGATGATCCTGCAGGTGCACGATGAACTGGTATTCGAAGCCGAGACCGGATTCATCGAAGAACTGCGCAGCAATGTCGTGCAGCACATGTCGCAAGCAGCACAATTGCGCGTACCGCTGGTGGTCGATACCGGCACCGGCAGTAACTGGGATGAGGCGCACTGAGTCGCATTCAGGCCGAAAACGCCGTGAATTCGTTCATTTGCGTGATATTTCTGACTCGAACATGAATGTTTCCCTGATGGTCGTTTATTAAATTGGGCCCCTTCACGAACCGTTAGTGTTCGGAGTGCTTCTATAACTCCCGACAGGCGCAATGCCTGTTGTGGATCTCTCCCATCCCCTGGAGCAGATCTCGGAACGGGGGCTCCTCCCCAAGCACCCGTTCCCCGGCCCCGTTGACCTCCCCCTGGTCAGCGGGGCTTTTTATTTGTGCGCTGCTGCGCCACGCTGGGCCATTGCTCAGCAGGGGAACCCGCAATGCCCGACCTGTTCGCCCTGGCAATGCCTTGGTGGGAATTCATCCTGCGCGCGGTGGTGGTCTATGCCGTGGTACTGGGCATGGTCCGGCTCAGCGGCAAGCGCGCGCTGGGGCAGGTCACGCCGTTCGACGTGCTGCTGATCGTGCTGCTCGGCAACGCGGTGCAGAACGCGTTGCTGGGCACCGATACGTCGCTGGCCGGTGGCCTGCTGCTGGCCGCTACGCTGATCCTGCTGAACTACGGCGTGGGCTGGATCACCGCCCGCAGCCGCCGCATGGAACGGCTGATCGAGGGCGAACCGGTGGTGATCGCGCGCAACGGCAAGCTCTTCGACAGCGTGCTGCGGCGCGAGCTGGTCAGCCGCGCCGATTTCGAGGTCGCCATGCGCCAGCAGAGCTGCATCGGCGTGGAAGAGGTGGAACTGGCGCTGCTGGAGACCAACGGCCACATCACCATCATTCCCAAGCGCAAGGACGACTGACGCGCCACAGCGTGGGCCGGAGGCAGTATTCCTGCGACCCACGCCGATACGGTCTACTGTTCGGCCGCCTGCGCCTTCATGCCGGCCCAGTCACGGGTCGCGTCGATGTCGCAGGCCACATGCGTGCCCTTGCCGTCCTTGGCGCAGATGGCGGCCATCGTCTGCGGCACCTTGGGATCGCCGGTGTGGGCATAGCCTGCGGCCAGTCCCAGGCAACCACCGCGCACGCCGGCGCTGCACAGCTTGATGAAATAGGGCTGGGCCTGCGCCCACTTCTCCGCGCTGTGCAGTTCCTCACCTGCCACCTTGCAACCCAGCAGCTTGCCGTCGTCGCAGCAGGCGGCGGCACCGCCCTTGCGGGCCACGGTGGGGCAGTCCAGCGGCTGTGGGATTTCCACGAACGCCACCGGCGGCTGGCAGCTTGATGCGGCCTTGTCCATGCGCTCGTAGTAGCCATAACGGTTGTCCTTGTCGATACCGACGAGGTTGCCGTTGGCCAAGGGTTGCAGCACGAAATCGCTGCCGACATCGCGCCGGAGCAGGATCCGCCCGTCCTGCACGCGCGCGCGCAGGCGGGTGCCGATGCCCGCCACCTCGACCAGGCCGCCATCCAGGAAGCGCAGGTTCGACAGCAGCCCGTAGCCGGCCTCGAAGCGTCCGCAGGGAAGCGTGGTGGCTGTCACCGCAGCCAGTGCCGACGGCGGCTGCCGGGAAACCATCGCCAGTGCCTTGGCGGGACCGCAGGCGTAGGTGTCCGCGCGCTGCGCGCAGGAACGCTGCAGCGCCTCGGCGGCCTGCTGGGGGCGCCCACCGTTCCACAGTGCTTCGGCAACGTTGCTGCAGAACGCCTCGCCCTGCTGCTGCGCGCACAACGCCGCCAGTTCATCCAGCTGCGGCGCAGGCAGCGGTGCGTCCGGCGACCCTTCCAGGCCGAGCACCGACATCCCCATCAGTTCGCTGGCCATGACCTTCATGACTGCCAGGCAGGCCTCGGCTTCATCGGCAGGCGCATCATCCCGGCAGAAGGCGGGCATGGGCGGCTCCGTCCCGGCCCGCTGCGGCTGCGCCTCCTTGGCCTGGCGCTGGTAGGTCTCCTGCAACTGGGTGCAGGCCGCCTCCACGCCCTCGCTGCACCAGGCGTGCAGCTGCGTGGGCGCGGCCTCGGGCAGCGCCTCCAGGCAGTCGCTGGTATCGGCCATGCAGCTGCCTTCGACCATTTCCGGTACCGGTTTGCAGACCGCCGCCGTCTTCAGTTGAAAGGTGTGGTACCCGCCCGAGATCGTGCGATCGCTGTCGCTGAATTCCCAGTTTTCCAGGCGTCCGGTGGACAGGTTCCCCGTGCCCAGCAAGTTATCCTGGCGCACCAGTCGAAGCCGTTCGGTTGCCTGGTACGGACTGGAAATGAAACCATGGGCCTCGCTTTCAATGGTCAGGGTGGCCGCGCCATCGTCTTGTGCGTAGACGCCGCAGGCCATCGACTGCGCGGCTGCCGGCAGGCTTGTCGCGGCCAGCATCAGCAGCAGAGCGCGCCCGGCTGTCCTACAGCGGCGCGGTGAAACAACAACAGTCATCACGGTCTTCCTTGAGTCAAAGGGGGGAGGGAAACAGGTTGAGCAACGCAGCGACGGCTGCCGCCCGGCAAAGTGCCGCCCGTGGGGCGGGACCATATCGCCGGAGGGCGCGTCGGTACGTTGCGCCAGTTGGGGCTACAGCCAGTCGCGTGGCACCAGGTAATCGGCCAGGCGCGCTTCGGCGCTGCCGTCTTCCGGGGTAAAACCGTACTCCCAGCGCACGCGCGGGGGCAGGCTCATCAGGATGCTCTCGCTGCGGCCGCCGCTCTGCAGGCCGAACAGCGTGCCGCGGTCGTAGACCAGGTTGAACTCGACGTAGCGGCCACGGCGATACAGCTGGAACTCGCGCTCGCGTTCGCCGTACGGCGTGTCCTTGCGCTGCTGCACGATTGGCAGATACGCATCGAGGAAGCCATCGCCGACCGCGCGCAGGTAGGCGAAATCACGCTCGAAATCGCCGTGCAGGTCATCGAAGAACAGACCGCCCACGCCGCGTGTTTCGTTGCGATGGCGCAGGAAGAAGTACTCATCGCACCAGCGCTTGTGCGCGGCGTAGCGCTCTTCACCAAACGGCGCGCACAGGTCGCGTGCCACCCGATGCCAGTGCTGCACGTCCTCGTCGAACGGGTAGAACGGGGTCAGGTCGAAGCCACCGCCGAACCAGCTGGCCACCACTTCGCCATCGCGCTGCGCCTGGAAGAAGCGCACGTTGGCGTGGGTGGTCGGCACGTAGGGATTGAGCGGGTGGAACACCAGCGACACCCCGGTGGCGCGCCACGAGGCGCCGGCCAGTTCCGGCCGGTTTGCCGAGGCAGACGGCGGCAGTCGGCTGCCCGCCACGTCGGAGAAGCCGATGCCGGCCTGTTCGAACACCGCGCCATCGCGCAGCACGCGGGTGCGCCCGCCACCGCCCTCGGCACGCTGCCACAGGTCTTCCTGGAAGCGTGCCCGGCCATCGGCGGCCTCGATGGCCGCACAGATCCGGTCCTGCAGGTCGGTAAGGTAGGCGCGCACGCGCTCGAATTCGTTCATGGCGCGTACTTTACCGCAGGGCCTGCCCGAAGCTGCGGGCAGGCCCTGGCGGACTCAGCGCTTGCGGTTGGAACTGCGCGGCACTGGGGTGTCTTCCACTGCCGCCTCATCGGCCGCCTTCTGCAGGGCGCCCCCCAGAACGATCAGCTTCCAGTTCTGTGTTTCGAGCACGTCACAGGCCACGTGGAGGCCGTTCCGGTCGACCTTACACAGCTGTTCCAGGGTCGCACGTGCATCCACACCGGCACCGTTGCCCTGCGCGGTGACCAGGTTCTCGCACCCTTCGCGCACTCCTGCGCGGCAGACCGTGGTGTAGTGTTCGGCGGCCTGCGGCCAGTTCCCGGACAGTGCAAGGCGGTTGCCGAGGATGTTGCAGCCCTGCAGCTTGCCTTGTGCGCAGCAGGCCTCGGCACCACCGCCATCGGCCAGTGCCAGCGGGCAATCCTGTGGCAGCGGCAGCACCGTGTACTGCTTCGGTGCGCTGCAGCCGGTTGCGCCCTCACCCGTGGGAGCGAACACCTGGAAGCGGGTCCAGCTGTCCAGGCCCAGCAATTGGCCGCCAGGCAGCGGACGCAGCACGAAGTCACCGCCCTTGTCATGGCGGATACGGATGTCGCCGCTCTCGACACGCGCACGCAGCGGGCTGCTCCAGCCAACACCGACCAGACCGGCGTCACCGAAATCCAGCGTGTCCATCAGGCCGCCGTCGGACCGGTAGTTGCCACAGGGCAGGACCGTTGCGGGCTGCGGTCGCAGCGATGCGCCCACCGCCTGCAGCGCAGGCAGGTGCTCGCAGGCAGAGGTTTCATTGCCGGGTGTGCAGGCCGCAGCCAGTGCCTGCACCGCCTGCTTGGGATCTCCCGCTTCCCAGGAGAGCTCAGCCACGCGGGTACAGAAGCCGCCGTGCGGTACCTTCCGGCACAGCTGCAGCAGCTGTTGGCGGCGCTCAGCCGGAATGATCACCGGCGCGGTCGGCGCCGCCATCGTCACCACTGCTTCGGTCATGGCTGCGGTCATCGCTGCCTTGACCAGCTGCTCCTGCACCGCAGGGGCGGCCTCCAGGGCTGCGGCACAGGCCGGGGTTCCCTGCTCGAAGCCGCCGTCGTGGCAGGCGGCAGGGAGCTCAATGCCGGACAGGGCGGCGTCGAGCGCCGCCTTCTGCACGGCAGGATCGGCGTCGATCGCCGGTTTGGCCTCATCGTGCCAACGATCAGCCAACTGCAGGCACATGCCCGGCACACCTTCCTGGCAGGCCGATTCAAGTACGGAAAGCGGGGCGATGGTGCGATTGTCCAGGCACGCCGCCGCATCGGCCAGGCAGCTGCCAGCGGCAGGTGTGGCTGCCGCAGCGCACTGTGCCGGCGTCTGCAGGCTGTAGACCGTGCCATCCACTTCGACGGTGCGGCCACGATCGCGCACCTGCAGCGCGCTGGGCAGGCCGTATTCCAGGCTCACCAGCTGCAGCTTTCCGTCGATCCGCTGGAAGGCGACCGGAGACGGCGCGCTGCCGAAATGCTTCTGCTCGCCGCGATTGGGTGAGCTGATACGCAGCGTGCTGCTGCCTTCATCGGCCTTGAACAGGCCGCATTGTGGCGATTGTGCAGCAGCCATCGGCGTGGCCAGCAGCAACGCCCAGGCCAGCCAGCGGCGATGTGGTGCGGGTGAAGGCATGTCGTCTCCTTGCGATCGAACGGGACACTCCAGGCGCTAGGGCGAACCACGGCCCTCGCGCGGGGGCGTGCATTGTGCCGTGCCGGGCACCGGCTGGTAACGCTGGTAGCCGGTCTGCGCATCCATGCCGAGCAGGTCGCCGTTGCCCAGCTGGCGCAGCACAAGGGTTTCACCGTCCTGCTGCAGGTGGACGGCGCCGTCATGCAGGCGGGCGCTTGCGCCATCGCCAAAGTCGAGCGTTTCGATCACGCCACCGTCGGCCTGATAGCGGCCGCACGGCACCTGCAGGAGCGGCACCAGGCGCAGATCGGCACCGAGTTCACGCAATGGTGCGGTACGTTCGCAGGCGCTGACGCGCCCCGCATCGCAGACCACCTGCAGGGCCTGCACCGCCAGCGCAGGTTCCAGTGCATCCAACTGCTGTGCGGCTACTTCCACGCAGAAGCGGCCACTACGCTGCTGCAGGCACAGCTGCTGCAGGCGATCGCGTGCAGCGGCCGGAAGGGGCGAATCCAGCGTGTCTTCGTCTTCCCGTTGCAGGCGTTCACCCACCCGCTGCATGGCGGCAACCAGCGCATCATCGGTCAGCGCCTCGCAGGCTGCTGGGTCATGCCCGGGCGTGTGTTCGCGGCAGACGGGCGGGCGGTCGAAGCGCGCGGGGCCGATGTCGTCGCTTCCCATCGCAGTCACTGCATCGCGCAGCTGTCGCAGCACCGACGAGCAGCCCGCGCCAACACCTTCGTTGCACGCGCGTTTGGCCTGGCCGGGCGAGGCCGTGGGCAGCTGCGCGATGCAGTGGCTGCCGGCGGCGCGGCAGCTACCGTCCATCGCGGTGGGTTCGATGGCGCAGGCGCGCGCCTGGCGCAGGGTGTAGACCGTGACGACGTCGTCCTCGATGCGCTGCCCATCGGCACTGATCCGGATCGGCTCCGCCACGCCATCGTCGAGCATGACCAGCCGGGTCCGCGCCGCACTGCGATCGACCCACAGCGGCTCCGGCTCACTGATGTCGTTGTGGCGGTAGCCGGTGCCGGGGGTGGTGAACACAAGCGCCATGCCGCCATCGGTACTGCGGTATTCGCCACACCGCAGCGCATCGGCACCGGCAGGCAGTGCGATGAGCAGGAACAGGGTGGGCAGGAAGTTCAACAAACGCATGCGACGGTCCTTGTCGTGCGGGAAAGAGATAGGGCTCAGCGGAAACGCGCGCGGATATCCGGCCGCAGCAGGCGCCAGCCCAGCCAGCCCTGCAGCCCCGCGAACAACACCGAGGTGCCGACCAGTGTCATGGTGAACAGCACGCGCTGCACCTGCAGCTCATGCTGCGCCGTCGGGTCGCTGGCGAGCAGCGCGATCAACACCAGCAGCAGGCGGTCCAGCCACCAGGCGATCACGAAGTTGGCCAACGCACTCAGGCCCAGCATCCACACATAGGCCCACAGGCCCCACCGGCGACCGAGCCACAGGCCCCAGCTGGCCAGGGTCGAGACCAGGCAGAGCAGGGCAACAAGCAGCGAGGTGGCCGCCGGGTGTTTCAGCATCCACAACAGGCTGCCGTCGAGCTGCTGCTCCCACGCCAGTGTCACCAGCGTGGTCCAGAACCCGGTGCGGGCCAGTACTGCGGCCATCAGCGCCTGCGCGACGAAGTAGAGGGTGACCAGCAGGCTCAGCCAGAACGAGCCCTGCGCCACCGCAGCGACCCAGTTGTTGGGTGGCGGTGGGGTGGGCGCGGGAATCGGGGGAATCGAGGCTGACATCCGTTGTCCGGGTGAGCGATGCCCGCCTCGTCAGCGGGCCGTCGCCAGGGCAGCGACCGCCGGCAGGATATGGTGTTCGCTCAAGGGTGCCAAGGGCCGGCCGTGCGGCGGCTGCAGCGGTACCCAGGCCAGTTCGGCGATCTCCGCACGTGCGCACGGCTCACCTTCGATCCACACCCGCCAGGCCTGTGCCTGCACGCGGTGGCCGGGCTCGTTCACCGCCCAGTCCTCGAAATTGCCCAGTGCGATGGCCGAGGCGGCATCCAACCGCACGCCCAGTTCCTCGTGCAGTTCGCGTGCCAGTGCCTGCAGCGGTGCCTCGCCCGGGTCGGGCTTGCCGCCCGGCTGGATGAAGCGGCTGGCACCGTGCTTGCGCACCACCAGCGCCCGGCCGCGATCATCGAGGATGACCGCGGCCACGATGTGGATCGTGGCCGCGGCAGCACTCACTTCAGGTTCTGCTCGAACAGCTTGAGGATGCGCTTGTACTGGTCCAGCCAGGAGTCGGCACGCACGTAGCCGTGGCGCTCCAGCGGGTACGGCGCGATCGACCAGTTGTCCTTGTGCAGCTCGATCAGGCGCTGGGTCAGGTTCACCGAATCCTGGAAGAACACGTTGTCGTCCATCATGCCGTGGGCGATCAGCAGGTTGTCCTGCAGGTTCTGTGCGTACTCGATGGGCGACGACACGCGGTACGCCTCCGGATCGATGTCCGGGGTGGTGAGGAGGTTGCTGGTGTAGCGGTGGTTGT
>Ga0157371_10004968_pt1 | contig 11422 bp, 10 predicted proteins | sample C45metaG_FD_113462 | JGI IMG/M metagenome (GOLD analysis project Ga0157371, IMG submission 113462) | Corn rhizosphere microbial communities from Kellogg Biological Station, Michigan, USA - C4-5 metaG | ecosystem: Host-associated > Plants > Roots > Rhizosphere > Soil | place: USA: Michigan... | reverse complement strand
CGATAGTGTCCTGAAAGGTTGTTATTTAGAAAAGCGTAATTGGATTCGAGGTGATCACCCAAATCGTTCAGATATTTAGGATTATCATTTGCATAAGGCCGTTCCTGGGGTGTATTACGAAGTACTGCCAGTCTTGCTAAAAAATAATCATCTCCACCAGGAACACCTGGATTTTGACGATCTTCAACGCGTCCATTTATATCAAATCCTGCTTTTAATCCATTCGCTAATTTTGCAGTAACATTTGATTGAATATTGGTACGCTGAAACTTATATTGACTTCCGAGTACTGAATTTTGAAAAAGATTCGTTCCACTTACATAATAATTCACTTTATCTGAACCTCCGTTGATATTAATATTTACGGAATTCAAAGGTGCACCATTATTATTCAACACGTATTTTCTCCAGTCAAAAGTTCTATACTGCGCGTCTTTACTGATCTTTGCTGAGTCTAAAATTGCCTGAGTAATATTGGTATTTCCTTTCCATGTTGAAGTAGCAGGGTCATAATTGAACCCATTTGAATTTATCTGCGCATCTGCCTTATAATATAAAAAGTCAGCGGTATTATTCACTACTTTCGGAAAGCGAAAGAAACTCTGCCAGCCATTGTAGGCATTTATGTCAATATTATTCCGTCCTGTTCGTCCTTTTTTTGTAGTCACCACTACTACCCCATTCGCAGCCCTTACCCCGTAAATAGCCGCAGACGCATCTTTCAGTACGGTAATACTTTCTATATCATTTGGCGCAAGATTATTAAACTGGCCTTCATCCTGCTGAATACCGTCAATTACATACAAGGGTGTTCCCATATTACGAATCTGTATAGCAGCAGAGGCTCCCGGCCGCCCTTCTGCATCCCTGAATGTTACTCCCGGAAGTTTGCCGGCCAATGTGGTACTCACGGTTGCCCCTCCATGCACCCGGTCAATATCTTTACTGGTAACAGAAGAAATTGCAGCAGTTATTGATTCCTTTTTTTGCGTACCATAACCAACCACCACCACTTCACTAAGACCGGTATTATCCGGCATCAGCATAATGCTGAAATTATTTTCGCCATCAAGCGCTTTGGTAACCGTTTTCATTCCTACATAAGAAAAGGTGAGCTTCTTGTCAGCATTTGTAACCGGAATAGAAAATTCACCATTATCCTTTGTAACAACTGTTTTTTTGGAAGCATTTGCTGTAACCGTCACTCCCAGTAATGGTGTTTTGCCAGAAGAATCTGTTACCGTCCCGGTAATTACCTGGGCATTCTGGGCTTTCCCCAGCAGGCAAAATAAAATGAGAAAGGAAGTTAAAAAGGCTGCCCGCAACTGGTTAAACCGCCTTTTTTGCGTTACGTTCTGAAACTCTCCAAAGATTTTTTGTAAAAAACTTTTCATACTCAGATGTTTAATTCTTAATAAATCATTCATGGATTTGTTCATTGTTTTTAATCTTGTTTTTTAACGGAACATATATAATTTCAATCAAAGCAGCAGCAGTGCTTTCGGCCTTGCGCATTGGTGTCACGCTTAAATTTGTTTATCAAACAGTTTTCTTTAAAAGGTTAATAGAATATTGCAGAATCACGTTTCAAATAATAGTGTGAAGGAAACCATAATTTCTCGATCCTTCTATTCAGAGAGTATCAAAACTTTAACGTTTTGTTTCATTCTTGCTGGCATAATTAAAACTTTTGAGAACCTGGAAGGCGGTTGGCAATGTAAGGATTGACTACTAACTCAATGTTTGTTTAGCAGTATACACCTTCGATAACCTTCGATATACCTTCAATACATCTTCGATCTAAATATCGAAGCGAATACGTAATAAATTCGCATAGATTATGTCGAAGACTATAAGGAAGTAGCTTCCAATCATTATTCAATTAACAATGGGAACATTAAAGGATCGCCTCTAAGCCTTAAATACATTATTGTCTAAAGGTTTATAACCGGATTCTGCGGTGGATATGGTTTGAAATTGTTGAGCTTTTAAGATTTTATTTTTCAATGTCAGTTTTGGATGCTAAATTGACTCGTGAATGAAGATTTGAGAATCAGTAAACTAACAAATATTCACGAATCTTATTTTTCTATATAAAGCAGACCCCCACTTTAACTTTCATTAATAAAGATGAAAAATCGGCGCTTAAAATTTCTTTATTTCTTAATTATATTTTTCGCATTTCTTCAACCGGATGCCAGCAGTCAACCTTATTATTTCAGACATTACCAGGTAGAAAATGGTCTTTCTAATAATACCGTTTATTTTATCAGGCAGGATAGTAAGGGATTTATGTGGTTTGCAACTAAAGACGGATTAAATCGTTTCGATGGTGCACAGTTTAAAGTTTTTCGGGTTCATACAACGGAAGATGAGAAGCACCTTCGAACCGATTATATTTACTGCATTCTTCCAGGTAAAGAGGGAGCATTGTGGGTGGGAGCTCAAAGAGGACTTTATCTTTTTGATCCGTTAAAAGAGCGCTTAGAGCCTGTCATTGATTCAATGACCAACATTTATGATATCACCATGGACCGGGAAGGAAAAATGTGGTTCATTTCCAATAATACATTGTGCAGGTATGATTTGAAAACTAAATTGCTCGAAAAATTTGATCCTTCCCGTTATTTTCCTGCTACCTCTGTTTGCATCGCGAGTGATGGTACCATCTGTGCCTCCACCGAGAATGGCTTTGTTCAAAAATTTGACAACAACACTTCTACCTTTAGCGGATACAATGTATTTGCGCATTCCAATAACCCAACTTCAAAATGGATACAAAAAATACGCGCCGGAGATGATAAAACAATTTTTATTGGCACCACCAGCCAGGGGCTGAAATTGTTTGACCTCACTACTGGTACTTATAAAGACATCCTCACTTACAATCCTGACAAGACCGCGATATTCGTAAGAGATATTTTGAAAACCAAAGAAAGCGAATATTGGGTGGCGACGGAGTCAGGCATTTTCATTTACAATACAAATAAGAAGACTTTTACCAATCTTAAAAAGAAATACCAGGATCCTTATTCATTAGATGATAATGCAGTTTATGCTCTTTTTAAAGATCGGGAAGGAAGCATTTGGGCAGGGACTTTTTTTGGAGGAATTAATTTTTATGCAAAACAAAATACTGCTTTCAGAAAATATTTTCCGGGAAATAACGACAATCCTATTAATGGAAATGCAGTGCGGGAAATCTGTAAGGATCAATACGGCAATCTGTGGGTAGGTACAGAAGATGGAGGCCTCAATAAGATCAGTTTTTCTACCGGCAAATTAAAAAATTTTAAACCTACCGGACAAAAGAACAGTATCGCGTATACCAACATTCATGGATTGATGGCAGATGGCAATGATTTATGGATCGGTACTTTTGAACATGGTATTGATATCATGGATATTCCAACCGGTAAAATTAAAAAGCATTTTTCTGCAGGCAACCGAGAAAACGACCTGCAGAGTAATTTCGCTCTTTGTTTTTATAAAACGAGTAATGGACAAATACTTGTCGGAACAACGAATGGATTATACTATTATCTTCCGAAAACCGATGAATTTATAAGGCCAACCGACATACCTCAAAACATATTTATAACAGGTATCCTTGAGGATCATAATAAAATAATCTGGGCTTCTACGAATGATAACGGTGTTTTCTGGTTTGATCCGGTTACCCATAACCACGGTCATATTATAAATGAAGTAAACAATAAAAACAGCCTTTCTAATAATTATGTCAATGATATTTTTGAAGACAGTAATAACAATATCTGGTTTGCGACAGAAGGTGGCGGCCTTTGCTGCCTGGACAGCGAGAGAAAAAAATTCAGATTATTTACAACTAAGAACGGGCTTCCGGCCAATTTTGTTTTTAAAGTTTTGGAAGATGACAATAAAAATCTTTGGGCCAGCACTTCGCGTGGCCTGGTGAATTTCAAACCAGGATTTAAAGATCCGATCGTTTTTACACGTGCTAATGGCTTGCTGAATAATCAATTCAACTACCATTCGGGTTACAAAGACAAAGACGGCCGCTTATATTTTGGTAGTGTAAAAGGAATGGTATCTTTTCTGCCGGACGAGATTTCAAAAAGCAGTTTTTTACCTCCGGTTTTTGTTACCGGCATCCAGGTTTTTAATTCAGATATTTCTCCAAGAAAAGACAGTTTCATCTTGAAAAAAACCATTGTTTGTACCAGTAAAATCACGTTGCCTTATTATGAATCATCTGTAAGTTTTGATTTTGCAGCGTTAAGTTATATTTCACCTGAGATGACTGCTTATCAATACAAGCTCGAAGGATTGGACAAAGAATGGACGATGCTAAAAACCAATCGCAAGGTGTATTTCACAAACTTATCTCCGGGAAAATATATTTTTAAAATAAAAGCTTCTATCAATGATGTGTGGAGCGATAAAAATGAGAGAGAACTTACCATCATCATCACTCCTCCTATCTGGGCAACGGCATGGGCTTATCTGATATATGTTCTATTAGGAATTCTGATTTTATCCTACATCATCAGCAATTATCATAAAAGACAACAGCAGAAAAAAGAAAAAGAAATTTATGAAAGTAAAATTGATTTTTTTACGAATGTTGCACATGAAATCAGAACACCATTAACATTGATAAAAGGCCCTGTTGAAAATATCCTTGAGAAAAAAGAAGATATGCCGGAAATAGAAGAAGACCTTATTTGCCTCGATAGAAATACCAACCGGCTCATGAATCTTGTATCACAAATATTGGACTTCAGACAAACGGAGATCAAAAGTTTTACTCTTGACTTCAGAAAAGTAAACATCAATGAGATATTGAACGAAACTTTTGTACGGTTCAAAATTTTGGCGCAAAAAAAGAATCTGAATTACAGGCTTATTCTTCCTGCCCATGAAATATATGCCTATGCAGATGCCGAAGCGCTGCAAAAGATTTTCAGTAACCTGATTGACAATGCGGTAAAATATGCAACAAAAGACGTGATCATTAAACTGTATTCTTTGGAAAACAACGCAGATACATTAACCATGAAGTTTGAAAATGACGGGTACATTATTACGAAGGAATTTGAAGAAAAAATATTTGAACCATTTTACCGGATCAAAGAAATGCATCATCAGAAAGGAACCGGAATTGGGTTGACCCTTACTAAATCACTAATAGAATTACACAACGGAACGTTGACGCTGACATTCTCCAATAAAGATTTCAACACTTTTTTACTTTCCATGCCTGTGCATTCTTCGGAAAATAAAAAAGTAAATTTATCAAAAGAACAATCACTGCTTTAATAAAAACAAATAAGATGCTGCCATTAATTTTATTAATAGATGATGAAGAAGAAATTTTGAATTTCCTGCAACGAACGCTTAGCAGTAAATACAATACTTTAAAAGCAGAAAGCGCAGCCGCCGGGTTGATGATTTTGCAAAATGAAGCAGTCCAATTAATCATTTGTGATGTAATGATGCCTGAAATGGACGGCTTTGAATTCTGCAAAATTGTAAAATCAGATTTTGATCACAGCCATATTCCGGTTATTCTGCTTACAGCAAAAAACACCATTCAGTCGAAAGTACAAGGACTGGAAATGGGTGCAGAAGCCTATATTGAAAAACCATTTTCCAAAGAATATTTGCTGGCGCAAATTGCGAGCCTGTTGGCAAACAGAAATATGATCAGGGAACATTTTGCCGGATCTCCTCTTGTGCATTTGAAAAGCATTGCGCATTCCCGCTCGGATGAGCGCTTCCTTGAAGATTTGAATGAGATGATTTCAGAAAAGATAGAAGATACGGAACTGGATGTGGAGAAACTGGCTGGACTGATGAATATGAGCAGGGTAACACTTTACCGGAAAATCAAAGCTATTTCCAACCTTTCACCGCTCGAACTCATCAATATCATCCGGCTTAAAAAAGCAGCAGAATTACTTGCCAAAGGAGATCATAAAATTTATGAAATATCAGCGATTGTTGGCTATAGTTCGCAAAGCAATTTTGCAAGGAATTTTCAGAAACAATTCAATATGACACCGACAGAATATATGCACTCAATGCATGATAAAAGAAAAACTCAATTGCAGCAAACAAAGGAATAATACAAATTCCGGTTTCCAATTTTTAAAAAATACTTTAAAAAAAATCCTTCCCATGCAGCATGAGAAGGATTTTTAAAATAAAACGGTTTAATTTATTTTAATTCTTTGATTAGCTTTTCATTCAGCAAAACATAATCGCTGTTGCCGGCCTCTTTAGCAAGTTCCATTGATTGTTTTGCAGACGCAACAGCGCCTTTTTTATCACCCATATCTTTTTGAATTTTTGCTTTATAATAAACCATAAAGAAAGGTGGTTTGCCGCTTTGATTAATTGCTTCATTGACCATTTCCAGCGCTTTTGCTTTATTGTTGTCGTATTCATTATAAAACTGTGCTGCCTGCCGGTATGGTTTTTTATCAGAAGAAAGAGCACTCTCTATCTGCGCCCTTATTTTATCTTTGATATTTGCCTTTATCGGCACATTCACCATCACATTATCCCACATCAATGAGAGATCACAACTCTCGGGTTTGATGTTGGTAAATTGCATGGTAAAGGTTTCAATTTTATTTGATGTTTTAGTTGACTTTACATTTTCCCTGAAAACATCATCGCCTTGCTGATAGCCGGAAACACCGGAATTATTAAACCCTTTGTTGAGAACAATTGTCCATTCGCCATTCTTATGAGGAATTGTATAAATGGCATAACTTCCTGTATCCACCTTATGCCCTAATATTTCTACCGGATCATTAAACTTTATTTTGGTTGCCCCATTTGCTCCCGTGCGCCACACAGAATCATAAAGAACCACCGTTCCAAAAACATTTCTTCCTTTCAGCGAAGGCCTGCTGTAGGTGAGTTCTATAGAAGAAAGGCCAAAATCCTGGCGGATAAATTCTGTTGGTGAAGGCGCAGGCATGCGGACCTGTGAAAAGGCAGAAATCGTTAAAAAAGCAGACAATAAAAATGCAATTGCTAATTTTTTCATGATCATTAATTTGGTGAACGATGAAGTTAATCAAAATAAATCTTTACCGTCTGATAAAGTAACCGGTTTTGCATGTATTGGGTTTGGACACTTACTTTTTCGCTATAGCCTTCCAGTCCGAACAAACCAGCCGCATTTCCTTTATTGATCGCTATTTCAAGATAATTTGCCGAATTAAACAAAGCGAGTTTTTCGCTCTCATGCACATCCGCATAACTCTCACTTATTTTCTCAATGATCTCATCACGTTTAAAAACAATTTTAAAACTCCTTCCGCGCCTTTGCTCTTCAAATTCTTCTTTGGTGATATTAATAATTACATTTTCAAAATTATCAATGAAAATAATTTGCCCTTCCATGTATTTTTCGCGAAGCAACGGACGTAAAGGATTTTTTACTTCTATCGAAACTTCCGGATCACCACATTCTTCCAGGGTTTTCCCATCGAGGATATTTTGATAAGCTTTTGCAAAAATTTTTGAACAATACAAGGTGTTTTTTTGTTCTGAAGGATCTAAAGAAAGCGCGACCATTTTCTGCGGAGTTTCTTCCAGGATCATGGTGATCAAACCATTATCAGCACACCCGATATATTGATCGTTATGTTCAATCAATAACAAATGTTCCGGTCTTTTATCAAACAGATTTACCAGTACAATGTGAAAAGTTTTTGGAGGAAAATTTTTGATGGCATTACGGCAAACATAAGCGGCTTGTGGATAATTGAATGGTGATAATTCGTGCGAAATGTCCACGATCTTAAATTCAGGATTTACCTGTAATAATTGTCCTTTCACAGCTCCTGTCAAAAAATCCTGTCGCCCGATATCCGATGTAAGTGTTATTAAAGCCATTCAAAAATTTGATTCTGATTTTTTAAAGGTAGCAAATGAACTTTTTTATTTCTAAAGAATTATTTGATCAGTTCTCCATTTTTAAAAAAGAATTTCCTGGTCAATTTATCGGTGAGTGAAGGAAAAAATTTATTCATATACACGGTTTCTTTCCCTGTAAAGGTCAATATCAGCGTACGTTTCCTTTTTGAAATTGCTTTTATAATGTGTTGGGCACACTCTTCAGCACTCATCAGTTTTTCTTCTTCCAAAGGAGATTCTCCCTGTGGTTTGGCATCTTTATTTAATGCAGCGTTGCGAATATTTGATTTGGTAAAGCCGGGACAGACCCACATTACATTTACGCCGGTTTCGAGCAGTTCTGTACGCAAAGCTTCAAGCCATCCATTCACCGCAAATTTGCTCGCGCTGTAGCCACTTCTTCCCGGCAGTCCCCTGTAACCGGCCACAGATGACATTCCTACAATCGTTCCTTTATTTTTCAAAATTGATTCCAACGCAAACTTTGTACAATAAACGGTTCCCCAAAAATTAATATCCATCACTCTTCTCAATGTTTCGAGGGTTGTTTCCTGGAACATTCCGCGCATTGAAATTCCTGCATTATTGATCAAAATATCTATTCCATTAAATTTTTGAATAGTTGCTTCAATAAAATTTTTACAATCTTCCTCTTTGCTTACATCGGCAACCATTGTAAATAAAGATTTTCCGAAAAATTCATTTTCTAATGTTTCCAGTTTTTCGGCAGTACGCGCACAGGTTGAAACTTCTGCTCCTCGCTCCAAAAATTCTGCAACAAGCGCTTTTCCAATTCCATCAGTACCACCGGTTACAACAACAACTTTATTTTCAAACATTCATTCGATTTTGGGCAAAAATAGCGGAGAAGGGAGTAAAGAAAAATAAATTATTCACAGAGAATAATTAAAAAAGAAAGTACACTTATTTATTCCTTGACTGGGGCGAATTTTAAAAACAAACAAAAAAGCGCTTTAAATTTCGTCTTTTTGTAGATCAGTGCATGCGCCGATATAATATTTGTTGAGCTTTGCTGAAAATAATATGTAGGTATATGGCATAAAAAATCTTTAAATTTCAATAAATAAAAAACCTCTGCTTTTACAGAGGCTTTAAGTGATTCGGCTGGGACTCGGACCCAGGACCCCATCATTAAAAGTGATGTGCTCTACCAACTGAGCTACCGAATCATGTTTTCAATTTCCTGAAAAAAAACAAGAGAAAAACATATTCTTTCCTACTGGCTTTTTTTAAAGGAGTGCAAAAATAAGTGAAAAATTATTTGAACCAAAACTTTTAAAGAATAAACTTTCCCTGTTGCCTTGAAGTCCTTTTCAGTTGCGGAATCCAGCAAAAAAATAAATATTTCCCTTTGCTCTTTTAGCATCTTCCTCTTAACGCTCAGAATTCTAGAATCATTGCATGCTTTTTGTTGCCTAATTAGTATGCAGAAAATTCTAATTCTTGACGACGATTTGGACCTTCTGACGGTTGTGAAGTCTCTCCTTAGAAAGAAGGGGTTTGAGGTGTTTGCTTTCTCCGATTGGCGCAAGGCCTGGGAAGCAGTGAGGACGTATAAACCGCAATTAATCCTGCTGGATGTGTTTCTTTCCGGCATTGATGGACTGGACATCTGTAAAAAATTGAAATCATCCATTTTTACAAGGAATATTCCTGTTATTATGTTTTCCTCATATCCAAATATTGCCGAAACAGCCATTTATGAATATGGCGCAGATGATTTTATGCCCAAACCATTCGAAGTAAATGACATGGTTAAAAGAATTCGTCATCTTTTGGCAAAAACACATGCTTCAGCATAGAGGCTCATGCTAACTGAGTTCTTTCAATAACAAATTTTCAATGGTACTGCATGGAACAAAGAACGGTTTGTGGGTTATAATAAGATTCATAACCTGGCCTGCTATAGAATAAGTTCCTTTTACAGTGTTCCCATAAACCGTTATTCCAAAATCTCCTGAAGTATCATCTCCATTAAAGGTTCCGTTGTAACTTTCTATTGCAGCTTTTGCTTTTGAAATAACAACCGCCACCGGTTGCTGAAAAGGGATACTAATATTGCAATCTGACATATATTTTTTAAATTAGGTGTGTGGAATTTGATGGGGAAAAGCATACACATAATGGACAGATAAAAGACGTATTAATAAATAGTTTTATCATTTTTTTCTTTCCACTTGTGAAAAATTTCTTTTGCATTTTCGCTTTGCAAATTTATCAAAGGAATTTTTCTTTCTTCCATTTTTGCATTTATTTCATCATAGATCATTGAATCATCAAAGCCAATTTCTGCTGCGTCTTTTCTTGTATTGGCAAAATAAACAACATCCGGCCTCGCCCAGTAAATGGCGCCAAGGCACATAGGGCACGGTTCACAGGAAGTATAGATTTCACAACCTTCCAATTGAAATGTTTCCAACGTTTGGCACGCTTCCCTGATGGCAATAATTTCCGCATGGGCAGTAGGATCATTGGTGCTGATTACTTTATTATGTCCTCTGCTGATTATCTTATCCTGCTTCACAATTACACAACCGAACGGGCCGCCGTCGTTTTTATTAATGCCATTTTCTGAAAGCAAAACCGCTTCATTCATAAACTTTTCTTCTCTTGTCATACACTATTTAATTCTCATTTTATTAAAGGTAATTTTTAAAATTCTAATGAAACTAATTATACCTGATAATTTTAATTTAAAACAATGATTGTAATTTTTTTGTTTCAATGCGTTACTTTTAGCAAAGCTAACGGTGGCTAAAAATTTAAATTATTTTCAAAAATGAATACGATAAAAGTTGGTGTCGCCTGCGACCATGGCGGCTTTGAATTAAAGAATATCCTGTTGCCTTTTTTATTAGCACAGAACTTTGAAATAAAAGATTTTGGTGCGTTCGAATTAAACAATGCAGATGATTTTCCTGATTTTGTAATCCCTTTGGCCAAAGCGGTTGCGGAGAAAACCGTAGATCGCGGCATTGCCATTTGCGGAAGCGGCGTAGGAGCAGCAGTTGCTGCAAACAAAATTGCAGGTGTGAGGGCAGCGTTAATTCATGAACATTTTTCTGCCCACCAGGGCGTTGAAGATGATGACATGAATCTCATTTGTCTCGGAGGAAGAGTGACAGGTTTTGCGGCAGCAGAAGAACTAATAATGGCTTTTTTAAACGCAAAATATATTGCGGCAGAAAGGTTTGAAAGAAGGCTTCAAAAAATACAAACTTTGGAAATAAACAATCGTTAAATGATTTTTCTCCATTCTTTTTCGTTGCATAAATAAACTTTAAACCAATTTTTATTTTCTCAAAATATATTTTATTAAATCCAACCCTCTTTTCAAAAAACAAAATAGTTTTCCTTTTATTTTAGAAAAAATATGAAGCAACAAATCAAAATTTTATTCTCAGATATAGGCGGAGTGCTGCTTACAAACGGATGGGGGCATTTGTCAAGAATGGCTGCTGCTAAAAAATTCAATCTGAATTAT
>Ga0157371_10004961_pt1 | contig 11426 bp, 5 predicted proteins | sample C45metaG_FD_113462 | JGI IMG/M metagenome (GOLD analysis project Ga0157371, IMG submission 113462) | Corn rhizosphere microbial communities from Kellogg Biological Station, Michigan, USA - C4-5 metaG | ecosystem: Host-associated > Plants > Roots > Rhizosphere > Soil | place: USA: Michigan... | reverse complement strand
TCAACTTTAAAATTTTGCATCACATCGCTTGAGATATTATCCTTCTTAAAATCCCAAAGAATGGCTTCCGATAAGGCAGAAGATGTGGTGGTAATTTTTCCTGTTAATTTCATAGCAATAAAATCGCCGGGCAACATTATCTTATCTATCTTTTCATAAATCGCCGGCTCATTTTCTTTTACCCAGGCTAGTTTGGAAGCGGTGAAATTGCCCGGGGAATTTAAAAGACAGGAAGAACATATTTCCTCACCGATTTCATGTAGCGCTTCTTCACCAATTTCCACAGCGCGGCTATCGCACCAGATGATGCTGTCTCTTAAAACATTTTGATTTTTATCCACCAAAACCAGTCCGTGCATCTGGTAAGAAATTCCAATGGCGGCAATTTCTTTCGGGTCAAATTTTGTGGAAGAAATTAAATTTTGTATTGCCTGAAGCGTTTGTCCCCACCACATTTCAGGCGATTGCTCAGCCCAGCCCGATTGCAGTGAAGTAATTGGGTTTTCAGTTTCGGGGCATTGTGCAACAGCTACAGGCTTTTGCGTATCTGCATCAACTACAGTTGCTTTTATAAATGACGTTCCAATATCAATTCCTAATACTAACATTCTTATTTTGTTTAAATTTTTTTCTTAACCGATAAAAAAATGGGCGGATATAAAATAGTTTTCTTTATTATTTATTCTTTTACTGGTTTAAAATGACCATTTTTTATCCCGCCACCCCTAACGGCGAGAAGTAAACGAAAACAGAAATAACGATGGCAACGACAATCAAGGATAGAATTACATCCCATTTATTCCAGCTTGCACGGCTCGCAGCCTTGTCTTCAGCAACTGTGGTTGCAAAAGTCAATCCTCTTATTTGTTCTTCATCAGGCTTAGGTGTAAGTAAACTTACAATAACCATTAGCGCTATTGAAAAAAGGAATAGCAAAATGCAGAAATAAAGAAAATTGATAGTAGCAAATGAATGCAGAATGCCTGTTAAATCGTTTTGAAATAATTCCAAGGTCAATTTTATAATTCCCAAAATAAAACCGACCACCATCCCGGTGAGCGCGCCGGTTCCATTAATCCGTTTAAAGAAAACACCTAATATAAAAACCGCCGCAATCGGGGGCGCCAAGTAAGATTGCACACTTTGAAGATACTGATACAAAGTACCGGAAATTCTACTCATCAACGGAATCCATGCCATCCCAAGAAGTACCACTACTCCTGTGGCAATTCTACCAACTTTCACAAGTTCTTTGCCGTTTGCTTCAGGTTTCATTTTTTGGTAGATATCCATTGTAAACAAAGTGGAACAAGCATTATAAACAGATGCAAGTGAACTCATAAGCGCTGCCAGTAGCCCTCCGGCCAATAATCCGCGAAGACCGACCGGCATTAATGCTTTCACCAACGTTGGAAAAGCTTCGTCATTCACTTCTAAATTCAGTTTGCCCTGTGCATGAAGCGCTGCTGCAATTAAACCGGGTACAAGGAAAATGAAGAAGGGAAGCAGTTTTAAATAAGCCGCGAATATTGTTCCCCTTCTCGCCTGCCTTTCATCACGGCCCGCAAGGCATCGTTGCACAATATGCTGGTCAGTACACCAATACCAAATTCCGACTATGGGTGCCGCAAAAGCAATGCCCAGCCATGGAAAATCCGGGTCACTTAATGGAGGAAACATGTTCAGCTTTTCTTTTGGAACAGAGTTCATTAGGCCGCTCCATCCTCCCACTTTATCCAAACCAATAAATAATAACACCGCAGAGCCTAACAATAATACAAAAGCCTGGATTGCTTCGGTGTACATTACTGTATGCAAGCCGCCGAGTATGGTATAAATACCGGTTATAACAACCAGGATGATGGCACCTGTCCAAAAATCAACGCCCAGGAAAGAATTGAAAACAAGGGCCCCTGCGAAAATAGTTACTGACGCTTTTGCAATTACATAACTTAAAAGCTGGATAATAGAAAGCAGCCGCCTCGATTGAGGATTGAATCGCCTTTCCAAAAATTCCGGCATTGTATATACCATGCTTCGCATATAAAATGGCACAAACACCCAGCCCAATACCAACACCACCCACGAATGCATTTCGTAATGGCCCATCACCAGCCCTGAAGTGGCGCCAGTGCCGGCAAGGCCCACAATATGCTCGGATCCTACATTAGATGCTAGTATAGATGCCCCGATAACCCACCATCCGAGATTACGGTTGGCCAAAAAATAATCAGAAGGAGTTCCTCTTTTTTTTCTGATGGACCAAACAGAAACGCCCCCGATAATTACCAGGTAAAGGATTACAAAAAGTATGTCAACCGTTCCAAGGAAGTGCATAAAATAAATTTAGTTTTGAGTAATAGTTAAAGAAAACCAGGAAGATTTTTTCAGTTATTTACTTTCTAAAATTCTGAATAAACCTTCCTGGTTTGGAAATTAATAAATTAGATGAAACGGTTAATAATATTTTCAAAATATTCCTGTTTCCCGCTTATCATCTCCGGCTCTCCATTTTCAGCAGCCAGGTTTCTCAGGTCTTCCAGTGTCAGCTTTCCTTCTTCAAAAGCTTTGCCTTTTCCCTTGTCAAAAGAAGCATATCTTTCGTTCCGCAATTCTTTGTAATCAGATTTCTTTAAAATATTATCGGCAGTTACCAACGCCCTCGCAAATGAATCCATACCACCTATATGCGCATAAAAAAGGTCGGCAGGATCGGTAGAATTTCTCCGGATTTTTGCATCAAAATTGACTCCGCCCGTTTTTAGCCCGCCTGCTTCAAGAACAATAAGCATTGCTTCTGTCAGCTCATTAATATTATTTGGAAACTGGTCGGTATCCCATCCGTTTTGATAATCGCCACGGTTAGCATCCATACTTCCTAAAACATCTGCATCAGCAGCCACCTGGAGTTCATGAGTAAAAGTGTGCCCGGCAAGTGTTGCATGATTTACTTCAATATTTAATTTGAAATCTTCCATCAAATCATATTGCCGTAAAAAGCTGATTACTGTAGCTGCATCATAATCGTATTGATGTTTTGTAGGTTCACAAGGTTTAGGCTCAATAAAGAATGTTCCTTTAAAACCGTTTTTGCGGGCATAATCTTTTGCGGTATGCAAAAATTTGGCAAGATGCTCCTTCTCTCTTTTCATGTTGGTATTGAGCAAGGACATATATCCTTCTCTTCCTCCCCAGAACACATAATTTTCTCCTCCCAACTCTATCGTGGCATCAAGCGCGGCTTTTACCTGGGCTGCTGCATGAGTGAGCACATTAAAATCCGGGTTGGTTGAAGCACCGTTCATGTATCTTTTGTGGGAAAAAAGATTGGCGGTTCCCCATAATAATTTAACGCCGCTTTCCTGTTGCTTCTGCTTAGCATAGGCAGTTATTGCTTTCAATCTTCTTTCATTTTCAACCACATCGTTGGAATAATCAACAAGGTCCACATCATGAAAACAATAATAAGGCAAACCCATTTTGGTGATGAATTCAAAGGCTGCATCCATTTTATCTTTTGCTCTTTTTACGGGATCTTCTTTTTCATTCCATGGAAAGGTATGAGTGCCTTCACCAAAAGGATCGGATCCGTTATTTACAAATGAATGCCAATAGGCGCACGCAAATTTGAAAAACTCCTTCATGGTGGTTCCTGCGATCTTTTTATTTTCGTCGTACCATCTGAAAGCCAAAGGGTTATCGCTTTTCGGGCCTTCATATTTGATTTGCGGAATCTTCTTAAAAAATTCTTTTTTTCCTGTAATTACTGACATGAGTTATTGTTTTTGTTTTATAATTGTTTTTAAATTTTTTAGTGTTTTTTAGCAAAATCAAACCGATCTAATTTGAAATTTCTAAATGTACTATCATCTTCCTTAATTTTAATATTTTTATCCATCTGGATATTCTCAAATACCTGCACTTTTCCAGTTACAGGCCAGGTTATTTCAATCTTTTTTATAGATGTCGCCTGGCCCACTCCAATGTGTTGTTGTAAAGGATTTGCACCGAAACTTCCCCCGGAATTCACGTCCCGGTAAACAGAACGTTCCATATTATTATCCTCAAATGTTACTTTTATTTTTGCTCCTATCGCTACTTTATTGGAAACAGTTCCCTCTAACAGAATATTAATCCAGTGATTATTATTCTGTCCGGGATTTAGATAAAGAGAATTTTCATAAGCGTCTCCCACATAAGCTCCGCCCATTTTAATGTAAATATCTTCATCACCATCATTGTCAAAATCAGCAAAAGCAACTTCGTGGCCTTTTTGAATATTTCCCACGCGCGCTGAAGTCGTCACATCTAAAAATCTTTCGCCTTTAATATTTTTAAATAATTTATTAGGAATAGCCGATTTAAAAGAGGGATTTCCGGTTCCCAAGTAAAAATCAAGATAGCCGTCATTATCTATGTCGCCAAAGTTGGAGCCCATCGCAAAAGCAATTTTATTCAATCCTACTTTTGATGATACATCCGTAAAAGTTCCATCATGGTTATTCCTGAATAAAAAAACTTTTCCGGCATTATTTACAGGAGCATTTACCGCTTCTGCTGCTGCGTACTTAGCAAGGGTTCCGGTAAATTCATATCCGCAGACTAAAATATCCAACCAACCATCATTATCATAATCCCAAAACCAGGTTGGGAAAGTTTTCGATTTATTGAAGCTTAAACCTGCCTGGTTGCTTACATCTTCGAATTTTACCGGACCGTTTTTGCCGGACTCATTTTTCAATAATATTTTATTTCCATTTAAAGTTGAAATAAAAATATCCGTAAGCCCATCATTATTATAATCGCCAGAGGTGACTCCTTTTACAAATTCAGTAATTGCACAACCGGCTTTCGCCGCCATTTCTGTAAAAGTTCCGTTTTTATTATTGATATATAATTCACATGGATGAAGTTCCTCTCCGGGAGTTGTTTCATTCCCAATAAAAACATCAAGCCAGCCGTCATTATTAAAATCGGCCCAGGTTGCGGTTTGTGTGGGATAAAATGAAAGTAGTCCCACTTCTTTAGTTACATCTGTAAAAGTGCCATTGCCATTGTTTCTCAATAATGAATTTGGAGTGTTTCCAAATTTCCCTTTCCATCCTCCTCTCAAAACAAAAATATCTTTGAAGCCATCATTGTTATAATCGGTTTGCATCATATTCAGGCCGCCGGTAAGGTCTCCTAATCCTGAAGAATCAGAAAAATCTGTAAATGTTCCGTTGCCATTGTTCCGGTAATAATGCATAGGTTCTTGCAGTGACCAACTACTAATTACAATATCAGGGTAGCCATCATTATTAAAATCGTCAACAATATTGCCGCCTGCCTGGCATTTGTAATTCAGGCCAAGGTTTGCCGCCACATCAGTGAAAGGTTTTATGGTATGAAGTGAATCATCATTTTCTACTTTTAAAAGATATTGCGGAGGCACTTGTTGCGGATAGCCGCCAATAGTCATGTAAGCGATATTCAGCAGCCATTTTGATTCCAGGTCTCCTGGGTTATCAAGTAATAATTTCTTGTATATTTCAATAGCGTTTTCTGACCCCATTTTATCATGATGCACAGCTTCGTTTGAAATGGGATAAATACACGATTCAGCATTGTGCATATTTATGCAATTCTTTCTTTCGCCCAATCTTAAATAGCTAATGGCCAAATTTTGTAAAATAGACTGTCTTTGATCAAGATTGCCCTTGGTTTTAGTGAGCAAATCGTTATAAATGTCAATTGCTTTTTGTTCCTGCCCGAGTTCTAAAAGCGCATTGGCCTTATTATTCAACGCTTTTAGTTTTACATCTTCATCCAAAGAAGCACTAAGAATAGAATCACAATATTTAACAACGGCTTCCGGCCGAAAAACGTTGTCGGGGCTATTATAATCTTTTTCCGCCTTGGCTAAAAGATCAATCATATATTGATTGGGATCTGTTTTTGATTTGCAGGAAATAAACAACGTGAAAATCAAAAGTGTGATTAAGCAAAAACCTTTGAAAAGGCGGTATTTTTTAGTAAAACCTTTGAAAGACACTGATATGATAAGGTTAGTTATCATTATAAAAAATTAAATGAAGTAATCTGTTAGTAACCTAATTCTGAACCTTAAATATTTTAAACAGTTACTAATCTTTTAAAAATTTACTTCTTCACGTTGAGTTTTAAAATTTTTGAATTATTATTTCTGACCGTTCATCTTCCTAAATAAGAATTATTAAGATTTGTTTATTTACTGCAATTAAAAAAATAGAGGCCATTGAGCAGCCTCTATCTTTTTAAAACTACCCCCTGGATAATTATTTTATCAAAGGATTGGCCGAAGTTTCGCTTGCCGGTATCGGTAATTTTTCCTGGCCGGGTTTAGGATCAGGCGCAATAGACGGATAATAGCCTCTAGCTCTCCATCTTAAAATGTCGATATTATTCACTTCTTCACCGCAAAGTTCAACCGCCCTTTCGTGCATCACTGCTTTGATAGCCTGTTCTTTTGAGGTTAGGGTTACTGGCGGCATATTTACACCAGGCCTTGCCCTCACTTCGTTTATGTATTTGGCTGCGTCTGACGGAGTGCCCACTTCTGCTTCGCATTCTGCCAACATCAAAAGCACATCGGAATAGCGGATTAAGCGTTGATTGATGCCGTCCGGATGAAAATCATCTTTAATATAATCCAAAATTGAATACTTGCGATAGATTCTTTTTTTAGCCACGCCATTGCGATTGCTTTGAGCCACATTCATGTTATAAGGAGGATCGTCTTCTGTAAGGGCCTCTCCGGGTTGAGTACCTCCCATAGTTAAAATTTTATCTCCTGATTCATAAAAACTTAGTTTATACCTTGGATCATTAGGTTCAAATTCATCTAATATCTTATCAGAAGGAATCACATTACCCCAAACTATCCCATATTCCTGACTGCGCATAATGCTTGCATCTGCTGTAGGGCCTTCGCCGGTCATTCCCCAGTTGAAATTATTATCACCTTTGTCAACAAAAACAACCTCAAAAACAGATTCTGCATTAAATTCGTTTACGGGAGGGTGAGTTTGACTAAGGTTTGTTCCATATTTAATATCTCCGTCAAAATTGTTTAAAAAAGGAACCAGGCTATATTTTCCATAATCATTCAAGAGCGCTGTTTTTGCTGCTGCATAATCGCCCTTTTGCATTTGCACCCTTCCTAACATCGCATAAGCCGCACCTTTGGTAACTCTGCCCTTTTCACTTGGAGTTTCAGGCAACTTTGAAGCCGCATCGGTTAAGTCACTAATAATTAAAGCATACACATCAGCAACCGGCGACTGGGTTTTGTAACCTGTAATGGAAGTTACCGGTTCGGTATAAAGTGGCACATCGCCCCATTGAGATGCTAACTCAAAATAGGCCCACGCCCTTAAAAATTCAGCTTCTCCCACACAAACATCTCTGAGTGCAACATCGTCTGTTATATTGGGCGCTTTAGAAAGAACAAGATTAGCCCTGTTGATCATTTGATAAACACCGGTCCACAAACTTGTCATTACTGAGTTAGAAGGTGAGGGAGAGGCATTTTTTAATAATTCCGCCCTGGGAGCTTCCAATTGTGGCCCGCCGGGTGCTGTTTCGCTTCCTCGCATATCATGAACATAGAACCATTCGCGGCCCAGAAGATTTCCTGAGCGCAAAGTGGAATATATGCTATTCACACCGTTTTGAAGTTCTGAGGCCGTTTTAAAATAGCTTTCTATTGTCGGGTTATTTTTATCAAGCACGTCCAACTTTTTATTACAGGCAAAAATGCCTGCTGTAACAAGGACAATTGCAATAACCAGGAATTTTATATTTCGTTTCATAATTGTTAACTTTTATAATTATTTAATTCTTATTAAAAATTCGCGGTAATTCCTACCTGGTAGCTCTTTGGTTGAGGATACACAGCGTAATCAATACCGTTGGTTAATGAGGATGAACCAGGTGTCCTGTTACCGACTTCAGGATCAAACCCTGAATACTTGGTGAACGTTAAAATATTTTGACCTGATACGTAGATTCTGAAATTATTAACTACACCTTTTGTCAAGGATTGCAAAGTGTTCTCAGGGATTGTATAGCTTAACATGACATTTTTAAGCCGCAGATATGAACCATCTTCAATGAAACGTGTGGAAGGACGTGCATTTTGATTTGGATCTGCAGCAATAGCTCTTGGTATTTTAGTATCGGTATTTGTAGGAGTCCAGGCATCCAATACTTGTGTACCAGCGTTAAAGAAACGAATCATTCCCTCGGTGGCGGTACGTGTTGCATTGTATATTTTATTTCCCTGTACACCCTGGAAAAATATATTCAGTCCAAAATTCTTGTAAGAAGCGCTGGCATTTAATGAATAAGTAAATTTAGGAATGAAACTACCTAAGAAAGTGCGATCATTATTATCAATTACTCCATCAGGTTTCCCTTCCGGACCGCTGATATCTTTAAACATTAAATCACCGGGAGATGTTTGTGGCTTAGTGGGATCTGCATTTTTAACTTGTGTAGCGTGTTTGTCAACTTCATCCTGATTCTGGAAAATACCTTCTACTATCCATCCATAAAAAGATTGAATAGCATGGCCTGGTGCTGTATTAGTAGGATTAATCCCCTCGGTAAAATCAGCATCAGAGCCCGCTTCGATGTTTGAGACGCCTTCTGCTAATTTAAGAACCTTGTTGGTAATTATGCTAAGGTTGCCACTTGCATTCCACTGAAAATCTCCAACCCGGTCGTTATAACCTAGTTGCAGTTCAAATCCCTTATTACTCATGGAACCCACATTCTGATTTACAGTGGTGGTTAAATATCCCATAGAAGAAGCAAGAGGAACACCTAAAATCAGGTTATCAGTTTGACGTTCATAATATTCAGCAGATAGGGTAACCGCATTATGAAGCAAACCCAAATCAAGGCCTATATTAAATTGCTTGGTGGTTTCCCATTCCAACTCTTTGTTTCCGAGTGCCTGTATGGAAGATGAAGGACTACCCGTTAAATTATTATTGAAAGGATAATATGCGCTGTTTGAACTTACACCTACCAACCACGGCGTATTTCCAAGCACAGTTCCGTTAAGACCTGTAATTCCATATCCAGCCCTTAGTTTCAATTCAGAAATCTTTGTTTGATTTTTCATGAAATCTTCCTGGTCAATTCTCCATCCAATAGAACCGGAAGGAAACGTTGCCCATTTTTTGCCAGGTGCCCAAACGGAAAGTCCATCCCGCCTGATAGCACCGCTCAAAAGATATTTTCCTTTATAATCGTAATTCAAACGGCCTACATAAGATACCAGGTAGTTTTCACCAATCAAGGTTTGAGCCGAAATATTGCTGGCATTATTTAGAGTTTTGAGTTCATTGGAAGCCTGGTTTCCACTTGCATTTTCTGTGTGGGTTTTTTGAGCCTGGTATTCATAAACGGCAATTGCATTAAAATGATGGTCTCCAAATGTTTTATCAAAAGTAAGTTGCTGTGAGTATAATTGAACCGTAGAAATAGACCTGTTATTGGTAACGGTGGCCAGAACAGCGCTTGAGCCGGCAACAGCACCACTGTCATTAAAGATTGGAGAAAAGCGGTAATTTAATCCATTGGCATAATCTATTCCAAAGGTTGATCTGAATTTCAGCCAGTTCGTAAATTTCACATCGAGATAAGCGGTTCCAAATAATTTCAAAGTCTTCCTGTTACCTGGATTTTTTACCAACGCGTCTTCTATCGGATTGGTTGGATCTCCTCCATCCAAAACCGAGTTAACTCCTCTGAATCCGTCAGTGGTTGTTGGATCATACACAGGCATGTAAGGCATAATTCTTATAACGTTCAACAAATTGGATCTGCTGCCTGTTTCATTATTGTCATAATTCTGATCGCCAAAAGCGGTATATAAGTTTTCCCCAAAACTGAATACATTGCTAATCTTATGATCCGAATTGAGGCGGAAATTATAACGCTTGTATTGAACGCCAGGAGTAGTACCAATCTGGTCGAAGTAACCTGCAGAAGCATAAAAACGGGAAACATCGTTTCCTCCGCTCAGCCCAATGTTGGTTTGAGTCATAGCTCCCTGTTTAAAATATTCGTCTTGCCAGTCAGTTACGTTGTTACCATATGTTTTATCAGCTCCATTATATATGGGTGTACTTGCCCATGGCGCATCCCGTCTTGGAACTTTTTCCCCCCTATAAGCAATTGCATATTGATCGAATTGTGTAGGATTTAGCAAACTAAGCCTTTTCGTAATATCCTGAGTACCATAATAGGTGTCGAGGCTAACATGCATTTTATTATCCCTTCTGCCTTTTTTGGTGGTAATCATTATAACACCATTGGTAGCCCTTGACCCATAAATGGCCGCTGCCGAAGCATCCTTCAAAACATCCACAGATTCTATATCCCTAGTGTCAAACATTGACAGGTCGCCTGTAGGAAACCCATCAATTACATACAACGGGTTGGATGCATAAGATATAGAACTGATACCCCTGATACTAACAAGTGGGGACGTTCCGGGGCTTCCGTTATTGGTGACCGTTAGCCCTGGCACGCGTCCCTGCAAGGCCTGTTGCACACTCGGCACAGGAAGTTCTGTTATTGTTTTACCGCTTACAGTAGAGATGGCGCCGGTTACGTCAGTCCGTTTTTGAGTACCATATCCCACTACTACTACTGCACTCAATTCAGAGTTGCTGGCAATAAGTGCGATGGAAATGTTTTTTTCATTACCCAGGGTAACGTCTTTGGAGATATATCCCAAAGAGCTAACCGATAGTACATTGCCCGGTGAGGCACTAATAGAAAACATGCCATTTTGGTCAGTGACGGTACCACGCGTTGTTCCCTTAATGGTTACAGAGGCAGCCTGAATAGATTTGCCAGACTCATCCGTAACAGTGCCTGTCACTGTTTGAGCCTGGGTTTTGGTTTGAAATCCTACACATAGAAGGATTAGGAGAACAGTGAAAAAGTTTTTCCCTGCTATTGAGAATAACTTTCCGACCTGGCGATTTACGTTACTAATTGTCATAAGAAAAGTTGGTTTAAATATTTAAATCTGAAATTCCGTTCGTACTGTTCATGATTACATAAATTGCCCATGAAAATTTTAGATTACTAAAAAATCTACATTAATGAAACCGATAACAAAATTTGAAGGCTAAATAGTAAATTTTTCATACCAAATCAAGCGAATCTAACAATACCTATTTTTAATCAAGCATTCATGAAACAAGTAATCTTTGTGCAAAATAGGAATTATTTTCAATAAAGCAACCGATTGCATAATTTTTTTTTGAAGTTGTGTTACATTTGTCATCCAAATCCGAAAAAATTTGAAACCTGAAAAAGAAGTAACCATTTACGACATTGCGAAAAAGCTAAACATTTCGCCTACTACCGTTAGCAGGGCG
>Ga0157371_10004959_pt1 | contig 11429 bp, 9 predicted proteins | sample C45metaG_FD_113462 | JGI IMG/M metagenome (GOLD analysis project Ga0157371, IMG submission 113462) | Corn rhizosphere microbial communities from Kellogg Biological Station, Michigan, USA - C4-5 metaG | ecosystem: Host-associated > Plants > Roots > Rhizosphere > Soil | place: USA: Michigan... | reverse complement strand
TAATGATTGACCTACGCCGCTAGCAGCGCTATTTTTATTAAAAAATTAAGATTATGAAAAGAGTAATTTTTATCGTTTTCCTAACCCTGGGGGTTGGAGGGATAGCGCAAGCTCAGTTTTTGAGTAAACTCAAAGAAAAAGCAAAAGCAGCTGTGGGAAGTTCAGTTGACCGCTCTACTGATAAGATCGTGGATAAAGCCGTAAACAAAACCGCCGAAAATACTACGGATAAGGCATTAAACAAAACCGGGGAAAAATTGAACAACCTGTTTAAGAAAAAAAATAAGAAACGTGCAGATACCATACCACCTGCAGTTCCTGATTCAAATAAAACGGCTATCAAGCCCGAAAATAAAGACCAATAAGTTTACCAAAGCCCCGGCTTCAAAAGTTGCACCGGTATCAGCAAAAACTGCCAAAATTGCTCCTGTAAATTAGTATGCTGGTAAGTTCAGTAAAAGATCAAATGATCTATAGCAGTTAAGCTATGATTCAGTATCTCAAAAAATGTAGAATAAGAAATGTTGGGGAGCATATAATTCATATTCCAAAATAACTAATTCTCGGAGATGATTAATTAAACTTTTGGACTATCACATGGTCAAACGCTAACGCTTTAATTTGACAAATAAATCAAAATCCACATTTTACATAATGAATTTAAAATAGTTCGGTTTGAGTTTCCTTAAGTTCGCCAGTACGTCTGGAATTTGTGAATATCCCTGATTCGCTTCATGTCTTCAATGAAGCTGTTCGTTAAATAAGAATTTTCGAGTACAACCGCACTTTGAACATTTTAAAGTGCGGTTTTTTAATGCTAAATCTATGTTCCAAGCTGTGTCAGCCTTGTTCAAAGTATTCCTGCTAATGGTTCAGTCTGGTAAAGGGGGAATAGCAGATTAGGTTTGAACTTATTTTTATTTGTTAAGATAGTTAATTACGCTCTCTAACTATAGTGCATTAATTGATCACGGTCTGTGCCGTGCAAAAAAATTAAAAAAATATGCTTAACAAGGCTCGTTGCCCGCAAAAATCAGCTTTGTTTTCAATTAATTCGAGTGTTCTAATAGCTCAATTGTTTTGTTTTTTATAAATGCATCTTTATCCTTTTTTACTTCCACAAGCAGCGCATTTCTCTCTGCTGGCAACGTAAAATATTTATCAGCCCATAAGTTAATTTCGATCATTAAAGGAAGCAGGTCAACACCTTTTTGGGTTAGTTTATATAAGACCTTAGCTTTACTGTCCGGGTGATCCTGTTTGGTAATTACCCCATTTAGTTCCAGCATCTGTAATCGGGAAGCCAAGATATTAGTCGCTATTTTTTCATCCGACTTTAAGAAGTCGCCATACGTACACTCTTTAGAAAACATTAAATCCCTAACAATAAGCAATGACCATTTGTCTCCCCATATATCTAATGAGCTGCTAATGGGGCAATCAGACCGTTTTTTTAAATCTGGCATAAAATAAATTATAAAATTACTTGCAAAATGAAAGTTGTTTATATATTTGCACTTGCAAAACGCAAGCAAATTTACGTAATTAAATTATACATGCAATGGAAACAGCAATAATTTTTGAACCATATAGCTTAAACGAGCTAAATTTAAACAATAGAGTTATCATGGCCCCAATGACAAGGAGCCGTTCCGCAAACCCTGGGAACGTAGCTACGGAGCTTACAGCGCTTTATTATAAACAACGTGCAAGTGCCGGACTAATCATTACCGAAGGAACTTTTATTAGCAAAGAGGCTGTTGGTGTGGTAAACGTGCCTGGTATTTATAGCCACGACCAGATACAGGGATGGAAACTGACTACAGATGCAGTGCATGGCGAGGGCGGAAAAATATTTGCCCAGCTTTGGCATACCGGCGCATATTCTCATCCTGATCTTCATGATGGAAAAAAACCATTGGCGCCTTCAGACATAAATCCTGGGCAGCAGGTATTTACAGCGGAGGGTTTCAAACCATCTGAAGCGCCACAACCAATGGCTATTGAAGATATTAAAAGAACGGTAAATGATTTTAAACAGGCTGCCATCAATGCTTTCGAGGCTGGTTTCGACGGTGTTGAACTGCACGGTGCCAATGGTTATCTGCTGCAACAGTTCTTTAGTAAAAATACCAATCATAGGGAAGATGAATATGGCGGTTCTATCGAAAACCGTGCACGCATCTTATTTGAAATTTTAGATGAATTGAAAGAAGTTGTCGATATCAGGCGTGTCGCAGTTCGTCTAAATCCATCACTTAATGGAATTATGGGCATTTTAGTTGATGACGAAACGATCGCTTTATACGATTATATAGTGAACAAACTTAATGGTTATGGCCTGGCCTACATCCACTTGATAGAACCATTTACAGATGTTTCTGCAATTTCAGATGCCATCCAAGAAGTTGCAAAGCACTTCCGTAAAATTTATAATGGCACTATCATTATCAATAGAGCGTTTACGAATGAAACAGCCAATCAAGTACTAAATGATGGCGATGCTGATTTAGTGTCTTTTGGTGTCCCATTCATTGCCAATCCAGATTTAGTACAACGTTTCAAAACAAACGCAGCGCTAAACCAGCCAGATCAAGCAACTTTTTATACCCCAGGCGAAAAAGGATACACCGATTATTCTAGTCTTAATCATTAAGAAATATTTGGGCGACCGGGCGGGCTTTCCGCGGTATCCCTGTCGCAAACAACAACAATAAATAACAGAGCAAAATGAAAACTACAGGAAACACCATATTTATCAGCGGCGGGAGCGCCGGAATTGGCTTAGCTATTGCCAAAAAATTTAGCGCAGCAGGCAACAAGATCATCATCAACGGACGTAATGAAGAACGCTTGCAAAACGCCCTGAAACAATTGGACAATGCCATGGCAATTCAGGGCGATTTATCGGTCAAAGCTGATAGGTTGAAAATTGCAGAAGAATTAAAAAGTAAACATGCCGACGTAAATATCATCATAAATAATGCTGGGGCTGCTTTTATGAACGATTTAAGCGACAACAATAATAACGCAGCAGCAAAAGCTTACGAGGAAATTAATACCAATTATATTAGTGTAATAGATTTTACTGCGCTTACGTTGCCATTGCTTTTGCAACAAGAAGAAGCGGCAATTGTAAATGTTTCTTCGATTGCGGTATTCAGATCTAACAAATATTTGCCTACTTACTCGGCAAGCAAAGCAGCGCTACATAGTTACACGCAAGGGCTGAGAGATACCTTTTCAGAAAACGGAAACTTAAATGTGTACGAACTTTATCCACCTTTGGTGAATACCGATTTTTCTGCCGAAATTGGTGGTGCAAATGGAATTCCAGCATCGGAAGTAGCGGATGAATTATTTGTAGCATTAGCGGAAAATCAATTTGAAGTTCCGGTTGGCGATACGAAGAAAATCCATGAATTGGTTATTCCAACAACAGAAAATGTTCCTCATTAATTAAGAAAAGCCATGAATTTAAAAGAGAAGACTATCCTCATCACAGGAGGAGGATCGGGTATAGGACTTGAAGCTGCAAAACAATTTCTGCAGATTGGTGCAAAAGTGATCATTACGGGCAGAAATCAAGATAAACTGAAGGCAGCCAAAAAAGCATATCCAAACCTGATTACCATACAAAGTGATGCTGGAAATGAGGATGACGCATATGCGCTTTTTGATAAGGTAAAAGAATTGGGCGGCATCGATATACTCTATAACAATGCAGGCGTTGGTATACCACCAATAAATTTAGGCCTTTCAAATGATGCGCATTTGAAGGGAGCTGCGTATGAAATTCAGGTGAATTATCTTGGCGTTGTCCGTCTCAATAACCTTTTTATGGAGATGCTAAAATCAAGAGAGGAAAGTGCAATCATCAATACTACTTCAATTTTGAGTATGGTGCCTTCACTCATTGAGGCTACCTATTCGGCATCCAAAAGCGCGTTGGCTTTTTACACCAAATCCTTAAGAGAGCACTTAAAAATTCTGGGTGCTAAGGTAAAGGTTTTTGAACTGTTGCCACCTTTGGTTGACACGGATATGGTGGCAGATAGGGAAGATAAGAAAATAAGTCCCGAGCAACTGGTTAAGGAACTGATAAAGGGTCTTGAGCAGGATCAGTACACCATTCGGGTAGGTGATTCGAAGCTCATCTATTTCTTCAACCGCTTTTTCCCTAAATTAGCCTTTGGATTGATTAATCCGAAGAAAACAAATGCAACCTTAAAATCATAAGATGAAAGCATTCTCAATAAAAAAATACGATAAAAAGGGAGTTCTTGAACTTATTGATGTGCCTGCTCCGATAGTAAAGGAAGAAGAAGTATTGGTGGAAATCCACGCTTCGGGCCTTAATGTGCTTGATGCCAAGATAAAATCTGGCGAATTTAAGATGATACTACCCTATAAACTGCCACTTATTTTGGGGCATGATGTTGCCGGCGTAATTACCAAGGCAGGCACACAAGTGACACGCTTTAAGGTAGGCGATGAAATCTATGCCCGCGTTGCTGATTTTCACATTGGTACCTTTGCAGAGTATATTGCCATCAATGAGAAAGATGTTGCACTTAAGCCCAAGAACATTACCATGGAAGAAGCTGCATCTATTCCTTTGGTTGCCCTTACTGCATGGCAAGCCCTGGTAGAAATGGCCAATCTAAAAAAAGGACAGAAGGTATTTGTCCAGGCAGGTTCTGGAGGTGTAGGAACAATTGCAATACAACTGGCGAAACATCTGGGGGCAACTGTGGCTACAACTGCAAGTGAAAAAAGCTTTGCAATGCTGAAGGAGCTTGGAGCAGATGTACTGATTGATTACAAGAAGGAAGATTTTGAAACTATCCTGAAAGATTATGATGTTGTGCTGAACAGTCAAGATACAAAGACACTTGAAAAATCATTACGGATACTTAAGCCTGGAGGGAAAGCGATTTCGATTTCGGGACCACCAACACCGGCTTTTGCCGAAGCAATTGGTGCCTCTTGGGTTGTTAAAACCGTCTTATCGCTTATTAGCTTTGGCATTAGAAAAAAAGCTAAAAAACTTGGTGTTGATTACTCTTTTTTATTTATGAGGGCAGATGGCAAACAATTGAGCGAAATCACTTCATTGATTGAAACGCGTGTGATCACTCCCGTGCTTGACAAGGTGTTTCCATTTGAACAAACCAACGATGCTTTAGCTTATGTAGAAAGTGGCCGTACAAAAGGGAAGGCAGTGGTAAAAGTGAAATAAAAACCAACGTTGCTTAAACGGTGGTTTTGTCATATTTATCCTAAAATTTGCCTGCTTCCCCATGGCAATAAGTATCCTTATTGGTCGGATAGTCCGGCAAAATGCTAAAGTATTTACTTTGACATTTGCCAAATTTTTTGTTCTAACATAATCTGGTCAAGGTATCCTTGATGAAAATCAGAAAAAAATTCATACTCTTTTTATATGAATCCTTTACGTTCCAAATCCTCGATTATAGGCTCTATAAGCAATAAAAAGCGCTTTAAATGTTCAAAGTATTCTTGCTGATCGGTACAGTTTTTAACACTATGCCAGTATAGTGTTAAAATTTCTCAGGAAAATTATTAAAAAGGTTGCAGGTTAATATCTGCAACCTTTTTTGTTTGTACCACCTCTGGTTTATTCTATCGAAGAAATCAGGTTGTATGTGCAAATTAGGAGGTATATTAACTACAAGGTTATAACCTGAACCTGTCCACTATCACTTAGATCTGCTTAAAAAACCTACCAGATCTATGATCTCCGCATTGCTCAAAGTCTCGAATAATCCATTCGGCATCATAGAAACAGGCATTACTTCTCTCGACTGGATGTTGGATTTGTTGATCACTGCAGCTTCCTGACCTACAATACGCATGGTAATCTGGCGTTCATTTTCGGCTATGATATTGCCTGAGTATACCCTGCCATCACGTGAGGTGATTACCACCAGTTTATAGTCATCCTGTATCTCGCCGCTAGGCTCCAGTACGTTGAATAACAGATAGTCGACTTTAGACCGGTTCGAACCGGTCAGATCCGGTCCGATAATACCGCCTTCACCATACATCTTGTGGCAGCTACCGCAGGTTCGTTTAAATAGGAGATGACCCTTGCTAAGGTTAGCTTTTTCCAGTGCTATTGGTGTGAGCAGTTCACGATACTTCTTGTAAGCGAGTTCGTTGGATGGAAGCTGATCTATAGGCCCCCAGATCTCAACAAAACCACTACCTACAACTCTTCTCAGCTGTCTTGCCACACTTGCAGGTACATCACGTTTTTCTATGGTTTTATTTTTTATAGCCTGAGCCAGCATCCAGCCAGATCTTGATCTTGAAGCAAGCGTTTCAATTGCAGCAGCTTTATCTTTCTCACTGAACTGCGAGTACTTTTTTAGCAGCAGCTGTGCCATGTGTTCATCGTCAAAATTGGCTATCGAACGGATTGCATCGGAGCGGAGTTCATTGTCGTCCAGTAATGCGGGGAAATCTTTAAGTAATTCAATTCTTTGCTGAGCCGACAGTGCCAGCATGGCTTTACGACGGTCGCTGACGCCGGCACTTTTATTTCTGAGTGTATTGAAATATTGTGAAGCTGCTTCAGTATCCCCAAAGTACTGGGCTATTTCCAGCGATAGTAATTTATTTCTTTCACCCTGTGACTGTAGTTTTGCATAGGTTGTTTTCCAGTCTGGGGGAGTTTTCAGGTCGGTCCGGCCCTCTAGCCCATCCCGCATTCCGGTTACCATTGCAGTATCCGCGTTTTGCTTTGTACTCAGCCAGGCTACCAGCGTATTTGTGGCATTTGCGTCTGTGACTCTTCTTGCAGTAAATTTTTTAATCATACTAAGTTTTCCTTCAGCGGCTAGGTTCAGGGCACGTTTGGAATCTTTTGAAACCAGGGGTTCTATACCATACCAAAGCATTTTTGGCAGGTTATGATCCTGTTCATCTTCTCCATGTTTAACTAATGCGGCAGCCAGGTCCCAGCGTTTATCTGTACTGATTCGCTGTAATGCGGCAGCCAGATACAAACGTACAACCGGAGAATTCTCTGATTTTGCCATTTCTCCGAATTTATGAATAGTGGCTTCTGATGGTTCAGCGTCTTGGCTCAGGAACTGAATAGCCCAGCCACGGATGTATTCGTTTTTGTCGTTTAATGCAGCCGTTAGCTGATCAGTACTTAGTGCATTACACACATAAAGCGTCCACATGGCCCTTAGGCGATAATTTGTTTCCTGATTGTCTGCATATATACTGTTCAATGCATCAAAGGCTCCCTTCTTCACTTTACCTTTAGTCGCACGGTTTTGAAGGATAAGCCGTGCTCGTCTTGAGTGCCAGTCGCTCTTGCTCATTTGCAGTTCAACCAGCTGTTTGTCATTGAGTTTATTCAGGTCAGTATAGCGGTTCCTGAAGTTTTCTGCATTGCTTTCTTTGGGCGAAATACGAAATATCCGGCCGGTTTCCTTGTTTAATACGGAACCGCCGCAGATATCAGCGTCATGCCAGTCTAACACATACAGACTGCCATCAGGTCCTACAGAGGTACTAAAACCTACCCACTGTGCATTGTTTGCTGCCATCAGGTCTTCACCATGGGATCCTGTAAAGCCTGAACCCGTAGGTTTTAAAATATCGGTAAGTATGGCGTGCTCATGAATATTAGCCATAAATATTCTGCCTTGCTGATCGCGGGGGAAAGCATCAGACTGATAGATACTAGCACCACCGTGTGCTGAACGGTGACTGTGATCGGCAATGGTTTTGATATCTGTGTAGGTATAAGGATTGAAATGCTGTCCGCCCTGTCTGTGATAAATGCCTCCGGGAATTACATACCAGAGATGAGGAATAACACAGGCTGTGATAAAAATCTGGCCATTTGCATCATAGTCAATTCCCCATGGATTACTAAAACCATGTGCTACTACTTCAAACTTATCTTTGATCGGGTGGTAACGCCAAACTCCGCCGTTTATGTCTACGCCTTCGCCTTTTAAAATTTCGTCATCCGGAAATGGCTCTTTGTGGCTATAAAGTTTCCCCTTTCCTGTAGGTTTGCGTATACGGGATGGTGTCGCAAAACCCTGACAGCCATATAGCCATCCATCCGGCCCCCAGTGAAAACTGTTCATGGTTTCATGCCTGTCTCGGATACCCCATCCGGTAAGCCTCACCTCAATATCTTTCATGTCGGCCTTATCATCGTTGTCACGATCCGGTATAAATAATAAATTAGGTGGTGCTCCGATAAATACCCCGTCAAAACCTACAGCCATTGCAGCAGGGAAGGGGATACCATCAGCAAAAACTTTTTTAGTATCGGCCTTGCCATCATGGTCTGTATCTTCAAGGATGAGGATCCTGCTATTGCCATCATTTGAAAAACCTGAAGAACGGGATTCATAATCCCGGTTTTCTGCCACCCATAGACGGCCCTTATCATCCCAACAAAATGCCATAGGTTGGGTAATCATCGGTTCAGAGGCGTAAACATTTGCCATAAATCCATCTTTCAGGGTCATTGCTTTTACAGCTTCTTCAGGGTTTAGGAATTTTGCATCCATTCCTTCTTTTTTAGCCAGTGCCCAAAGGTCAACCGTCGCCCATGAAGGGTCTTTTCCGGCAAATTTTGCCCAGGCATTATTGATCTGAATATCATTGAATTCACCGGTGTAGATGATAAGCTGATGTTTGATCGTTTCTGTTTCGCCTTTTTTTAACATCCAGTCGGCGTCATGGACCTTTACAGGACCAACACCCAGTTGTTCGTCAACCCGCCATTTTTGCGGATAGCCTTTGTTTTCAGGATGATCCAATATGGTTATGTGCGCCCTGTCATCGCGGCCATCTATCTTTATACCTATATCTACCCATGTTGATGGCTGACCTTCAGCTTTTTGGTTGTGCTGACGGGCGGCATTAATCACTTCTCCATCGATTCCGGGTTTCCATGGCATTCTTAAAAACAACCCGCCATAAGGATATTTACCCACTTTAAGATCGGTTTTAGCTTCACCTTTCCAGTCCAGAGTCAATAAGAATTTGCCGTTACTCTGTTCCATGCTCCAGTTTTGCGTTTCGGTCATTACCGATACGCCCTTGTCGTCCAGAAGATCATAAACCGTTTGCCATTTAACCGTTGTTCCTGATTTCTCTATGACTCTGGCCGCCACACGCTTCCAGTATCCATTACCTGGATTGGCAAAATAATTCCGTCCGTTTACATCTGTCAAACCCCAGTAGAGACCTGTTTGGTGCTTGTGGTGTTCAGGACTGAATTCGGTGAGTATACTTTTGCCGTCGGGTGATGCAATAGGGTGTATGTACGGGCGGAAATCTTCACCGGCATTTTGTGTAAGTATAATTTGTTTTGTATCTGTCCTCTGGATGGTTATTGTGCCTGATTTTTCATCCTGCAGTGCTTCCAGCCTGACTTCATCAGTCATTAGATTTTTAGTACTGAACCACAAGATGGACAATAGCGTAATGAATAGAAGTATAGACTTTGGCATAGTGTTTCTGGTTTACATTTGGTTATTCTAAAGATATGTATTTCAGGTTATAACAAAATCATTAGCCTATTTTTTTTCATGTGTGCCTTTGCTCAAAAGGACAATAAAGTGACTATAGGAAACAAACCCTCTACCAGTTTAAATTATTTATTTACAAGTTGTTCTGCCAGACCTATCAGAATTCCTTCTGCACCGCGTATGTAGCACAGTCGGTATATCCCTTCATAATCAACCATTTCGCCGACTAGTTGAGCGCCGTGTTTACTGAGCCTGGATACCACCTCATCAATGTCTTCAACAGTGAACATTACACGTAAATATCCAACTGAGTTCACGGGGGCTTTACGGTGGTCTGAAATAACCGCCGGGCGCAGGAATTGCGAAAGTTCCAGACGACTGTGGCCATCTGGGGTAACCATCATGGCAATCTCTACGTGCTGATCACCCAGTCCGGTAACACGACCGGCCCATTCACCCTCAATGGTCGCCCGTCCTTCAAGCTTTAAGCCTAACTCTATAAAAAAGGGGATGACATTGTCGAGCGATTCTACTACGATGCCTACATTATCCATCCTTATTAATTTGCTTTTTTCCATAGTTTTTTTCTTCTTAAGTGTATTACTGGTGTTCAGGAGCACCTTTAGGATCCATCCATACAAATTCCCAATGATGGCCATCAAGGTCCTCAAAGCTGTGTTGGTACATAAAACCGTAGTCTGTGGCCGGATTAGGTATCGTCGCACCTGCCGCTTGTGCTTTGTTTACCATTTCATTAACTGCATCTTTACTGTCGGCAGACAAGCAAATAGAACACTCTACTGCTTTATGGGCATCTACGATTTCTTTTTTAGTAAAGGTCTGAAAGAAGGGTTTTGTCAGCAACATGATGTAAATGGTGTCACTGATGATCATGCAGGTTGCTTTTTCGTCGGTAAATTTCGGATTAAACGTATAACCCAGCCTGGTAAAAAATTCTACAGATCGGTTGAGGTCTTTAATGGGTAGGTTTACAAAAATTTGAGTTGCCATATTGTTTTTCTTAATTTAGTTGTAATCAAAGGTACCGTAATGTCGCATACACGCAAATGCCTAAAAGCGACAAGTTAAGGGGGTAAATACGACTTTCTACAAAATCATTAACTTATTATTCACTAACTTAGGTTTACTTGTACGATATTTAATAATAGCAAACCATTCTTCGACAATGAAAAAATTAATACTTTCAGTTCTTGCGACATTTTTTTCATTGTGTGCCTTGGCTCAAAAGGACAATAAGGTTACTATCGGAACAATTGATAGCATCCAATCGAAAATTCTGAATGAACAAAGAAAAATCTGGATATATGTACCAAGTAGCTGGCAAGCTGATTCTAAACAGCGATACCCTGTATTATACTTATTGGATGGTGATGCCCATTTTTATTCAGTAGTTGGGATGATTCAACAGCTCAGTCAGGTAAACGGTAATACTATTTGCCCCGAAATGATCGTAGTTGGAATTCCAAACACAGACAGAACAAGAGATCTGACTCCAACACATGTAGATGCTGACCCGCCTTTTATCGACAGTGCATTTTCAAAAACATCGGGGGGCGGCGAACGCTTTGTTTCATTTATTGAAAAGGAATTGACGCCTCGAATTGATTCCTTATACCCAACACAACCTTATAAAACATTAATAGGACATTCATTTGGAGGGCTAACAGTGATGAACATTGCAATAAACCATACAAAATTGTTCAACTCCTACATTTGTATAGACCCAAGCATGTGGTGGGATAAAATGAATTTTTTAAATGCAACTAAGAAGTCCCTGAGAGAAAAACAATTTTCAGGCACTACTTTGTATTTGGGAATTGCAAATACCATGAACGAGGGTATGGATATAAATAAAGTCCAGGGCGATAC
>Ga0157371_10004950_pt1 | contig 11442 bp, 8 predicted proteins | sample C45metaG_FD_113462 | JGI IMG/M metagenome (GOLD analysis project Ga0157371, IMG submission 113462) | Corn rhizosphere microbial communities from Kellogg Biological Station, Michigan, USA - C4-5 metaG | ecosystem: Host-associated > Plants > Roots > Rhizosphere > Soil | place: USA: Michigan... | reverse complement strand
GCCTTAATGACGATGACAAGAAATCTCGGCGATACATTAAATCGTGATAATCATGTGCGGGTAAACCAGATAAACCCTGGTTGGGTTTTAACCGAATCAGAAAAGCAACGGAAAAAAGAGCATGGATTATCATCTGAGTGGTATAAACAACTTCCTCCTGTTTATGCGCCTTCAGGAAGAATTTTATGGCCTGAAGAAATTGCTGTTGCTTCTATTTACTGGCTCAGTGATGAAAGCGGTCCGATATCCGGACAAGTTGTTGATCTCGCGCAATTTCCATTTATTGGCCGTAATCCACCAAAGGATCAATCAACGATAAAACCTCACAAATAATTCAATTGATCATGCCAAAATTGGCTGTCTTTCCAAAAGCGTTTATGAAGGCCTTGTGCAAAGACGGAACCATGAAAGTTTCAGAATGGATCAGTTTAGCTTCGAAATTAGAGGTGCAGGGATTGGAATGGTATGCCGGATTTTTGGAAATGGAAGATGAAAATAACTGGCTAAAATTCAGACGACAAGTTGAAAATAACGGACAAGAGATTCCGATGATGTGCTGTTCGCCTGATTTTACCCATCCGGATAAACACTTTCGTAAAAGAGAAATAGAAAAGCAAAAACGATGGATCGATATGACTTGCTTTTTGGGTGGTTCGTATTGCCGGGTTCTTTCGGGTCAAAAACGGCCTCAACTTTCCACAGATGAAGGAATAAAACTGGCAGCCGAATGTATTGAAGCGTGTTTGCCTTATGCCCGCGAAAAACATATCACACTGGTTCTTGAAAACCATTACAAAGATGATTTCTGGAAGTATCCTGAATTTGCCCAAAAAGCGGATGTCTTCTGTAAATTAGTGAACTCTATTCATGATCCTTTTTTTGGTGTAAACTACGATCCCAGTAACACTTATTTAGCAGGAGAAGATCCGATAGAGCTCCTGAAACGCGTCGCTTCACGGGTAGTTACGATGCATGCCAGCGATCGTTATCTTAAAGAAGGTACACTTGAAGATTTGCGAAAAGAAGAAATAGCGGCCGAAGGATATGCGAAGAGATTATGCCATGGCGAAATCGGTAAAGGATTGAATGATTATGATGCCATTTTTTCTATTTTGAAAAAGGAAGGTTTCAATGGCTGGATCAGTATTGAGGATGGAATAGAGGGAATGGATCAGTTAGAAAGAAGTGTGTTTTTTTTAAGACAAAAAATAGCCTTTCACTGGCAAAAAAAATAAATTGTCAAATTCGGCTCTGGTTTTAAAAGTGACTGCACTGTTTTTGAAAAATATTACCAATGATGTACCTTGTGGCGGTTAATTTTTATGGCTTTTGTGCCGTTTTACGATTAATTGAGTAAAGGATTGCATGGCCCGGTTTTCCGATAATAAAACAAATGAAAGTAAATTATGGAGGTAGAAACTGCCACATCAGTTAAGGAGTTACTAGCAACGATTATTGAAGGAAATGTAAGTAGGGATACGTATTTATGGCTTCTTGATAAAGCAGCTCTGTCTTCAGATAAAAATAGCAGCTTTCAATTAAACCTCACTTTTACCTCTATTCCTCGCAAGACAGGTAAAAATGAAGTTGTCTTACAAGAATCAGATATAAAAAAGTTACAGGCTTTATTGCCGGGTTTCAGTATTCAGGGGTGGTCGATTGATAGAGTAGCACGAGTTTGGTTGCTCATGCAATTGGAAACGCTGAATAAGGAAAATTATATTGCCAGAATAGAAAACTTGTTTCTGCAGGCAGAGATGAATGAATTGGTAGCGCTTTATTCTTCTCTTCCACTGCTCGATTATCCTGAGGATTGGAAGTGGCGTTGTGCGGAAGGGGTCAGAAGTAATATCGGAACAGTGTTAGAAGCAATCATGTATCACAATCCTTATCCATCAAAATATTTGGATGAGGGGGCGTGGAATCAATTGGTAATGAAAGCGTTTTTTACTGATAAAAACGTAAATGATATTGTTGGATTAGATGAAAGAGCGAATCAAAATTTAGCCAATACCATTTTTGATTATATTGAAGAACGCTGGGCAGCAGGTCGAACCGTTGATCCGCAGATATGGCGACTGGTAGGAAAGTACATGGATGGATCTCATTTTTATATGCTCGAAAAATTGTTTAAAAGTTTAAATGAAACAGAACGGCAAGCCGCAGCGCTTGTTTGTGCAGAAACTCCTTATCAAGAGGCTTCGTTGTTATTAGATGAGCATCCGGAATTTAAAAAAGCGATTGAAGAAAATAAATTGAATTGGCAAATATTAGCCAACAAACCGATGTTATTTTAAGATGTTATTTTAAAAAGTAAAAACAATTAAATTATGTGTTGCAGTAATGAGGAGAGTTCAGGAATCCAATCAAAAACAACAGAAACCCTAGACCTGAGTATTATAAAAGGAATGCGATTGTTTGATCCGCATATTCACATGATTTCAAGAACAACAGATGATTACCAGGCAATGGCGGATGCAGGAATCGTAGGTGTGATCGAACCTGCTTTCTGGCTCGGACAACCGCGTACCGGGGTAGCGACTTTTCGGGATTATTATAGCAGTCTGATCGGTTGGGAAAGATTTCGCGCATCCCAGTTTGGGATCAAACACTATTGTACCATTGGATTAAACTCCCGGGAAGCTAATAATGAAAAACTTGCTGAAGAGGTGATGGAAATTCTTCCTTTATTTATTTACAAAGAAGGTGTGGTTGGAGTTGGCGAAATTGGTTTTGATGACCAAACATCCGCAGAAGAAAAATATTATCGCCTACAACTCGAACTTGCCAAAGAAGCAGGTTTGCCGGTGCAAATTCATACTCCTCACAGGGATAAGAAAAAAGGAACACAACGAAGCATGGATATAGCTATAGAGCAAGGATTGGATCCTTATAGAGTAATTGTAGATCACAATAATGAGGAAACGGTGAAAGAAGTGCTCGACCGGGGATTTTGGGCCGCTTTTACTATTTATCCGTTTACAAAAATGGGTAATGAGCGAATGGTGGAAATTGTAAAACAATATGGAACCGAACGTATCATAGTTAATTCGGCTGCTGACTGGGGAATCAGCGATCCTCTTGCTGTTCCTAAGACCGCTGCCCTGATGAAACTGAGAGGTATAGAAACGAAAGATATTGAGACGGTTTGCTTCCATAATGCGATCACTGCTTTTGGGCAAAGTGGCCAGATTGCGGAATCAGATTTTGATGAAATTCAAAATATTGATCAGACCCAAAAATTCGAGGGAAATACGGTTCTTCGCGGAGGCCAGTCGCCCCGGGTTGATAAATCCTCACTTATTATTAGCTAATTTTTGCTGACTTGAAAAAGACAACTGCTTTTCTGCAACTAATGCGTCCAGCAAATATTGCAACTTCTATTGCAGATGTGCTTGCCGGCATTGCTATTTCCGGATTTTTCACTGGGCCAGGTTTGCACGAGAATAATATTTCATCGATATTATTTTTATGCATTTCCACTGCTGGCTTATATGGAGGCGGGGTCGTTTTTAATGATGTTTTTGATGCAGAATTAGACAAATTCGAAAGACCGGAAAGGCCTTTGCCTAAGGGCATTGTGTCGAAAAAAGCAGCTACATTTCTTGCAATAATTTTATTATTGATTGGAATAATCTCTGCAACAATAGTAACTGTGCTATCAGGAGTACTTGCTTTAACTATTGCTGTTTCTGCGCTTATTTATAACAAATGGTCAAAGCATCATGCAATCGCAGGACCTGTAAATATGGGATTATGCCGCGGCTTAAATCTTTTGTTAGGTATTTCGATTGTACAAGCTGCCGTTTCTGAATGGTGGTTCATAGCATTTGTTCCAATTATTTATATTGCCGCTATTACTATGATCAGCAGGGGAGAAGTTCACGGTGGAAGGAAAAGCACTTTGTATTTCGCAGGAATTCTTTATTTGATGGTAATTGCGGCCATTCTTTTCTTATCATTTTCGAAAGAAATGTTTTGGTCGGCGATCATTTTTTTACTTCCATTTGGCTGGATGATCTTTTCAGCTTTAATAAAAGCCATTCGTGTTCCTGCTCCGCAAAATATTGGTAAAGCTGTGAAAGCAGGTGTCCTTGCGTTAATTTTAATGAATGCAGGATGGGCTGCGGCGTTTGGAGCAGTTGCTGTTGCATTTGTAATCGTACTTTTGTTGCCATTATCATTGTGGCTGGCAAAAATATTTGCTGTTACATAATTGATTTTCATTGATTAAATTTTATATACTTTTTTGTATTTTATTTTATGGGTTATTTGGAGCAATCGTTTAATGTTAGGTTTGATTACCGGGTATATTTCACCCGGGAAATGTTTAATATTTCCAATAGCAATTTTGAAAGTTTTTTAAAGGAACTTGTCGAACCAGGTGTTCATCAAAAAATTTTATTCGTTGTAGACAACGGCGTCTTACATGCGCATCCGGAATTAATAAATCAAATTCACACATATTTTAAGATTCATAATTGCGTTTCTTTAATAGAGAATATGATTGTAATTCCAGGAGGCGAGTCTGCGAAAAATGATGCGAAATATTTAGATTCAATTATTGAAGCTATTCATGTAAATGGAATAGACCGCCATTCCTATGTAGCCGCAATTGGCGGTGGTGCCGTTTTGGATCTTGCCGGCTTTGCTGCTGCTGTAGCCCACCGCGGCATTAAACATATCCGCATTCCAACTACCGTTCTTTCACAAAATGATTCAGGGGTAGGGGTAAAAAATGGTATCAATTATAAAGGTAAGAAGAACTTTCTTGGCACTTTTGTTCCGCCGGTGGCAGTTTTTAATGATGAAGCTTTTTTAAAAACCCTTTCATCAAGAGACTGGCGGTCCGGTATTTCAGAAGCAATAAAGGTAGCCTTAATTAAGGATGCTTCTTTTTTTTACTGGATTGAAAATAATGCAGAAAAATTAGTAGCGCACGATATGGAAACCATGAATTACCTGATTCGGCGTTGTGCCCAATTGCATTTGGAGCATATTGCTTCTGGCGATCCTTTTGAATTAGGTTCTTCACGGCCCTTGGATTTTGGACATTGGAGTGCTCATAAACTCGAGCAGCTTTCCGGCTTTCAAATATTACATGGAGAGGCTGTTGCAATGGGCATTGCAATGGATTCGTTGTATTCTTCTTTAACCGGCCGTTTATCTTCACAAAAAGCCGAAAGGATTATTCAGCTTTTAATCAATTTGGGTTTTGAAATAAGTAATCCATTGCTGGAAGTAAACGATGAAAATAGCCAGATATTACAAGGGTTACATGAATTCCGGGAGCATCTCGGCGGCCGTTTAACCATTATGTTACTTGGTGAGATTGGCGTAGGAGAGGAAGTTCATGAAATTGATATTGCTTTATTAAAAGATGCTTCTCTTAAACTACAGGACTATCAGCATCAACTATGTAAATAAAATAAAAAATCAGGAAAAAAGTATGTTTACTGAAGCGGGACATTTGTCTTATTGTACCAATATCCATCCGGGAGAAGCATGGTCTGATCATTTCGCGGCAATAAAGAATAATTTTCCTTCCATAAAAGATAAAATTTCACCAGATAAACCAATGGGAATTGGTTTGCGTCTTTCAAATGAAGCGAGTATCGAACTGGTAAAAGATGAACAGCTTTTGGAATTCAAACAATGGTTGCTAAAACATGATGCATACGTATTTACCATGAATGGATTTCCTTATGGAGGATTTCATCGTGCGGTAGTAAAAGATCAGGTGCATACGCCCGATTGGACTACAAAGGATAGGGTGGATTATACACTTCGTTTATTTGATATTTTATCAGCTTTAATTTCAACTGAAATGGATGGTGGCATTTCTACTTCGCCATTGAGTTACAGGCTTTGGTTTAACTCAAAAGTAGAGTTGGCAGCAACAAGAGAAAGCAGCACTAAAAATATAATCGCCATTATTGAAAAACTTATCGATATAAATAGAAATACGGGAAAACTATTACATCTTGATATAGAGCCCGAACCAGATGGATTGCTGGAAACCGGCGAAGAATTTATCGAATGGTTTGAAAATGATTTACTTCGTTTAGGCATTCCCGTTATACAGTCTGCTTTTCGTTTATTCGATCAGCAGGCAGAAGATTTGATAAAGGAACACTTGCGATTATGCTATGACGTTTGCCATTTCGCAATCGGTTTTGAAAACCATACGGAAATACTTGGTAAACTTGAAAGGCGGGGAATAAAGATTGGAAAAATCCAAATTAGTTCGGCATTAAAATCAAAAATACCTTCCGAAACCAACGAGCGAAAAAGCCTGAAAGAGAGTTTTGAAAAATTCAATGAATCTACCTATCTGCACCAGGTAGTAGCGAAATCAACAGCCGGTAAATTGCTTCGCTATCCTGATCTTCCAGTCGCGTTGAAAGAAATAGAAAATCCGATAATTGAGGAATGGCGCGCGCATTTTCATCTGCCGATATTTTCAGAAAAATTTGGTTTATTGTCTTCCACACAAGATGAAATAAAGAACGTTTTATCGATACAAAATAGAAATCCTTTTACCAATCATCTTGAAGTCGAAACATATACCTGGGATGTAATCCCGCCGGAATTAAGATTGCCTTTGCAGGATTCTATAATCCGGGAATTGCGATGGGTGAAAGAAACTTTAGAAAATCCTTCGAAAACCGAAATTACAAAATGAAAAAAACCGTTGTTATAGATGTGGTCGGCCTGTCTTCTTCTTTAATAGGACATCATACTCCTTTTCTAAAAAATTATATCGCTTCTAAAAATCTCTCCACCATTGATCCAATGCTTCCAGCCGTAACGACTGCGGTACAGTCAACTTATCTTACTGGAAAATGGCCTTCCGAACACGGAATTGTTGGCAATGGCTGGTACGACAAGGAAGACTGTGAAGTTAAGTTTTGGAAACAGTCAAATAAACTGGTCCATGCCGAAAAGATTTGGGAAAAAGCGAAAAAAGAAGATCCAAACTTTACCTGTGCTACCATGTTCTGGTGGTATAATATGTATTCGTCCGCAGATTTTGCGGTTACTCCAAGGCCGAATTACCTGGCGGATGGCAGAAAAATTCCCGACTGTTATTCTCATCCTGCAGACCTTCGGGATAAGCTTCAAAAAGAATTAGGACAATTTCCTTTGTTCCAGTTTTGGGGGCCCGGTGCCAACATAAGGTCCACCCAATGGATAGCGGATGCGTCCATACTGACTGATGAATGGCATGATCCAACTCTAACATTGATATACCTCCCACATCTCGATTATTGCCTTCAAAAATTTGGTCCTGATCTTAATAAAGTTTCTAAAGAATTGAATGAGATTGACACGGTAATTAAGCAGCTCGTAAATTATTATGAAAAGAAAAATGTGCAAATAATTATCCTGTCGGAATATGGTATTGGCGAAGTGAATAATCCCATTCATATAAATCGTATATTAAGGGAAAATGGTTTATTACAGATCCGGATTGAAAGAGGATTGGAGTTACTGGATGCAGGCGCTTCAAAAGCCTTTGCTATAGCGGATCACCAGGTAGCTCATGTTTATATTAATGATGCAACAGTAATTAAAAAAGTCAAAAGCCTTCTGGAAAAAGTTTCGGGCATTCAATTAATATTGGATAAAAAGGAACAACAACCATATCATACTAATAATGAGCGCAGTGGAGACCTGGTATTGATGTCAGACGATAGAAGTTGGTTTACTTATTATTTTTGGTTGGATGATGCGCTGGCACCAGACTATGCCCGGGTTGTTGATATTCATAAAAAACCCGGCTATGATCCTGTTGAAATGTTTATGACTTCAAAGTTACGTGCGGGGTATAAACTATTAAGAAAGAAAGCAGGATTTCGTTATGTGATGGATGTAATTCCATTAGATGCAACCTTGGTAAAAGGCTCTCACGGGAGGATTGGAACTCCTGCTGAACTTCACCCCGTTATTATTACTGATAATCACTTAAATAAAAGAATTGATGCAACAGATGTTTATGATGTGATCTGGAATAGTCTTTAAAAAAATGAAGTAATTGAACATCTTTAATTACATGTGTAGAAATTAACCGAAAAACTTTGCCTACTGTACTTTTTTCAAAGATTTCTCCTGCTTTTCCGGTAATTCAATTACAAATGTTGCCCCTTTTTCTAAATCGCCAATAGCACTAAGATACCCGTTGTGTTTATCGATAATTTTTTTACAGATAGACAAACCGACGCCGGTTCCTTCAAATTCATGATAGCTATGAAGCCTTTTGAAAACCATAAAGATCTCTTCGGCATATTTTGAATCAAAACCAATTCCATTATCAGAAACGGAGATCTTATAATAATTCATTCCATTTACATATTTTTCAAAAGTTTTCGAATCACCATTTATTTTTTCGGCTGAAATATTCACAACGGATTGACGATCTTCTCTTTTAAATTTTATTGCATTACTGATAAGGTTGTAAAATAACTGTCGCATTAAATCAGGAACTGCAGAAATTACCGGTAAAGGAGCGATATTTATTTGAGTATTGTTTTTTTCTATTTGCACTTCGAGTTCATTAATCACCTCTTTTACCAGTTCATAAAGATCCACTTTTACAAAATCTTCAGAATTTACAGAATGCCGGGAAAACTGGAGCAAATTATTAATGAGCAATTGCATTCTTTCGGATGAACTACTGATTTTGCCAAGATATCTTTCTACCTCTTTATGATCATCTTTAATACTGATTATTTTATCACTAAAAACCCGTATTTTCCTTAATGGTTCCTGAAGGTCATGAGAGGCAACATAAGCGAACTGATCCAATTCTTCATTCACCATTTTCAAATGCAGGTTATTTTCGAGTAATTGCTTATTCAACAGGTTTATTTTTTCCTGGGAACGCTTCCCTTCTTCAATTTCCTTTTGTAATGATTTATTAGCCGCCAATAATTTTTTTTCGTGGCTGATCAGTTGGTCGTTCTTTCGATAAAGTTCCACAAAGACGCCTACTTTCGCTCTTAATAATTCCGGATTTATGGGCTTATAAATGTAATCTACGGCGCCCATTTTATATCCTTTAAAAATATATTCCTCATCATTCGTATAAGCCGTAATAAAAATGATCGGAATTCCTTTTAATTTATCACGCTCATAAATAATTGTTGCCGTCTCAAGCCCGTTCATATCCGGCATCTGAACGTCCATTAGAATCAGGGAAAAATCATGTCGGTTTAGCAATACTTTTAGCGCCGCTCTTCCTGAATTTGCTTTGAAAATATTATACTCATCTTTTTCAAGAATCGCTTCTATCGACAGAAGGTTGTCTTCCCGGTCATCAACTACTAAAATATTTATATCAGGTTTATTTTTCACAACCTGTTCTTTTGCAATGTCCATTTTTTATTTTTTATACAACCATACTCTCATGAGGGACATTAGCTGGTCTATTTTTAGAGGTTTTGTAATATAGTCGGACGCGCCTGCTTCAATGCATTTTTGCCGGTCGCCTTTCATTGCTTTTGCTGTAACCGCTATAATTGGGAGTGAATTATTTTGATATTCCCTGCGAATTTTCTGCGTTGTTTCATAGCCGTCCATTTCGGGCATCATAATGTCCATCAAAACCATGTCTATATCATTATTCGCACTGAGAATATTCATCGCTTCCATGCCGCTTTCCGCAGTGATCGTATTGATATTATATCTTTCAAAAGCAGTGGTTAATGCAAATAAATTACGAACATCATCATCCACAACCAACACATTTTTATTTGTCAACACATCCGTTTTCGAACGTAATCCTTCTATCAGCTTTCTTTTCTCAGGCAACAGGTCATTATCATCAATATGCAAAACCAGGATTGTTTCCTCAAGCAATAAATCCAGCGAATTAACCCCTTTCAATATTATTTTATTGGCATACTGTTTAAGCTTCGAATTTTCTCTTGCCGAAAAATCTTTCGCAGAGTAAATTAAGACAGGAGTCATTTGCTTTTTCATCGCGCTGCTGATGTCAGTAATTAATTCCATTCCGCTGATATCTGGCAGCATATAATCAACAATAATACAATCGTACACATTTTCCTTTATTAATTTTAGCGCCTTCTTGCCCGAATCTGCAATTTCAATCTGGACGACATCCCCGTTTTCTAAAATTTTCACCATTTGGGAAGCATCAAATTCATTGTCTTCCACAATCAATAAATTTCTTGTATGTCTGCTGCAGAATTCATCAATTTCAGAAAACAATACATTCAGCGCTTCTGCCTTCAACGGTTTCAAGTGAAAGCTTTTTGCCCCCCTGTGCATTGCCAGCAACCGATTCTCTTCCCCTGAAATCAGGTGAATCGGAATGTGTCTTAGTTTTATATCGTTTTTGAAAAGATCCAAAATTCTCCATCCACTCGCATTTGGCAATTTTACATCAAGGGTAACCGCACAAGGCATATTTTTATTGGTCAGTTCAAACACTTCTTCAAGGTTTGTAGCGATCATTACCTTCAGATTTTTTTCGTGAGCATGTTCCATCATAATCTTTCCAAAACGAATGTCATCCTCAATCAAAAGCACGACTTTATCGCCTTCAGTAATATTATTTCTATCGTCGCCGATCTCATTAATTATCTCATTTAAAACATTCAACTGTTTAGATTCGGCGGTATTCATAGTCGGAGTCAAATCACCCAAATTATCTGATTTATTTTCAAGTTTAAATTTGCTCTCCTTTTTGTTTATTTTTTCTTCCAATTTGTTGATAGTTGGGTTATAATCAATCGGAAGGAACAAGGTAAAGGTGCTTCCCTCACCAACTTCGCTTTCCAACTCAATAGAACCGCCAAGTAAATCTGCAAGCCCACGACTAATTGACAATCCCAAACCTGTACCGCCATATTTACGGCTTGTCGATCCTTCAGCTTGTTGGAAGGCTTCAAAAATAATATTTTGCTTGTCTTTCGAAATACCGATTCCGGTGTCCTTAATTTCAAACGCCACCACTTGTTTTGCATTGTCTAATCCCGCATGACTTTGTTTCCAATTGTGGTTCGCATTATAAATTCTCAATTTTACTTCGCCTTTCTCGGTAAACTTAAATGAATTGGAAAGAAGGTTTTTAAGGATTTGATTCAGCCTTTGTGCATCTGTTTCCAGTGCTGCCGGAAGCGATTTATCAACTTCTATACTGAATCGTAAATTTTTATTTTCTGAAACATGTTTAAAGGTGGTTTCTACAAAAGCGGTAATAGCGCTGAACTTCAGATTTACAAAATCAGTAGAAATATAACCGGATTCAATTTTGGAAAGATCCAGGATATCATTGATCAGCTGGATCAGGTCGTCACCGCAACTATGAATCGTTTTTGCATAATGAACCTGCTTTTCATTCAGATTGCCTTCATGGTTTTCGTATAATTGTTGCGCTAAAATGAGCAACGAATTTAACGGTGTCCTCAACTCGTG
>Ga0157371_10004948_pt1 | contig 11444 bp, 11 predicted proteins | sample C45metaG_FD_113462 | JGI IMG/M metagenome (GOLD analysis project Ga0157371, IMG submission 113462) | Corn rhizosphere microbial communities from Kellogg Biological Station, Michigan, USA - C4-5 metaG | ecosystem: Host-associated > Plants > Roots > Rhizosphere > Soil | place: USA: Michigan... | reverse complement strand
GGTCGCCGCCTGTCGAATAGACACGCAGTCCACCCCTCGTGACCCTTAACTAGATGCCCGGAATCCGCACCAACGCCGCCGCCGAAGTCCTTGGCGTGAGCCCCAACACCCTGCGCAGCTGGGAGCGCCGCTACGGCTACCCGACCCCGAAGCGCACGGTCGGCAACCACCGCAACTACGAGCTGGTCGAGCTGCAGGCTCTGCGGGATGCGCTGACCGAGACCGGCAACATCTCTTCGGCGATCGAGCTGGCGCGCCAGCGCCAGGCGGCGCCCGCCAGCGACGACAGCCTGCTCGCCGCCTTCGAGAGCTTCGACGAGGCCGCCGCCGACCGCGCGGTCGAGGAGAGCCTGGCCCTGCGCTCGCTCGAGCGCACGGTCGAGGAGCTGCTGCTGCCGGCGATCGACAAGCTCGCCACCGACCCCGAGCGCGAGGCCGAGCTCGAGTTCGCCGCCCGCTGGGCCACCGGCTGGCTGCACGGTGCCCGTCGCCTTGCCTCCGCCGCCGCGCGCCCCGCAGGGATCCTGCTGCTCGATTCGAGCCACGGCCAGGACGCCGAGGAGGTCTACACCCAGGCCCTCGACCTCGCCCTGCGCCGCGCCGGCTTCCGCGTCCTCGTGCTCTCCAACGAGCTCGGTGACGAGCGGATGGGCCGCGCCCTCGGCGCCCTCGACCCGACCGCGATCGTTCTCTGCGGCCCCGGCGCCGACACCCAGAGCGCCGTCCGCCTGGTCCGCAAGATCCGTGAGCTCGGCTTCGTCGCCCCGCTCTACGGCTTCCGCGCCGACGGTCTGATCGGCGCCGCCGTCCCCTCCGCCGGCGACCGCCCGAGCGAAGTCACCGGCATGCTCAACGCTGATCTCCGGCGCCGGGCGACCCAAGCTTTCGCCTAGCGGCAGCTCCTCTTAGTCCAGCAGGATCAGCAGCGCCGTCAGCAGGCCGAGACCGATGCCGGCAACGCTGAGCGTGCGGAGGGGCCAGGTCGGGGCCTCGTGGAAGCGCCCTTCGCGCAGCGCTTTCTGCATCGCCTCGCGGTTGGCGGTCCCGTAGGCGATCGCGGAGATTCCCCAGAGGGCGAAGCCGACGCCGGCGACGACGTACGGCCAGGTGGCCGCGGTTCCGCTCAGCTCCGGCACCACGCGCCCGACCCCGAGCGCCACCGCCAGCGCCGTCAGCCCGGTGCGCCACCAAGCCAGCTGCGTCCGCTCCCCGGCCAGGTAGGTCCGCCGACTCGCGTCAACCAACAACGCCGGGTTCGGCTCAGGTTTCAGCGGCTCTTTCGTGCTCATATCCGAACTGCATCAAATTTTCCCTCCAGGAGGGAGAAAATTTGATGCAGTTCGCTCAACGCGGCTGGGGGACCGGCGCCGACTCGCTGATGCCCCAGCGTTCGTGCAGGCGGCGGAGGGGCCTCGGTGCCCACCAGTTCCACTTGCCGAGCAGCTCCATCAGGGCGGGGACCAGGAGGGCGCGGATGATGCTGGCGTCGATCAAGACCGCCAGGGCGACGCCGACGCCGTTCTCCTTGATGAAGATGATCTGCGAGGTGGCGAAGGCCGCCATCGCCACGGCGAAGAGCAGGGCGGCTGCGGTGACGATGCGGCCGGTCCGCTCCAGTCCCATCGCCACCGACTCGGAATCGGAGGCGCCGTTGTCGCGTGCCTCCTTGATCCGCGAGAGCAGGAAGACCGCGTAGTCGGTCGAGAGGCCGAAGGCGATCGCGAACATCAGGATCGGCATCGTCTGCTCGATTGCACCGGGGCTGGTGTAGTTGAGGAAGCCTTCGAAGCGGCCGTCCTGGAAGATCAGCACCAGGGCGCCGAAGACGGCGCTGAGGTTGAGGAAGTTCATGATCAGCGACTTGACCGGCAGCACTACCGAGCCGGTCATCAGGAAGAGGATGATCAGCGTCGCCGCGATCACGATCGCCAGCGCGTAGGGGAGGTGGTCGGCGAGGCTCGCCTGGAAGTCGACGAAGTCGGCGCTGGCGCCGCCGACCAGGACGCTCGCTCCCGCCGGCTCGGGCAGGTTGCGGATCGCTTCCACCGTTCCCTTGCTCGCATCCGAGGCGAAGGGGTTGGCGGAGATCGCCTGCACGGCGGTGACGCCGGGGGCGAGCCGCAGCGGGGGCGCTACTTCGGCGACGCCCGGGACGTCGCGCACCGCTGCTGCGACCTGCCGCGCCGCCACCGGGTCTTTAGCTTCGACGTCGATCCAGATCGGGGTCTCGTGGTAGGGCGGGAAGTCTTTGCTGATCGTGTCGTATGCCTGCCGCGCGGTCGCCGATTCCGGCAGCACGGTCGGGTCGACGACGTTGAACTTGATCCCCAGGAAGGGAAGCCCGAGCACGATCAGGTAGGTGGCGCTGAGCGTGGCGACCGGGACCGGCCGCCGCATCACGAAGCGCGAGAGGCGGTACCAGAAGCCCTCCTGGGCGGGCCGCGCGTCGGCCTCGGCGCGGCGCTGCAGGAACTTCGGCGCCCCGGCGTTGACCCGCGAACCGAGCAGCGTCAGCACCGCGGGTAGCACGGTCAGCGAGATCAGCGCCGCGAACAGCGCCACCAGCGAGCCGCCGAGGCCCATCGAGTAGAGAAAACGCTGCGGGAAGACGAGCAGCGAGGCGAGTGCCGCTGACACCGTCAGCGAGGAGAAGAACACGGTCCGCCCGGCGGTGCCGAGCACGCGCCTCATCGCCGCAGGCCCCGGCCCGCTCTTGGCGATCTCCTCGCGATAGCGGGAGACGACGAAGAGGCTGTAGTCGATCGCCAGCCCGAGCCCGAGCGCGGTGGTGATGTTGAGGGCGAAGATCGAGACCGAGACCAGTTCGCTGGCGACCCGGAGGATGAGGAAGGTGCCGACGATCGCCAGGCCGCCGATCAGCAGCGGCAACAGCGAGGCGACGAGGCTGCGGAAGAAGAGCAGCGAGAGCAGGAAGAGCAGGGGGAAGGCGAGCATCTCCGCCTTTTGCAGGTCTTTCTCGACCTGTTTGTTGACCTGCTCCTGAGCCACCGCGGGGCCGCCGGCAACGACGCCCGGGTGGGTCGAGAGGTGGTCGGCGATGTCAGCGCCGGTTTCCTGGGCCTGCTTGTCGTCGGTCGTCTTCAGGGCGACCGTGAAGTAGGTCGCCTGGCCGTCGCGGGAGGCGAAGGCGGGGGAGCGGGTGTCGTAGTAGCCGCTGACCGAGGCGACGTCGCCGCGCCTGCGCACTTCGTCCTCCAGCGCCTCAACCCGGCGCCGCGTCGCCGGCGCCGCCACCGGCGCGTCTTCGACCACTGCCACCACCGCAGGCACCCGCAGGCCCGCTGCTTCTAGCCGATCCATCGCCTTCACCGTCTCGGTCGAGGGGTCGTCGGCGCCGTAGGGATCGAGCCGGTTGGCGACGCCGCCACCGAGCGCTCCCGCGAGGACGAAGAAGACGGCGGCGCAGATCGCCACGCGGCGGGCGTTGCCGTCGGCGAGCCGGGCCAGGGAGTCGAACATCAGCTGCTCCTTTTCTCGGGGGCGGCGGCGAGGATTTCCTCCTCCATCCGCTCGCACCAGTCGGCGAACCAGTGGGTGAACTCGATCCCTCCCCGCAGCACGATCATCGGGTAGGGGTCGTCGATCTCGCTTTTCAGCGCTTCCAGCGAGCGCAGTTCCGCGTTGACCTCGAGCCGGTGCGCTCGCATCGCCCGCACGATCGCCACCGCCTCGCCCGGGGGCAGCGCGTCGGCGAAGAACAGCTTCAGCAGCCCTTCCTCGCGCATCTCGAAGGTCTGCGGCGGCCGCCGCAGCCAGGCCCGCAGCTCCTCCTCGCCGTCGGCGGTGATCTCGTAGACCGTGCGGCGGCGGCCGCCGGTTGGCGAGTCGGAGCCGACGATCAGCCCCGCCTCGGCGAGGTGCTTCAGCTCGGGGTAGATCTGCCCGTAGCTGGCGGCCCAGAAAAAGCGGGTCGAGTTGTCAACCAGGGCTTTGATCTCGTAGCCCGACCGCGGCTCTTTGCGAACCATGCCGAGGATCACGTAGGCGGTTGCGCTCAGCTGCTCCATGTCTCAGACTTATATATCAGATCGATATATCGGCGAGTGAGGTGCGTCACTTCGCTTATGGTCAGGTCTTCGCTAACCAGTGACCGAGACGGAAGGGAGCAGAGATGTCGCTTGACCAGAGCAAGGTCGGCCGGGTCGTCGCCGAACAGATGGAGGCGATCGAGAACGACTACGGCGAGGACTGCGAGATCGGCGACGTCTGCACGATCGTCGAGGTGGTCGGCCCGCACGGCTCCCACGTCCGCGTCCGCAGCAGCGACATGCGCCCCCACAGCGGGCTCGGCCTGATCCGGATGGCCGAACAGGCGATGCTCGGCAACCTCGGCGGTGCGGCCGAGTAGCCCTCTCCGGAAGACCGGGCCGTACTCGGACGCCGACTATCCTCAGGGGTCGATGAGCGGGGACGGATCAGACATTGTTGTGATGAAGTTCGGCGGCACCTCCGTGGCTGGCGCCGAGCAGATCAAGCGCGCCGCGGGGCGGATCGTCGCCGCCCGCGAGACCGGGAATCGCGTCGTCGCCGTGCTCTCCGCCCGCGGCAAGACGACCGACGAACTGGTCGAGGCCGCGCACGAGATCTCCGAGCGCCCGGTCGCCCGTGAGATGGACATGCTGCTTTCGACCGGGGAGCGGATCTCCTGCGCGCTTTGCGCGATGGCGATCCACGACATGGGCCACGAGGCGATCTCGCTGACCGGCTCGCAGGCGGGCATCGTCACCGACTCCTCGCACACCAAGGCGCGGATCATCGACGTCCGCGCCGACCGCATCAGCGAGGCGCTGAAAGAGGACCGGATCGTCCTCGTCGCCGGCTTCCAGGGGGTCTCGACCGAGAGCCGCGACGTCACCACGCTCGGCCGCGGCGGCTCCGACACCACCGCGGTCGCCCTGGCGGCGGCGCTCCGCGCCAGCGTCTGCGAGATCTACACCGACGTCTCCGGCGTCTACAGCGCCGACCCGCGGATCGTCCCCGAGGCCCACAAGCTCGACCGCGTCTCCTTCGAGGAGATGCTCGAGATGTCGGCTTCCGGGGCGGGCGTGCTGCAACTGCGGTCGGTCGAGTACGCGCGCAACCACGGGGTCCGTATCCACTGCCGCAGCAGCTTCGAGGACGGTCCCGGTACCCTCGTCGTCTCAGAGGAAGAGACCATGGAGAACCCGTTCGTAACCGCAGTCACCCATTCGAATTCCGAGGCGCGCGTGACCCTGCACGGCCTCCGCGACGAGCCCGGAGTCGCCGGCCGCATCTTCGGCGCCCTCGCTGATGCCAACGTCAACGTCGACGTGATCATCCAGAACGAGCCGATCGGCGAGGAAGCGCTTGCCGACCTCTCCTTCACGGTCGATCGGTCCGACCTGCCGACCGCGAAGGACACGATCGCCGCCCTCGGCGACGTCTCGCTCGAGGTCCTCACCGACGAGCAGATCGGCAAGGTCTCGATCGTCGGCGCCGGCATGCGCTCGCATCCAGGCGTCGCGGCGAAAGTCTTCCGGGTCCTGGGCGAGCAGGGGATCAACATCGAGATGATCTCCACCTCGCCGATCAAAATCTCATGCGTCATCGCCGCCGACCGCGTCAAGGACGCGGTCAACATCCTCCACGAAGCCTTCGAGCTCGGCGAGGACGCGATCCAGCCGGAGGACCCGACCGGTCCAGACCACCGGCCCACGGTCGCCGGCTGATCCTCGGCATACTCGATCGAGACCAATGGCGAGCGACGGATACAAAGTCGGCGTATTGGGCGCGACGGGCCTGGTCGGCTCGACGATCCTCGAACTGCTGGACGACCGCGACTTCCCGGTCTCCGGGCTGGTGCTGCTGGCCTCCGAGCGCTCGGCCGGCAAAGAGGTCGAGTGGCGAGGAGAGAGTCTCACTGTGCAGGCGATCAGGGAGGACGCGATCCAAGGCCTCGACCTCGTGCTCTCCTCGGCGGGCGGCTCGGTCAGCGCCGAGTGGACGCCGAAGATCGTCGAGACCGGCGCCACCGTCGTTGACAACACCAGCTACTGGCGCATGCACGATGACGTGCCGCTGGTCGTCTCCGAGGTCAACCCCGACGCCCTGCAGGGGCACAACGGGATCATCGCCAACCCGAACTGCTCGACCATGCAGATGGTCGTAGCCCTGAAACCGCTCTACGACGCGGCCGGGATCGAGCGCCTGGTTATCTCCACCTACCAGGCCGTCTCCGGCACCGGCAAGGCGGCGATCGACGAGCTGCGCTCGCAAGCGCGTGCCCTGGTCGGCGGTTACGAGCTGCCCGAGCCGCAGGTCTACCCGCACCAGATCGCATTCAACGCGCTCGTCCACGCCGGCAACTTCGCCGCGGGCGACGACCACACCGACGAGGAGCGCAAGCTGATCAACGAGACCCGCAAGATCCTCGGCGACCCGGAAATTAAGGTCAGCGCCACCTGCGTGCGGGTGCCGGTGGTGACCGGCCACTCCGAGGCGGTCAACGTCGAACCCCGTGAGCCGCTCACCCCCGAGCGGGCGCGCGAGCTGCTCGAGGCCGCACCGGGCGTCACCGTGGTCGACGACCCGGGCGCCGCCAAGTACCCGATGGCGGTTGAGGCCGCTGGCACCGACGGCGTCTACGTCGGGCGCATCCGCCGCGACGCCGGCAACGAGCGCGCCCTCGACATGTGGATCGTCTCCGACAACCTGCGCAAGGGCGCCGCCACCAACGCCGTCCAGGTCGCCGAGCTTCTGGTCGAGCACGGCCTCGTGGGCACCCGGGTCTAGCGAGTGGACATCGGCTTCGCCGAAGGGCTGCTGCTGTTCGGCGGGCTGCTTGCGGTCGTCGCCGCGCTCTCGGGGGTGATGAAGGGGACGGTGCTCTCGGCCTCGGTGCTCTCGGTGGCGCTCGGCTTCGGTCTCGCCCTGGCCGGGGTGGTCCATGTCGACGCCACCGACCAGGCGATCGTCGAGCTGGTCGAGCTGGCGCTGGTCCTGACCCTGTTCAGCGACGGGATGTTCGTCGAGCGCGAGCTCCTGCGCCGGCACTGGGGGCCGACGGCACGGGCGCTGATCATCGCGATGCCGATCACGATCGGGCTGCTGGCGCTGGCCGGCAAGGGCCTCTTCCCGGAGCTGACCTGGGCCGAGGCCTTCCTGCTGGCGGCGGTGCTTTCGCCGACCGACCCGGTCGTCACTTCGGCCGTTGTCACCTCCCGGCTGGTGCCAGCGAAGGTCCGTCACACGCTGAACCTCGAGTCAGGGCTCAACGACGGCCTGGCGCTCCCCTTCGTCCTCTTCTTCCTTGTCCTCGCCTCGCCGGGCGGGGATGCGGGCACCGAAGCGGTCAAGCTGGCCGGCGAGGCACTGGTCGGGGCGGCGATCGGAGCCGCCCTCGGAGTCTTCGCCGGGCGGCTGCACGTCTCGCTTCCCGGCGGCGGCATCACCCCGCGCTACGAGGGGATCTACGCGATTGGCTTCGCCCTGATGGCGTTCGGCTTGGCTGAAGTGACGATCGGCAACGGCCTGATCGCCGCCTTCGTCTGCGGGATCGCGATGGGCGCCTCCGAGCGGGAAGTCCCGGCCGGTTTTGTCGAGTTCGCCGAGAACAGCAGCGCGATCCTCCAGGTGCTCACCTTCTTCGTCTTCGGCGGCCTGATCTACGCGACCGGCTTCCACCACAGCGTGCCGCCGCTGGTCCTCTTCGTCCTCTTCGCCCTCCTCGTCGCCCGGCCCGCGGCGGTGATGCTCTCCTTCCTGCGCACCGGCATCCCCCAATCGGAAAAGCTCTTCATGGCCTGGTTCGGGCCCAAGGGCGTCGCCTCGATGCTCTTCGCCCTCTTCGTCCTCAAGTCCGACGTCGGCAACAAGAGCCTGATCTTCGACACCGCCGCGATCGCGATCATCGTCTCGATAATCGCCCACGGCCTAACCGACACGATCGGCGCCCAATGGCTGGCGCGGCGGGTCGGCTTGACGAAACAGGCCTAGACGGCCGCAAACCCTCGAGAAGTCACACAATCTCTCCGAAGTGGTGCGGCAAGTTTTTGTTTCTGCGCGCCTTTCGTAGTAGCTAAAACATTACGCTATGCTCATGGCGGTGATGATGCCGAGAGAGAAGTGGACGGACGAGCGCCTCGACGACCTCAACAAGATGGTCGATGACGGCTTCGCGCGCCTCGACGCTGACATTCGCGAACTGCGTAGCGAGATGACTGAGGGTTTCAGAGCAGTGAACGCACGCTTCGATGCTGTGAACCGCAACATGCTGGCCGGGTTCTTCATGGTGATCGTCACCATCCTCGGCAGCCACGCCTTCTAGCGCGGCGAGTCCGCAATCGGTCTAAGCGGCGACGCCGGAGGTGAGGCGCTCTTCTACCCAGCGGGTGGAAGCGATGTGCTTGCCCATGCCCAGTTCCTTCGGCTCGGCGCCGAGGGCCAGGCCGACCAGCTGGGGGAGGTGGAGGACCGCCAGGCCGAGGTCGCGGTTGACGACCTTGGCCGCCTCTGGCTGCTGCATGTCCTGGTTCAGGTGGCAGAGCGGGCAGGGGGTGACCAGGCAGTCGGCGCCGGCGTCGATCGCATCGCCGACGTGGGTGCCGGCCTGGCGCAGCGAGGTCTCGCGGGCCATCGTGATCACCGGGAAGCCGCAGCACTTGCGGGCGCCGTCGTACTCGACGATCTGGCCGCCGAGGACCTCGATCACCTTCTCCAGGTAGATGTCGCGGTCGGGGTATTCGGCGTAACCGAGCCTTTCCTTCGGCCGCACGATGTAGCAGCCGTAGAAGGGGCCGACGCGGAGGCCGCTGAGCGGCCGCACGACCTGCTCCTTGAGGCGGTCGAGCCCGTAGTCCTCGACCAGCAGCCAGAGGAAGTTTTTGTTGGTCCAGCCACCGTCGCTTGCCTTCTCGTAAGAGAGGCCCTGGCCAGAGAGCGCCTCGTTGACGTGGGCGCGGTAGGCGGAGTCGGCGTCGAGGCGCTGCTGGCACTCGGACTGCGCGCCCTGGCAGGTCGAGCAGATGTTCATCATCGAGAGGCCGGTCTGCTGGGCGAGCGCGAAGGTGCGCGCGTTCAGGGTGTCGGCCAGCTCCTGGTTGTGCTCGGCGATGACACCGGCGCCGCAGCAGTTGGCGCGGTCGAGTTCGACCAGCTCGATCCCCAGCTTCTGGGCGACCAGGGCCATCGAGCCGTGCAGCTCGGGGGTGAACCCGCGCGAGACGCAGCCGGGCCAGTAGGCGACCTTGATGTTCTCAGCCATTGGTGACCTCCTCGGCCGCAGTGCCGTCGGGCTGGGCGTCCTCGCCCTCCTCGCCGCGGATGTACAGGTTCAGTTCCTCGTTGTGCTCCTCGGCGTGGGCGTAGATCGCCTTGACGTCGTCCTGGTCGGGGAGCTTCGGGTGGACGCCGGGGATCAGCTTGTGCAGCGAGCGCATCTTGCCGGTTTTGATCCCGCGGATCGCCGTCGGGATCGAGCCGAGCATTTCCCGGATCGCCCGCTTGTTCGGTTTCAGCTTGCCCTTGAAGCCGGGCGCGAAGGACTCCTGCAGCAGCAGGCTCTCGTCGAGCGTGCCCTTCTTCTCGATGATCTTGACGAAGGCGATCTCGTGGTCGTGACCGCTGTTGGGGTCTTCGACCCCTTCTTCGCCGGCGCGGCGGCGCAGGCGCATGATCTGGTCCATCGGCGCCACGCCCTTCGGGCAGGCGTCGATGCAGCTGAAGCAGTGGGTGCAGTCGTAGATCCCGTGCGGATCGCTGGCGAGGTCGTGCAGGCGCTCGGTGGTCTCGGCGTCGCGCGGGTCGCCGACGAAGCGGTAGGCCTTGGCCAGCGCCGCCGGGCCGATGAAGCCGGGGTCGGCTTCCATCGAGAGGCAGGAGGAGACGCAGGCGCCGCACTGGATGCAGGCCATCGCCTGAGTGATGTCGATCATCGATTCCGGCTCGACGATGTACTCGCGCTCGGGCGGCTCGCCGTGCGGCAGCAGCCACGGGGTGACGCGGCGGATCTTGGTCCAGTGCGTCGACTCCATGTCCGTGATCAGGTCCTTGATCACCGGCATGTTCCCCATCGGCTCGATGATTATGGGCGCGACCTCCTCCGCTCCCGGTCGGGCGCGCTCATAATCACCGGAGATCTCGCGCCCGACCTCCCGCGTCCGGGGGCCGCTTTGCTCTGCTTCCTCTTGGCCGGTGGCGCGGACGGCATGCTGGCTTTCAGGCGCCTGGGCGCCGATCGGGCTCGAGGCCTCGGCGGCGGTCGCCCCGGTCGCCGCCTTCATCTTGTTGGCCTGCTCCTGCGCCTCGCCGATCTGGGTCTTGCAGCCGAGCCCCGACTGGCCGTTGATCTTCATCCCGCAGGAGCCGCAGATCGCGGCACGGCAGGAGCAGCGGACGGCCAGCGAGCCGTCCTCCTTGTCCTTCGCCTGCAGCAGCCCGTCGAGGACCGAGAGCGAGGGATCGAGATCGACGTTGAACTCCTCCCAGTAGGGGCCCCCGCCGCTCTCGGGCTGGAACCGGCGGACTTTGATCGTGTACTCGGCCATTAGTACGTCCTCTCTTGCGGTTCCCACTGGGTGATCGTGACCTCGGAGTAGGAAAGCTCGGGGCCGTCGTCGGTCCGCTCGAGGTCGATGTGTTTGAGCCACTCCTCGTCGTTGCGCTCCGGGTAGTCGGTGCGGTACTGCGCGCCCCGGCTCTCCTTGCGCTCCAGCGCCGCGACGCAGGTGCACTCGGCGTTGTCGAGCATGTACCCAAGCTCGATCGCGGCAATCAAGTCCTGGTTGAAGACGCTGCCGTGATCGTCGATGTAGGCGGTCTTCGCCTCCTCCTTCAGGCGCTTGACCGTTTCCAGCGCCTCCTGGATCCCGGCCTCGTCGCGGAAGACCGCGACTTTGCCGTCCATCGTCTGGCCCAGCTCGAGCTTGATCTCGGAGATGCGGCGGCCGGAGCCCTTCTCGCGGCCGACGATGTCGGCGATCAGGTTCTCCTCGTCCTCCAGGACCTGCTTGGAGGGGCGCACGTAGTCGTTGCGCTTGGCGCGGGCGGCGGCGTCGCGGCCGCTGCGCTTGCCGAAGATCAGCGTGTCGAGCAGCGAGTTGGCGCCGAGGCGGTTGCCGCCGTGGACCGAGACGCAGGCCGCCTCGCCGGCGGCGTAGAGCCCGGGGATGTCGGTGCGGCCGTCGACGTCGGTCTTGACGCCGCCCATCGTGTAGTGGTTGCCCGGCTTGATGTGGATCGGTTCGCGGGTGATGTCGACGCCGGCGAAGTCGCGGCCGACGAGGACGATCTCGCGCAGCGCCTCGTGGACGCGCTTTTTCGGCACCACCGTGATGTCGAGGGCGACGGTCCCGTCGGGGAAGCCGCGGCCCTCGTTGATCTCGGTCTGCTCGGCGCGGGACACGACGTCGCGCGAGGCGAGCTCCATTTTGTTCGGCGCGTACTTCTCCATGAAGCGTTCGCCG
>Ga0157371_10004945_pt1 | contig 11447 bp, 4 predicted proteins | sample C45metaG_FD_113462 | JGI IMG/M metagenome (GOLD analysis project Ga0157371, IMG submission 113462) | Corn rhizosphere microbial communities from Kellogg Biological Station, Michigan, USA - C4-5 metaG | ecosystem: Host-associated > Plants > Roots > Rhizosphere > Soil | place: USA: Michigan... | reverse complement strand
TCTTCATTCCCGCTTAATCCATCAGGATTGGCAGAGTACAAACTGTCGAGAATGAAACGAACTTTTTCTGCAGTTTTCCAGGGTTGACCTGCATAGGTGTACAGGTAAGTAATATGATGGCTAGGCTCGTTGCCATGAGCATACTGGCCGATCAAACCTGTAATGTCATTTGACGCTTCCTTACCCATATCGCCATGAACGGTGAAAAGTGAATCAAGTTTTTTCGTGAATTTTTTTTCTCCTCCAAGCAAACCAATTAATCCATGTACATCCTGTGGAACAAGCCATGTATATTGCCATGCATTTCCTTCCGTGAAATCGTCTTTCATGTGTCTTGAGATGAACGGGCTGAAAGGTTCCCGCCATTGGTTTTCAGAGATTCTTCCGCGCATAAAATGTACCCTACTGTCGTAATAATTCTTATAATATTCCGAACGCTTTTTAAAATAAATGTAATCGTCTTCTTTTTCCATTCGCTTTGCCATTAAAGCAGTACATCCGTCAGCAATAGCATATTCAAGGCCCATAGCAACAGATTCTACCATACTGTCAGCCGGAATAAATCCATATTGCTTTACATACTTCAATCCCCTGTTATCGAGCATGGCAGTATTTTTTACCGCTTGATAAGCAAGGGTTGTATCGAAACCTTTTATACCTTTTAAATAAGCATCAGCGATTACCTGAGTTGCACTGTTGCCCGGCATTGTATTGGTTTCGTTAGCCATCAAATGCCAAACGGGAAGCCTTCCCTGTTGTTGATAAATGGCAAGCATTGAATTGATGATATCACTTACCAGTTTCGGTTGCAGAATAGTAAGTAAAGAATTTTCGCAACGGTAAGTATCCCACAAAGAGAATGTGGTGAGATTGGTGAAAGGTGCATGACGATGAACCTCTTTATCGGTTCCATAATAATCTCCATTCACATCATTAAAAACCGATGGCGCAATAAAGCAATGATATAAGGAAGTGTAAAAAATTTCCTTTGCTTTTGCATCACTTGTTTTAATCACAACTTTAGCCAGTTCTTTCTCCCATGCTGCGGCCGCCTCTTCTTTTACTTTTTCAAAATCCCAGTCAGGAATTTCCGCAGCGATATTCATTAAGGCATTTTCAGTACTCACCGGTGAGATGCCCACTTTTAGCTCAATCGTTTCACCTTCAGAAGTAGAAAAACTGATCGCGGCTTTGACACTGTCACTCATCGTTACATCGCCTGCCCGAACTTCTCCGTTGTTAAAAAGTTCTATATTTTTAAAAGGCTTTGAAAAAACCGCCGCAAAATAAATGCGTTGATCAGGCGCCCATCCTTTTGAAAAGCGATACCCTATAAGAGTTGAATCGTTTAGTTTTTTTATGTAACCATAAGTTGGCCTGTCCCAGCCGATACCCTGAACCAAATCAATTATTACATGTGATTCTTTTGAAGCAGGAAAAGTATAACGGTGAAAGCCAACCCTCGTAGACGCCGTTAGTTCTGCTTTTATATTGTATCGTTTTAATTTAACTGAGTAATAGCCAGGAGCTACTTTTTCATCAGCATGGCTAAACACAGAAAAATTGCCTGGATTTTTTAAACTTCCTTTGTTCATTATAAGATTACCGGTTGTGGGCATAATCAAAATATCGCCGAGATCGCCAATGCCTGTTCCACTTAAGTGAGTATGAGAGAAACCAATTATGGTTGAATCAGAATAATGATAGCCCGAACACCAATCCCAGCCTTCTGATAAATTTACCGGCCCCAATTGCACTGCACCAAAAGGAACATTAGCTCCGAGGAAAACGTGTCCGTGGCCTCCAGTGCCAATATAAGGATTTACATATTGAATGACATCTTGTGAAAAAGCCAAATTAAAAATGCTGCTTAACAGAAAAACAAAAAGCAAAAACCGTCTCGCGAAATCACTTTTCTTCAAATAAAAAAATCTCTTTTTTGTTGGTATATTAGACATCAAATACTAATTTTTCGTAACGGCAGTTAATTTTATTTAATTGTAAATTCCTTTTTCAATAGCATGTTATCTGCATTTTTTCCAATGCATACATAATAATCTCCGGGATATAATTTCCAATCTCCTTTTTGCAGATCCCACTTTTTTAGTTCAGAAACAGGTATAGAAAAATAAACCGTTTCTTCTTTTCCTTTTTTAATAAAAATCTTTTTGAAAGCTTTCAGTTCCTTTAAAGGCATCCGCTGCAAATCCGGATATTCAATATAAATTTCAGGAACAGCAAAGGCATCATACTTTCCTGTGTTGCTGATTTGCACAACAAACGAAACACTGTCTTTTTCACGCATTACATCATCAGGTTCTCTTTTCCATGCATATTTGAAATCCGTATAGCTTAACCCGAAACCAAAAGGATATTGCACCGGCTTATTGAAATACCGGTACGTTCTTCCCTGCATTGAGTAATTATCGTAAGCGGGCAGATCTTTTAAAGACTTATAAAAAGTAACAGGCAATTTCCCCGAAGGTGAAACTTTTCCAAATAGGATATCAGCCAAAGCATTGCCTCCCTGTTCGCCAGGATACCAGGCATAAATGATTGCATCTACATATGGTTCTATCGTCGATAGATCCAGATCACTTCCTGCTGTAATAACAGCAATGATAGGTGTTTTCGTTCCTTTACGCAACGCTTTTATGTATGCAACCTGACTTGGAGGAAGTTCCAGGCTTAGTCTATCACCTCCGCCGGGAGAAAGAAAAGCATCTCCTTCTTCACCTTCATAAACCGGCGTCAGGCCAATGACTGCAATAGTTACATTGGCATTTGAAGCAGCCCAGATGCCACCGAAATGACTTGTGTCAGTATAATTACAACCTTCATCATATTCCACTCTTTCCGCGGGTCCAACGGCTTTGGTTATTCCCTCTACAAAATTTACCGCATTACCTGTTACGCCATGATAATTTCCCAATAACGCATCCATATTTGCGGCATTCGGACCTACCACCATATAAGCGCTGTATTTGTTTTTATCCAACGGCAAGAGATGGTTGGCATTTTTAAGCAGCACCATACTTTGTCGCGCCATCTCTCTTGCCAGCACGAGGTGATAACTATTGGCAACACTGTCTGGGCCATACTTCCTGAAAGGTATCGATGCCTGCGGATCAAAAAATCCAAGCTTGAATTCGGTTCTTAAATCTGGCGCTAATGCACTGTCAATATCTTTTTCAGTTAAAAGGTTTTGCTGAATGGCTTTCAATGCATCATTCTGTAATAAATTACTGCAATCCATGTCAATTCCGTCTTTTATAGCAGCAGCAGCGGTTTGCACACTGTTCGGTAAATATTTATGCCTCAACCAAACATCCTCCAGAGCCCAGCAGTCTGTTACAATGTGACCATGAAAATTCCATTCTTTCCGTAAAATATTCTTTAGCAACGCGTGGTTGGTGCAGCAAGGCGCACCATTCACACTATTATAAGCGCACATTACCGATTCAACACCGGCGGCTACCAATTTTTTAAACGCATACAAATACGTTTCACGAAGATCTTTTTCATCTACTGTTGCATTAAAAGTGTGACGTTCCGATTCCGGGCCGCTATGCACCGCAAAATGTTTCGCGCAGGCTGAGGCCTTTAAATAGTTTGTATTGTTACCCTGCAATCCTTTTACGTATGCAGTTCCCATGGTGGCTGTAAGAAAAGGATCTTCTCCATAAGTTTCCTGTCCCCTGCCCCAGCGGGGATCACGAAACAGGTTGATATTCGGCGACCAGAAAGTGAGCCCCATATATTGAAGACGACGGTCTTCACCAACTGCCAGATTGTATTTAGCCCTCGCTTCAGTTGAAATCGCGTCTCCAACATGATACATTAAATCGTTATTAAAAGAAGCTGCCATCCCGATTGCCTGCGGAAATACAGTTGCTTCTCCGGCACGTGCAACTCCATGAAGGCCTTCATTCCACCAATTGTAAGCAGGAATGTCCAATCTTTCCACCGACTTGCTGCGGAAACCAAGAAGTGAAATTTTCTCCTGAAGCGTAAGACTTTCTAAAAGTTCATTTACACGTGTTTGAAAAGGCAGTTTCGGATTCCTGAAATTTTCTACCGTTTTCTGAGCGCTTGTGATCGCCGGCAGAAAGCAAATAATTACACCTATTAAAATGTTCTTTTTCATTATTGCTTCTATTGTTCAAAATGAGGGTCCATACCGCCAAAGCTAAAATTCTTTTCATAACCAAAATGAGTAAATATTTCTGAAATAAAAATCAGCCGTAGCTAACAGCCTCCGCGGCGGGTTTGCCCATTTGACTAAGCTGGTGGTTTGGAAATGAATTAAATGGCGTTACTTTATCGGTAAATCATAATCTGAAAAGGTGAATTCACTGACTCTTTACTTTTGAACGTTTAACAATGAAAGCGAAATTTTATTTATCAAGTAGCATTGTCATTTTTATTTTTTTTTGTTCTACCGCCGCTATTGCGCAGCAAAACATCAGCCCCGACTCCATAAGTAAAAAAATGCAATGGTTTGCGGATGCAAAGCTTGGCATCTTTATCCACTGGGGAATTTATTCAGTTAATGGAATTGATGAAAGCTGGAGTTTTCATAACAGAAAAATCAGTTATGAAGATTATATGAAGCAGTTGAAGGGATTCACAGCCTCAAAATATAATCCGCAATCGTGGGCAGATTTGATTAAAGAAACAGGCGCACGTTATGCGGTTATTACAACAAAGCATCACGATGGTGTCGCCTTGTGGCCTACGAAACAAGGTCACTTCAATGTAAAAGACAACACTCCGGCAAAACGTGATCTATTAAAACCTTTTTATAACGCATTAGAAAAGGACGGAATTAAGTGTGGTGCCTATTTTTCACTAATCGATTGGAGTTATCCGGACTATCCAGGCTTCTTAAAAGACAGCAGCAGGTATAAAGTGGCCGATGATCCCAAGCGCTGGCAGAGATTTCGGCAATTTTTCCAGGCGCAAATTGCCGAAGTGAATCAATTGTACAAACCAGACCTGTGGTGGTTCGATGGAGATTGGGAGCATAGTGCAGAAGAATGGCAGGCAAAAAAAGTGAGAGAAGATATCTTAAGAGTAAATCCAAAGGCCATTATCAATGGGAGACTACAAGGATATGGAGATTATGTAACCCCTGAACAAAATTTTCCAGTAAGCCGGCCAAAATATAGCTGGTGGGAATTATGCATGACCACAAATAACAATTGGGGCTATCATCCTGATGATACTAATTATAAGACTCCTTTTGAAATTATAACCATTTTTGTGGATGTCGTCAGCAAAGGCGGTAATCTTTTACTTGACATTGGTCCCAAAGCGGATGGAACCATTCCTGTGGAGCAGGTCCACATCCTCAAAGAACTCGGAAAATGGAATAAAAAAAATGGGGAAGCTATTTTTGGAACCTTGCCTGGCTTGCCACAAGGACATTTTTTCGGGCCAACTACTATTTCGAAAGATTCCTGCACACTTTATCTTTTTTTACCTGGCCAAACTGTCGGGAATATTGAGCTTAAAGGATTGATAAATACAATTAAAGACATACAGGTGGTCGGAACTTCCTATCATTTAAAGCCAAAACTAGTAGGTAAGATTTCATGGAGCGCGGTACCTGGACTCGTTTTTATAAATGTTCCACAAAATGGTAAGGATCCATATATGACAGTGCTGAAATTAAAATTGGATACACCACTGAAATTGTATCATGGGTCTGGAGGATTAAACTAACTGAAGGTCATTGAATGTTAGTATTGACCAGAAGATGAGTATTATCCCTATCGCAAATACGAAGAATCAACCAATGTAAGCAATTTTTTAGAGTGCAATTATAGCCCATGCCTTGACAATTTTCCTTTATTATTATTTGCCGAACTGCTATGAATAAAAAGAAAGTATGTATATAAAGGAATTAAATTTAAAAAATAAGTGAAACTTTTTAAATAATTTGGAAAGTTTCGCTATCTTTAACTTTTCTTTAAAAAGAAAATAATACGGATTAAGAAATTTATGACTGTAAAGAAGCCGTTAGCTGAAAAGAAGCCATTAACTGAGGAGAAACCATTGTCTGAAAAGAAGGCATTTACTGAAAAGAAGCTTCTATTTAAAAATGAAATATTGAAGGAGTTATATTTTAATGATAACCTTTCTTGTGCAGATCTGAGTTCCAAGATCCATAAGAGTTTCCCTATTGTTTCCAATTTGATTGAAGAATTGGTTTCTGAAAATCTGGTAATAGAAACAGGTTATGCACGGTCTACTGGTGGAAGAAGACCTTTAACTTATTCAATCAGGAAAGATTTGATGTACATAGTTTCAGTAGCAATGGATCAGTTTGTAACGAAAATTGCCATTTTGGATATGAACAACAATTTTGTTTCACCAATTGAAAAAATTGATCTGCCATTATCCGATAATACCAACGCTATTGAAGTGCTTCAGGAAAAAGTAAATCAGGTAATTGAGTCCTCAGGTATCCCAAAACAAAAATTATCCGGAGTGGGAATCGGAATGCCCGGTTTTGTAGATGTAAAAAAGGGAATTAATTATTCGTATTTAAAACTGCCTGATGATAATAGTTTAACAAAATATCTATCCGAAAAAATTGGTTTGCCAGTTTACATAGATAATGATTCAAGTCTCATTGCTGTGGCTGAGTATTATTTTGGCAGTGCCCGTAATGAAAAAAATGCTATGGTAGTCAATATCGGCTGGGGGATTGGACTTGGAATGATTCTTAATGGTGAATTATTCAGGGGACAGGAAGGATTTGCAGGAGAATTTAGTCACATTCCACTTTTTTTTAATGGAAAATTATGCTGGTGTGGAAAAGTAGGCTGTCTTGAAACAGAAACCTCTCTCTTATTAATTATTGAAAAGGCAAGGGAAGGAATTAGGTCGGGAAGATTGTCACGCATGAAATCATTGCCATTCGATAATCTTGAATTAGCCTATAATAATATTATAAAGGCAGTTCGGGAAGGTGATCAGTTTGCAGCAGAACTTTTTTCGGAGGCGGGTTATAACATAGGCAAGGGTATAGCAATTTTGATTCATTTGTTTAATCCGCAAAAAATAATCCTTAGTGGGAGAGGTTCTTCAGCAGGACAAATTTGGTTAGCACCAATTCAACAGGCATTAAACGAGCATTGTATTCCAAGGCTTCACCAAAGTACACAAATTGAAATATCTACCCTGGGGATGGATGCCGAATTAATTGGAGCTGCCGCGCTGGTAATGGAACGATATGAGAGGGAAGCGATGGTAAAAAACTGAAAAGTTGCTAAATAGATTTCGATTTCAGATCTATGAAGTTGTTTTTCCTCATGAATCACACTCGGCCCAAGAAAACTTTTAACTGTATATAAAATTTAAAATCAAAGCGAATATTATGAAAAGAAAAAAGATAAGGCTATTCTTATGCTTGTTTTTAGCTATGGGTAGTACTCTTGCCTTCTCCCAGACAAAGCAAACAATCACCGGCAATGTTCAGGATGGAAATGGCAACCCTGTACCCGGTGCAACGGTTAAGGTGATCGGAACCAAAAGAGCCGTGGCTTCTGACCCGACAGGTAAGTTCAAAATCGAAGCTTCCCCGAACGAACGTCTTGAAATTACTTCTGTTGGGTTTGAACCCAAAGAGGTATCGGTGGGTGATCAATCCAGTATAACGATCGTAATGAATACGGCAACTTCGGCTCTCGAGGGAGTTGTGGTAACAGCCCTCGGCCAGCATCAGCAAAAAAGATCGCTGGGCTATGCAACGACTACAGTCAAGGCAGATGAAGTTACCAAAACATCTCCTACCAATTTTGCGTCGGCATTATACGGTAAAGTTCCGGGAATGCGAATTGAGACAGCACCCGGAGGTTCCACAAGCGGTGTGGCCATACAACTGCGTGGAATTAATTCGATCACCGGCAGAACCCAGCCATTAATTGTAATGGATGGAGTGCCAGTTCATGATGGCAGTTTTAATAATGGAGACTACTGGAGTGACCAGCGTCTGAGAGGTAACGGGTTAGTTGACTTAAATCCGGATGATATTGAAAGCATCACTGTTTTAAAGGGTGCGTCAGCAGCAGCTCTGTATGGCTCTGAGGCAACTAATGGTGTTATATTAATTACCACCAAATCTGCGAAGGGTAAAAAAGGTTTTACTGTAGATTTTAATTCAACCTATTTCCAGGACAGGGTCGCTTACCTTCCTGATTTTCAATATGTGAGGGGTACAGGATTTAACGTTGGGTACGGTATTTATGGTAGCGATGCCGATGGTTTTGCGCATCAAACTGTAAATGGAACCGACTACCGCACCATGGTATCAGGTTCTTTAAATTTTGGTCCTCTTTTTGACGGAAAGCCTATCCTTGGCTGGGATGGAATAGTCCGTCCTTATTCTCCCCAAAAAGACAACTGGGCGAATTTATTTCAAGTGGGTAATAATACAGTGAATAACCTTGCTTTCTCAAATGTTTCAGAAAATTCAAATACAAGGTTCTCCGTCACCCAACAACATTATGAAGGAACGAGTCTGGGCTCCAAGAATGACAAGATTGATTTTAACCTCAATACCACTTACAAGTTTGGAACAAAATTCCGTACCAATTTGATCGTGAATGATATCTGGCAAAAAGTACACAACAGGCCTTATTCGGATGACAGATTGATTAATAATTTTGGAGGTATGATGTCACCTTTTGATAATGGAGCATGGTATAAAAATAAATATCAAACCAGTTTAGGTTATCAGTATGTCACCGGCAGCAACAAGAGTTTAACTCCCGACGAAAATATTAAATACGGCAATTACAGGGGAGACCTGCTTGACTATATGTGGAGGGTTAATAAAGACAATGTGGACGAACATAACAACCGGTTGATTGCAAGTATGACTTCTTTCTGGGATATCGTTAGCAACCTTCAGTTGAGAGGAAGAATTGCTACCGACTGGACTTCAGACAGAAATGAAACCAGGAATTATACCACTATGCCACTTGTTTATGGATATTCAGGGGATTATGGTATCGGTACAGATAATTATTCTATTTTTTATGGAGATTTACTTTTAACCTACACAAAGAAATTTTCAAATGACCTTGAATTCAAGGTTATGGGAGGATATACTGCTGATAAAGAATCCTCTTATACCACCAGTGTAAGTACGAATGGAGGATTAACTACTGAAAACAGGTTTGATTTGAGTTCATCAGCGAAAACTCCTTACAATAGCAATTCTGCCAGGTCTTTCCTGACAAAGGATGCCTTGATTGGTACCATCAACGGAAATTATAAAGACTTCCTGTTTGTAGAAGGAACCGTAAGAAGAGACAGGACCTCAACAATGAATCCTTCCCAGAATTCTTTTGTTTATCCTTCTGTAAATAGTGCGTTTGTCTTATCGGATGTAGTAAAAATGCCTCAGTTCATCAATTTTACCAAATTAAGAGCTTCCTGGGGAATTGTAGGAAACTATCCTGCAGCTTATGCTGCAAACGTAGCCTATTCTATTGATAATTTAGGAGACCAGGGTTCGGGAAGTTCAACTTTATATTCCAGGGTTTCCACCGGTACTTATGGAAATGACTTTATAAGGCCTGAAAAAAAGCATGAACTGGAATTCGGAGTTGCAGCCGGCGCTTTTAACAACAGGTTAAACGTTGATGTGGCTTATTACCGTGCAAGGGTTGTTGATATGATTTTACCCCTCCAGTTAGCACAATCCACCGGAGCGAGCAATATTTTAACGAATATCGGAACCTTGAGAAATTCCGGTGTGGATGTTTCTTTAAGCGGAAGGCCTGTAGAGAACAAGAACTTCACCTGGGAAACCGGTATAAATTTCAATTTCAACGATAATAAAATTGAAAAATTAACAAATGGCTCTGATGAGCTGATTCAGGCAGATTACGATGGGAATGCTGCGGTATTAAAATCTGTTGTAGGGCAGCCTGTTGGAGATTTCTATGCTCATCCCATAGCCACAGATAGCAAAGGTCAACCTATTGTAAATGATTACGGTGATGGCACTCTGGATTATAAAATTGACGCGACAAAACTGGTAAAATATGGCAATACGCAGGTAAAAGCGGTAGGCGGGTATTACAATACCTTCAGGTATAAGAACTTTGGCTTAGAAATCTATACGGATTTTAGGTTAGGCGGTTATGTGATGCCAACCGGTTTAAACTGGTTGACCGGTCGCGGTCTTACAAAGGAAAGTTTAAACGGAATGGATAAGGCACATGGAGGCTTATCCTATTACTTGAATGCGCAGGGTTATGGAGTGCAAACAGATGCTTCTGCCGGACCTAATGGTGAAACAGTATACCATGACGGTATGCTATTAAAGGGTGATCTTCCTGATGGTACTCCAAACACGCATATTGAATCACAAGCTGTTTATTACTGGTATGTGTACAACTGGGGTGGCCCACAGTACAGCAATTCACAATACTTCAAGTACATATTTAGGAACAGTTATTGGAAAGTGCGTGAAATATCACTGTCATATAACCTTCCGGTTAGTCTGGCCAGGAAGATTAAAGCCAGCAGATTACAGCTTTCTATATTTGGTAGAAATTTATTCTACTTATACAGGACTATTAAAAATATGGATGCCGAACAACTTACCACCGGTTTACAGTGGAATCAGAATGTAAGCAATGCTGGAACCAACTTTACTACCAGAACATTTGGAGCTTCTTTAAGAGCTACATTTTAGTTAAAATTATTAATTTTTAATACAGATTTATGAAAAAAGCATTTTTAATATTAGCAGTTGTTTCGCTAGCAGCAATATCCTCGTGCACAAAGAAGCAATTAGCAAACGATTATCCTGATCCTTCAAAAGTTTCTTCGACCACTATTGAACAGCAATTCGCAGGTTTTTTGTCTGCAAACCTCGACTATACCATGCACCAGTACTGGAACTATTTTGTTGTATTGCAAAATACCATGTTACCCTGGACACAGAGTGTCGGAATTGTAAATACTCCCGGCAGATATGTACCAGGTGCTGCAGCAATCAGTGCCAAGTGGGAGAGTTATTACGGATTTTTGGCACAGTATAAAGAATTGCTACGGTTGTATAATACTTTAAGCCCGGCTGACCAGGCAGATAAACGAATCTATATAATCGCAGCTACCATTTATTTTTATGACCACACTGAAAAAATGGTGGATATTTTCGGTGATTTACCATGGTCAGAAGCTGGTTTATTGGGAACAAATGGTGGCGATTATGTGAAGTCCACGCCAAAATATGATGCGGCACAGGATATTTATACAAAAATGCTGGACGATTTAAAAGGATTTTCTGATGAGCTGAACTCGATCAGCTTGAAAAGCAGTACCGCAACATTGTTAAATACACAAGATTTTATTAACCATGGGGATATTACAAAATGGAAAAAATATTGTAATTCGCTCCGTTTAAGAATGCTCATGAG
>Ga0157371_10004940_pt1 | contig 11452 bp, 9 predicted proteins | sample C45metaG_FD_113462 | JGI IMG/M metagenome (GOLD analysis project Ga0157371, IMG submission 113462) | Corn rhizosphere microbial communities from Kellogg Biological Station, Michigan, USA - C4-5 metaG | ecosystem: Host-associated > Plants > Roots > Rhizosphere > Soil | place: USA: Michigan... | reverse complement strand
GCCCGCCACAATACACAAACTGAGTAACAAAGGAAGCCAAACCTGTAATTTTTTATTGCGCATATTTTTGTTTGTTCTAATTTTATTTTTTTCGAAGTTGCAAATTTCCTCAATAAACGTGATATAATGATACCATCCATAAAATTGATTGCTGATAGTGGTTCCACAAAAACTGAATGGTGCATTTTAAAAAATATTAAGGAAACTTTATTTACTACCCAGGGAATGAGTCCCTATTTTTTGAATGCTCGCGAAGTAGAAGAAATCATTCAAAGAGAGGTAATTCCTTTTATTAAAAAAACCAAGGTAAATGAAATATTTTTTTATGGAACCGGTTGCAAAAATCCTGTCAACAAGAAGATGTTTACAAGCATATTTCAAAAATTATTTCCTGACTCCAGGGTGGTCATCGATAATGATCTTTCAGGAGCAGCAAAAGCTTTGTGCGGAGATGAAAAAGGAATAGCCTGTATTTTGGGAACAGGGTCGAATTCGTGTTTTTATAATGGAAAACGAATAGTAAAAAACAGCCCGGGCCTTGGATTCATTTTGGGCGACGAAGGCAGCGGCGCGTATCTTGGCAAAAAGGTAATTCAACATTATTTATATAACATTTTTGATGAAGATCTGCGCGCAAGATTTGATGCAAAATTCGTAACAACAGATACGGAGATCATTGAATCTGTTTATAAAAAACCATTGCCAAATCGCTACCTCGCTTCATTTGCCACTTTTCTAGCCGAAAATCGTGGCCATTATATGATTGAAAATATTATAGAAGATGGAATTAATGATTTTTTTTATACACATATAATAAGTTATAAGGAAAGCCAAAATATGCCTATTCATTTTACTGGCGGAGTAGCGTATGGGTTCCGGGAAGTGGTAAAACAGCTTTGCCTTAATTATGATCTGCAACCTGGCACTTTTTTAAGAAGCCCCATGGAAGGATTAATTAAATATCATAAAAACAAGTAAGAATCAGATCTTAAGAATTAGGAATTATTAGGAGTTCTCGTGCGTCGTTAAGTATTTCTTATATCGAAAATGTTGATTTTTAAATCAATTACCTTTGCATTTTAAATAAATTTTATGCTCGATAAAATAGAAGCTGCCATTGAAGATATAAAAAATGGCAAGCTTGTAATTGTAGTAGACGATGAAGATCGTGAGAATGAAGGCGATTTTGTCACTTCAGCTAAAAACGTAACTCCGGAAATCATAAATTTTATGAGTAAGAATGGAAGAGGTTTGATTTGTATGCCTCTTTCAGAAAAGCGATGCGATGAATTACAGCTCGATTTGATGGTCAATAAAAATACGGCGTTGCATGCTACACCATTTACTGTAAGTGTGGACTTGCTTGGACACGGTTGTACAACCGGTATTTCCGCACATGATCGCGCTAAAACTGTTCAGGCAATTATTAATCCTGAAACAAAACCTGATGATCTGGGTCGGCCTGGACATATTTTTCCGTTGCGCGCAAAAAATGGTGGCGTGTTGAGAAGAACCGGCCATACCGAAGCAACAATTGATCTTTCAAAACTTGCCGGTCATGGAGATGCGGGAGTTTTGGTGGAAATAATGAACGAAGATGGAACAATGGCTCGTTTGCCACAGCTTCGTGAAATTGCCAACAGGCATAATCTTAAATTAGTTTCGATAAAAGACCTCATCGCGTACCGGCTTGAAAAAGAAACACTGATAAAAGAAGATGTTCGCGTTCATATGCCAACAAAATATGGAGATTTTGAATTAATAGCATTTACACAACTGAATACAGGCGAAGTTCACATGGCGCTTAAAAAAGGTGATTGGAAAAAAGATGAACCGGTATTGGTAAGAGTTCATTCAAGTTGCATGACCGGTGATATTCTGGGCTCACTGCGTTGCGATTGTGGCGATCAACTTCACAACGCTTTGAAGATGATAGAAACAGAAGGGAAAGGATTGGTATTATATATGAACCAGGAAGGCCGGGGGATTGGGTTGCTCAACAAATTAAAAGCTTACAAACTGCAGGAAGAAGGAATGGATACAGTTGAAGCAAATCTGAAATTAGGTTTCTCAATGGATGAAAGAGATTATGGCGTTGGCGCACAGATTTTAAGACATCTTAATATTTCAAAGCTTAGGTTGATAAGCAATAATCCTAAGAAACGCGCAGGTCTACTCGGTTACGGACTTGAAATCGTTGATACTGTTCCTATCGAAATTATTCCAAACAAACACAATGAAAAATACCTCCAAACCAAAAGAGATAAGATGGGCCATAAAATTCTGACTAAATAGTGTGTTTACTGATCAGCTAGTTAGTCCATCAGCAATTAATAAATCGTTTTTCTTATTTTTGAAGCACGTATTACAATCTATTTAATTTTAAATCATTCTTATGAGCACTGTAGATCTGATAATGCCCAAGCTGGGAGAAAGCATCATGGAGGCGACTATATTGAAATGGCATAAAAAGCCCGGTGACAAAGTAGAATTGGACGAAACACTGCTCGACATTGCAACTGATAAAGTTGATAGCGAGGTTCCTTCCACCGCCGAAGGAACGATTTCTGAAATTCTTTATAATGTAAATGATGTAGTTCCGATTGGTAAAGTGATTGCAAGAATTAATACTGACGGAAACGTATTACAAACTGATTCTACACATCAGCAAAGTTCAACCGCAGATGAGCATGAAGAAGCGGAAGTGATGGAAGAAGTTCCTTACCAACCCGAAGAAAAAAGATCAACGAGCAACGGATCTTCGGGAATTCGTTTTTATTCTCCTTTGGTTTTGAATATCGCTTCCAGTGAAGGAATTTCAATGAGTGAATTAGAAAATATTGAAGGTACCGGTCAGGATGGAAGGGTAAGTAAAAAAGATATTTTGGCCTATCTGGAAAAACACAAAAATTCCTCTGTCAAAGAAGAAGTCCAAACCAAATCTCAGCCTGCTCACAACGTACCTGCTACTACTGAAAGACAGGAATATTCACCAACCCTATATTCAGGAAATGTTGAGATCATTGAAATGGATCGCATGCGTAAAATGATCGCGAAACACATGGTGGACAGTAAAAATATCAGCGCACATGTAACCAGCTTTTCTGAATGCGATGTTACCAACCTTGTATTGTGGCGCGAAAAAAATAAAAAAGAATTTGAAAAAAGGGAAGGAGAAAAAATTACTTATACGCCTTTATTTATCGAAGCAATTATTAAATGTATTAAGAAATACCCAATCATTAACAGCAGTGTTGATGTCGACAGGATCATCATAAAAAAAGATATTAATATTGGTATGGCAACTGCAATGCCTTCAGGAAATTTAATTGTTCCGGTTATTAAAAATGCTGATCAGTTAAATTTAACAGGGCTTACTAAACAGGTAAATTCACTCGCCAATGCTGCCCGCAATAACAAATTACGGCCTGATGATACTGCCGATGGAACATTTACATTGACCAATGTGGGAACGTTTGGGAGCATCATGGGCACGCCGATCATCAACCAACCGCAGGTAGCTATCCTTGCTGTAGGTGCCATCAAAAAACGTCCTGTTGTTATCGAAACCGAACAGGGAGATAGCATTGCCATCCGTCATATGATGTATCTTTCATTAAGCTATGACCATCGCATTGTTGATGGAGCTCTGGGTTCTACTTTCTTAAATGCCGTTGCAAATGAGCTGGAAAATTTTGATGGAAAGAGGGGCTTTTAGAAATCACGAATAAGGAGTTGGAAGATCAAGAATTGGTCAATTGCGTTTATTACAGAAACGAAGAAATAATTTGAATTTTTATTTAATCTTAATTCTTTAACCCAAAGACTCACAATTCATATACCTGACTTTCTTCACGCAATATTTAGCATCACGACATACCATTCTTGTTAATTCATTTCTATAAAACTGCTGTGAAACAAGGAAGCCTCCTTATTAATTCTTACTTTTGCGCCTCTAAAAAATGGATGAATGATAAGTGTAAATAATGTGACGCTGGCTTACGGCAAAAGGGTTTTATTTGATGAAGTAAATCTCAACTTCGTTAAAGGAAATTGTTATGGTATTATCGGAGCTAACGGTGCGGGAAAATCAACTTTTTTAAAAATTATCAGCGGAGAAATTGAACCAAATAAAGGTTCCGTATCTATTACGCCAGGCGAACGTATGGCAGTTCTACGACAGGACCAGTTTCAGTTTGATGAAGTGACGGTTTTAAATACTGTGTTGATGGGCCACAAAAAGATGTGGAACACAATGCTTGAAAAAGATGCCATCTATATGAAGGAAGATTTTAGTGAAGAAGATGGAATGAGGGCAGGCCATCTCGAGGCTGAGTTTGGAGAAATGGGAGGATATACCGCCGAAAGTGATGCTGCAACTTTATTAAATCAATTAGGCGTTCCTGATGATATTCATCAAATGCTCATGAAGGATGTAGCCGCAAATATTAAAGTAAGAATTTTATTAGCTCAGGCTCTTTTTGGAAATCCGGATATTTTATTATTGGATGAACCCACCAATAACCTTGATGTAAATACCATTTCATGGCTGGAAAATTTTCTCGCAGATTATGAAAATATTGTTTTGGTTGTGAGCCATGATCGTCACTTTTTAGATGCTGTTTGTACACACGTTGCTGATGTAGATAAACAAAAAATTAAAATTTATACTGGCAACTACACCTTCTGGTATGAAAGTTGCCAGCTTGCTGCGCGACAGGCAACCGACAAGAACAAAAAAATGGAGGAAAAGAAGAAAGACCTGCTTGAATTTATCGCGCGATTTAGTGCCAATGCTTCCAAATCGAAACAAGCTACTTCAAGAAAAAAAGCGTTGGACAAGCTGGTGTTTGAAGACATCACACCTAGCAACAGAAAATATCCAGGCATTATTTTTAAACCCGAAAGAGACCCCGGAAATCAAATCCTGAATGTTCAAAAACTTTCAAAAACAGTTGAAGGCAAAAAGCTTTTTACTGATGTTACCTTTGATATAGTTAAGGGACAAAAAATTGCATTTTTAAGTCGCGATCCGGTTGCACTCACTTCCTTTTTCGAGATCATCAATAACAGGATGAAGTCGGATGCAGGAACAGTTGAATGGGGAACTACGATCACCACTGCTTATTTACCCAATGACAATTCAGAATATTTTGAGAACAACCTTTCTTTATTAGATTGGCTTCGGCAGTTCGTTCCCAGCCATTACACTGATGTAGACGAAGATTTTCTGAGAGGTTTTTTAGGAAAGATGCTTTTCAGCGGAGAAGAAATTCTAAAGAAAACATCCGTATTGAGCGGCGGTGAAAAAGTAAGATGCATGATCAGTAGGATGATGTTATTAAATCCTAATGTGGTAATGCTTGATGAACCGACCAACCATCTTGATCTTGAAAGTATCACAGCTTTCAATGATGGTATGATCAGTTTTCCGGGAATTGTTTTAATGACAACCCACGACCACCAATTTATGCAAACTGTTGCCAACCGTATCATTGAAATTACTCCTAAAGGAATTATAGATCGACTTTGTACTTACGACGAATACCTGGAAGATGAAAGAATAAAAAATCTGCAGGAAGAATTGTACAGTTGATCACCATTTGAAAATTTTCCCATGATGATGTCAACATGCTTTCCAAAGAATCCATTTTGTTTTTACAGTAAATCGCTTGAAGAAATGAATCTGTTAAAGCAATATTAATTATTGATTTTTGTAAACGTGGTTTTATACAACCCCTTACATTCACGCATTTAAACGTTTAAAATCATAAAATAAATTTTGCAGCAGCAGTTATATTATCAATATTTTTGCACCTGAAATTTTATTCACCGCTAAATTTAATGTTAATGAAAAAAGTATCACTCTTATTATTTGCCTTTATCTGTTTGGCTGTTGTGGCAGCAAATGCCCAGACTTATCAAACTGCACTTGGTGCAAAATTTTATACCGGCAATGGTTCAATAGGAGGTGTGAATGTACGTCATTCAACTGCAGAACATACTGCTTTGGAAGGATCGCTTTTATTTTTTAATGGAGGAATCGGTTTAGAAGGTTTGTATGAATACCAGGCTCCGATCAACGGCGCAGAAGGATTGCAATATTTTGTAGGAGGCGGTGCAATGCTTGGTTTTGGTACAGGTCCGAGATTTGCGGATGAACGTAATAACAGTACTGAATTTGCCTTAAGATTGACAGGTGGTGTCGATTATAAATTTACTGATGCGCCAATTGATATTAGTCTTGGCCTTGATCCTTTCTTTTATTTAGCACCTTCCACAGCATCAACTCTCGCATTGGGGATTGGCTTAAGATACGTAATTAAATAATAAATGAATTTGCCAGTTTCAGACAACATGGTACGTTAAAAGTTCCCGGTAAATAACCGGGAATTTTAGTATTAAACGATTCAAATAAAATGCGAAAAAAAATAATTGCATTTATAGATTATTTTTATCCCCCTTTTAAAAGAATAATGCCTGAACAAACTTTCAGATATGCGGTTTGTGGTGGTAGTAATATGCTGCTGGACATTTTTCTTTTTTATATAAGCTTCAATTTTATCTTACAAAAAAAGATTCTTGATCTGGGTTTTATTGCGTTAAAGCCTTACAACGCCGCACTGGGAATGGCTTTTTGTATTTCGTTTCCAACAGGCTTTCTTTTAAATAAATATATTGTTTTCAGTACTTCTTATATACGCGGCCACATTCAACTTTTAAGGTACATGCTTATTGTAGCGCTTAATCTTTTTCTTAATTATGTTTTATTAAATCTGATGGTACAATACTTTCATTTTTATCCGACCATCTCTAAAATATTTGCCACGATTATTATTGTAACCTTTAGTTTTCTTTCTCAAAAACATTTTACTTTCAGAGTCAAAAGAATTTAGGAGAAAAGTAAACGAATCAATATTGAAGATTTTTATTTTTAATCATGCAATCTTCACCACATCAAAAGATTCTTTTCTTACCTGCAAGAAAGAATTGAAAATCATACTGAATTTGGAATTTTTTATAAACTAACAGATTTTTCTTTTGCTGAATAATTCCATTTCATAGCATACCCAATCAGTAAAGAAATAAAACTACCTGCTAAAAAATTAACGGCAATACCGGGTAAAAATATGAGCAAATTTTGTGAAGACTTATTTCCAGGATGCATCAAACCACCGACGGAAGAAGACAATTCCGATTTAAATATTGAGCACAGGAGGACGGTAAGAATTATTGAAACAACAACTCCTGTTAAAGTAGCGATATGGCCGGCATATACGTTTTTAATCGGTTTATGCAAATCTGTTCCTTCCTGCCAGAGTTTGACGATATACAGCATAATTACGAATGTAAAAAACGCAGAGCCGACATACATTAGCCACCCTTCGCGGAATTCCCGACCGTATAAATACAGCCAAACAGAAATTGAATAAAAGATTCCTGATAGAATTCCATAGAAAGTATAATCCATTAAATGCTGCCGGTCAAAAAGTGATTTTTTCATGCTAAAGAAAAACTAAAAATTATGCCAGCTCATGAAACCTGAGGAAAAAACACAACCGCGGAAGACTTTATCTTCTCTTTTAACCCTTTTCTTTTCCCGGAAGATGCAGCCGTACGGCATGCATCCATTCACTGTTTATTAATTCTAAATAGATCTTCTCGTACTTTCAAAGAATTATATATTGATTTACTGTAAAGTTGTAAATGGAGATCGAATTTTACAATTTTCATATCCTGTAGAAATGTTGCAACAATCTTTGCAGCTCGTTGCGGCAATCATAAAATGAGTTTGTATTAAAATAGTGATCAACAGAAACAATTAAAATTACCTGGAAATCGTTGATAGAATAAAAATCAGGATAATTCATTTTGTTAACTATTTCCGACTTTGTAATCCAAGCTTTTGCAGATATATAATTTCAATTTCCTGTTATTTGTAAATTCTTTATTTTACACTTCTAATAAAGCATTTAATGAAAATACTTTCTCTTATTGTTTCTGCGATTGTTACAATAATATTGGTATTATTATTCAATACAAGGATGCTTCTTCCTGTTCCATTGGGACAATTACTAAATCCTCAAGAGGGTTTGTGGCAAAATGCAGAACCAGTTGATAAAAATTATTCGGAGCAAATGTCATTTCCTCAGTTGGAAGGAAAAGTAAAAGTATATTTTGATGAAAGGCTTGTACCACACGTTTTTGCTGATAATAACAATGATGCCTATTTTGTTCAGGGATATTTGCATGCAAAGTTCCGGCTTTGGCAAATGGAATTCCAAACACGTGCTGCTGCAGGAAGATTGAGCGAAATAATTGGCCCCAAAGCACTTGACTATGATAGAGACAAGAGAAGATTGGGAATGGTGTATGCTGCCGAAAATTCTTTACAAGCGATTGAAGATGACCCGGAAACGTTAGCCGAATGCAATAGTTACACAGCAGGTGTAAACGCATATATTGAAAGTCTTACCGAAAGCACGCTTCCTGTTGAATATAAATTATTAGGCTACAAGCCTGAAAAATGGAGCAATCTAAAATCCGCGCTCTTCCTCAAATACATGGCGCTCGAATTGGCGGGCTTTGAAAATGATTTTGAAGCTACCAATGCGAAATCTGTTTTTTCTTCAGCTGACTTTGAAAAAATTTATCCAATTGTAATGGATTCATTAGATCCTATCGTTCCAAAAGGAACCGTTTTTCCTTCAGCAGCAATACAAGTTAAAGTTCCGTCCACTGCAGATTCGCTTTATTATGACAATAAAGATTCTACAACGATCACAGAGCAAAAGCCGGATAAAGACAATGGAAGCAATAACTGGGCAGTTGGTGGACAAAAAACCAAAAGCGGTTATCCTATTTTATGTAACGATCCGCATTTGGATTTGAACCTACCTTCTATCTGGTATGAAATGCAAATGAGCACACCTTCTTATAATGCTTATGGTGTAACCTTTCCAGGTGCTCCTGCGATAATCATAGGTTTTAATGATAGTTGTGCTTTTGGATTTACCAATGCACAGCGGGATGTAAGAGATTATTATGAAATAAAATTTAACGACAGCAGTCGCAGCAAGTATTGGTTTGACAGTACATGGGTTCCTTCAACCTATCGGATTGAGGATATAAAAATAAAAGGAGAGCCGGATTTTTTAGATACGGTTATTTATACAAAGCTCGGCCCTGTAATGTATGATCAAAAATATAGCGGCGGAAGAAGTACCAATCATAAAGATTATGCAGTGAGGTGGAAGGCGCATGACAGAAGTAATGAACTAAAGATGTTTACGCTTTTAAATAAAGCAAATAATTATGGCGATTATTTAAAAGCTATAAAATATTTACACACTCCCGGACAGAACTGCATTTTCGCGAGCAAGAGTGGAGATATTGCTATCTGGGACCAGGGGGAATTTCCGGCTAAATGGTATCGGCAGGGGGATTTTGTGATGCCAGGCACAGACAGCAGTTATCTGTGGCAGGGGATGATACCACAGGCAGAAAATCCACATGTTTTAAACCCAGAAAGAGGATTTGTCAGCAGTGCCAATCAAATGCCGGCGGATACTTCTTATCCATATTATCTCGGGGGAAGTTTTCCTCCTTATCGCGGATGGGAAATCAATAAAAGGCTGGAGGCGATGAATAATATTTCCGCGCAGGATATGATGGAATTACAAACGGATAATTTCAACGTGTTCGGGAAAATGGCACTACCGATCCTTATCAAAAATATGCAGGTAGATAAGCTAAGTCCCCAGGAAAAAAGGTATTTCAATATTTTAAAAAGATGGAATTTGAGAAACGATACAGATTCTAAAGGCGCTACTTTGTTTGTGGTCACATGGGATAGTTTGGAAACAGTCATTTGGAAAGATGAATTTTTGCAATCCGGACTGCAATTACCATGGCCAAACGAAAGCACTTTGCTAGATGACATCAATAAATATCCTGACTTTAAATTCTATGATGATATAAATACACTTAATGTTGAAACGTTACCTGATGATGTGACAGCTGCGTTCAAAATGGCTACAGCGGTAATAAGGAAAGCCGATGAAAATGGAAAAATGGAATGGGCGAAATATAAAGATACACATGTGGAACACCTTGCACGCCTGGATGCATTCAGCCGTTTGCATTTGTCTATCGGAGGAGGATTAAATACAATTAATGCAGCCAAACCACAACATGGGCCAAGTTGGAGAATGGTCGTTTCGCTTACCCCTGAAACCGAAGCTTATGGAGTTTATCCCGGCGGAGAAAGCGGCGACCCAGGTAGTAAATATTATGATGACTTTATCGACAAATGGGCAGCGGGAAAATATTTCCGCCTTTGGATGATGAAGTCATCAGAAGTTAATGATAAACGTGTAAAGTATACCATGAGTTTTAATTAAACTTATATTAAAATGAAATTTGTCATTTCAACGATCCTTATCATATTTTTTAGCTTTCTCGGCTGTTTGTTTTTTCCCTGGTGGATTATAGGCATAGTTGCATTTATAATTCCGACTCTGATTTATCAAGACCACTTCGTTTCTTTTATTTGCGGATTTATCTCTTTGTTTATGTTATGGGGATTTTTAAGTTTTTGGATCAGCCTGAAGAACGAGCATATTTTGGCACACCGCGTTTCTTTATTAATATTTAAAACTGATAATCCTTTCTTATTGATATTTGCAACAGCGTTTATAGGTGCGTTAGTTGCAGGATTTGCTGCCTTGACGGGGAGTTATGTCAGGAAAGAGAAACAGCAAACAAACTTTTAATTGGAAAAATATTTTTCCAATTTTCATTTCACAAGTTCATAACTTTTTTGAAGTTATTTTCGTTTATGCAAAAACTGCTACTGTTGCTTTTTCTTTTTCCCTTTCTTTCAGCTTCATCTCAAACAATTGAAGGCACAGTGAAGGATACAGAAGGACATAATCTTCCATTTGCATCTATTCTCGTCAAAGGAACGCCAATCGGTGTTTCTGCCAATAATCAAGGGAAATTTACTCTCAATCTTTCTTCCGGAAATTATACGCTTGAATGCAGGTATGTTGGATATACTTCTTCACAAAAAAATATAACGGTAACTGCCACGAACCAAACAGTAAACTTTGTTCTTTCTGTTCAAAAACTTTCACTGAAAGAAGTAATTATAAAAGAAGGAGATGAAGATCCTGCCTATAACATCATCAGGCAAGCAATAAAGAAACGACCCTTTTATGAATCGCAGGTGAAAGAATTTGAAACAGAAGTTTATATTAAAGGAATAATAAAACTAATGGGTTTGCCTGGCAGAATTATGGGCCAGAAGATTCCTGAAGAAGACCGGAGTGCGATGGGAATTGATTCTTCCGGAAAGGGTATTATTTATTTAACCGAATCAGTTACAAAAGTTTTTTCTCAGCAACCTGATAAACTTAAGCTGGAAGTAATTTCTACACGAGTAAGTGGT
>Ga0157371_10004937_pt1 | contig 11457 bp, 7 predicted proteins | sample C45metaG_FD_113462 | JGI IMG/M metagenome (GOLD analysis project Ga0157371, IMG submission 113462) | Corn rhizosphere microbial communities from Kellogg Biological Station, Michigan, USA - C4-5 metaG | ecosystem: Host-associated > Plants > Roots > Rhizosphere > Soil | place: USA: Michigan... | reverse complement strand
GCGTTAATGGCTGTGGGGGTATGGATTCATCTGATGGAAAACCATGTTCATGAGCATCAGCACGAACCGCTTGAGCATGATCATCGGCATACACACGATGAGCATCATCAACATACGCATGGGGTTGAGTGGGATGGGGTGGAGCCGCATAGCCATCCGCATTTGCACACGCCGATGCGGCACCGTCATGCGCATTTTCCGGATGTGCATCATCGGCATCGGCATTGAGCTGGAGTGGGTGTGTGGGGGGGCGATGTTTGGCGGTGAAGCAGGAGTGAAGCGTTAGATGCGACAAAGCCCGCACTGGGCGGGATTTGTCGTTGAGAGTTGGTGGGCCGGGGTAATCTGAATCCGCTCAGTAAGATAATGATTTATATGGCTAATATCTGTTTTTATTTTTGGTTGGAATACCATTTGGAATACCATTTGGAATACCATTTGGAATACCGTGCAAAAATTGTATTTCACTTGACCACCCGTTTTGGTGAGGGCAAGGCCTAATAGTGAAGGGGTTAAGGTGCAACAGGGCGCTTATGGGAGCTAGAGGTTGGCTTTTTGGCCTTGATCGTAGGCTTTTTTGACTTGGCCGTTTTCACCGGGGGCTTGGGCGTCAATTTCTCGATAATTTCCTTACGGATGTTCATGCCAGTGCGTCTAAGTCTATCGCAGGCGGCCATCAAACTGACCTTACTGAAAAACGGAATGCCGATAGTGCCGTCAACATACCTGTGACGCATGATCCCATAAACAACGGTGTACTCGCCCCGATCCACTTCACGCTTGCGCCCGTCCGGCAGGGTTCCGACGAAGGCAGATCCGCCTTTCGTCGCCGTGACCGTATCCTTTAGCTTTCGACGAAACTCGCTGTCGGCAACAAAAGCCTCGGCGCTGACAACACCCTGCATCCACAAGTGGCTGATCGGCCCAGACGACTCCCCATCTTTAAGATGAATGAAGTATTTATCGTTTGAATAAAAATCACAGGGTTCCAGGTTGGCGGCGACAACGCCTTCCGGATTGATTTTTGTACGATCAAGCTTGACCAGATCAGACCGGTTTTTTAACAGATCTTCGATTAGCTCTTCTTCATTTAGGCAGTGGGTCGGCCCGATGATTACGATGTCTTCAATGCTGTCAAAGTGCTCATCGACCCTGTCCTTGAATTTTTTAGAAATTTTGTACCATTTGCCTGCGAACAATACGTAGTTTGTAGGCGTTGGTGTTGACAGGGTCGCCTCCCAATTGAGGCAATCATAAACCTTCCATCCGGGCTCAATAGCTCCGGTCTTTAGGTTTTCAGTGCGAATTTTGTGAGAGGTTTTTATCTCCTGGATCGTGTGTGTGCAACCCAGTCGATTAAGCTCGGCGGCGTAATCCTCGATCGAAAGCTTAGTGAATTCAGGCTTGCGGCTGTTGAAGCCCGAGTATTGGAGGGCGGCCCCCTCAACGTAGTTTTGGATCTCCGGAGGGGACATATGCAGCAGGCTGTTTGAGCCGCTCCGGATGGCTTGAATTTCCTGGAAGAGAAGTCTGTCCAAGCGTCTAAGGCGAGATGGGTTAGTCTCAACTTTGACGTTGTCAAACCAAGCATAGTCTTTCTTATATGCCTTAGATTTGAAGGCATTCAGGATCTCGATGCACTTGCTGTGGAACTGCGACGGCGTGAGTGGAGTATCCAGGCTGAGGGCATCTTTTCCTGCAACGAATTTGGCGAAAGCGTCGTCTTCGGGTTTGCCTCCTGCAACCCTTGCGAGATCTCGCAGGGTGTCTACCCCGAATTGACTAAAGTCGGAAAGCTTACTGGCTTGAACCCGTCGCTGAAACGTGACCGCATCTGGAGTCGCGAGGTCGAGACTCAGAAGACTCCCTCGTCTTACAGTATTTAAGGCAACCTTCAGCCCGAATTGATGCACGAATGCATCCTCGTTCAGCGCGATATGTGCATATCCAAAGCACAGAGCCATCCACCTCTGCTCAACGCTCAAGAACAAAATCGCCGCTGAACCACTTGAATGTAGCGCGTCGAAAGGATCGCTGACAAAGCCCTGAAGGAGGCTCAGCCACTCCGGTACGGTGTCGTAGACCTGGCCATAGTAGACGATGCCTTCGCCGTCGCCATCCCAGTCCTGATCTTTCAGCGCTCGCGTGCCACCTGGCCCATAGGTGGAGCTGATCGCATCTGCCGGCGTTTTTTTAGGCTTGAGTAACCTGACGGTGATCGAGTTCACAGCGTTCCGTGCCATCTTGGATCTCTACTGAAGCGTCAATGCCGATATCTTGCGGTGGATCAGATTCTGATGGCCGTGATGGCTAATTGCAATGCAGTTTCATGTGTGTTGACTTCCTACCTGCTCTCGACCATGAGAGAGATGGAGATCTCGATCCTTACGGGGAAGAAATGGATAGAATGGTGCCCATTCTTGAGCAAGCAGTCGGAATCCGATCACCCCGTGAAAGCTCTCCCGCCTTGTAGCCACCCTTTCGACGGTGCGGCTGTTACTGCTCCCGCGAAAATTACGAACTGATATGCCACCAGGCCATGCCCGGTGATTCAAAAAGCTACGGAAAAATCCAGTACTCATGGCCATCAAAAAATCAGAGCTCTACTCCTCCTTATGGTCTTCCTGCGACGAATTGCGCGGTAGCATGGACCCGAGCCAATACAAGGACTACGTATTGGTACTGTTGTTTATCAAGTACGTCAGCGATAAGTATGCTGGACAAACCTTTGCGCCTATCACCATCCCAGCCGGTGCTAGTTTTGCCGATATGGTCGCGCTCAAGGGCAAACCGGATATCGGTGACCAGATCAACAAGAAGATCATCGCGCCTCTCGCCAGTGCGAACAAACTGTCCGACTTGCCGGACTTCGACGACTCCAACAAGCTCGGCACCGGTCAAGAAAAGGTAGAGCGTCTCACCAACCTGATCGCTATCTTCCAGAATCCGGCGCTCGACTTCTCAAAGAACCGTGCCGCTCACGATGACATTCTGGGCGATGCTTACGAATTCCTTATGCAGCACTTCGCCAAGGATTCGGGAAAGAGCAAGGGCCAGTTTTACACTCCCGCAGAGGTGAGCAAGGTAATCGCCAAAATAATCGGCATCGGGCAGGCACAAACCAGCAGCGATACCAGCGTGTATGATCCGACCTGCGGCTCGGGGTCGCTGCTGCTCAAGGTCGCCGACGAAGCCGGAACGCCTGTTACCCTTTACGGTCAGGAGAAAGACTCGGCCACCAGTGGCTTGGCGCGCATGAACATGATTCTGCACGACAACCCCACGGCGCTGATCGCTCAGGGCAACACCCTGACCAACCCGGCCTTCACGCTTAAAGTGGGCAATTATGACCTGCTCAAGAACTTCGACTATGTCGTGGCCAACCCACCGTTTTCAGACAAGCGCTGGAGCACTGGGCTGGATCCGCTCAACGATCCTTACAATCGTTTCGAAACCTTCGGTGCGCCGCCGTCCAAGCAGGGTGACTACGCCTATTTGCTGCACATCATCCGCTCGCTTAAAAGCGAGGGTAAAGCCGCCTGCATTCTGCCGCACGGCGTGTTGTTTCGCGGTAATGCTGAGGCCGAGATCCGCCGTAATCTGGTTCGTCACGGCTATATCAAAGGCATCATCGGTCTGCCGGCCAACCTGTTCTACGGCACCGGCATCCCGGCCTGCATCATCGTTATCGACAAGGAATACGCGACGGGACGCAAGGGCATCTTCATGCTCGACGCTAGCGCTGGCTTCATCAAGGACGGTCCCAAGAATCGCTTACGCGAACAAGACGTTCACAAAATTGTCGACACCTTCACTCGTCAGGACGACAGCGAGCCGCGTTACGCCCGCATGGTGGGTTTTGAGGAAATAGAGAAGAACGACTACAACCTCAACCTGCCGCGCTATATCGACAGCGCCCAGGCCGAAGACAAGCAGGACATCGAAGGCCATCTCAAAGGTGGTATTCCGGCCGCGGATATCGAGGCACTGGCCGGTTACTGGGCGGTGTGTCCGCAGCTCAAGGCTGCGCTGTTCACCGCCAACCGCCCTGGCTACTTTGATTTGTCCGTGGGCAAGGTCGATATTAAAACCTGCATCTATGGACACCCGCAATTCGTCGACTTTATCACTGGCATGGCCGAGCATTTTGGCAAGTGGAACGATCAAACCGCGAAAATGCTCAAGGCGCTGCAACCGGGCTTCCATCCCAAGCAGTTGATTCATGAGGTTGCTGAAAGCCTGCTACAGCACTACCAGGGCAAGCCGTTGATCGACGCCTATGACGTCTATCAGCACCTGATGGATTACTGGGCCGAAGTGATGCAGGACGACGCCTATCTGATCGCCGCCGATGGCTGGAAGGCCGAGACGTATCGCATTATCGAGAAGGACAAGAAGGGCAAGGAAAAGGACAAAGGCTGGGCCTGTGACCTGCTGCCCAAGCACCTTATCGTCGCCCGCTACTTCGCTGCCGAGCAGGCGAACATCGACCAGACCAGCTCCGACCTGGAAGCAACCAGTGCCGCCCTTGCCGAGCTGGAGGAAGAACATAGCGGTGAGGAAGGCGCGTTCGCTGATATCGAAAAGATCAACGCCGCCACCGTAAAAGAGCGCATCAAGGACGTCGGTAAGGATGCCGCCGAGGAACTGGCCGTGCTCAAGCAATGGCAGTCGCTGGCCGCTCAAGAAATTGCGATGAAAAAAAAGCTCAAGGAGCTGGAGGTGGATCTGGACGAAAAGGCGTATGCCAAATATCCAGACCTGAATCAGGCTGAAGCGCAAATCAAGCAACTGGCCGTAGACGACAAATGGCTGGCCAGTCTACAAGCCGCCATCAGTGGCGAGATGGATCGCGTCAGCCAGACGTTGACCCTGCGCGTGAAGGAGCTGGCTGAGCGATATGAAACCCCGTTGCCACAATTGACTCAGCGCGTTAGCGAGCTGGAAGCCAAGGTTGCCGAGCATCTGCAGAAGATGGGGTTCGTATGGAGCTGAAGCCGGGGTATAAACAGTCTGAAGTAGGGGTGATACCAGAGGATTGGAGTGCCTCTACTGTGGGTGAGGAGTTCCATATCCAGCTCGGAAAAATGCTCGACGCAGAAAAAAACGTTGGCATTTCAAAGCCTTTTTTGGGGAATCGTGCCGTGCAGTGGGGTCGAATTGACGTCACAGATATTGGTTTAATCAAGCTTGCTCCATCGGATCTTCAGCGATTCCGGCTTCGTGATGGTGACTTGTTGGTGTGTGAGGGAGGGGAAGTTGGCCGGTCGGCAATATGGTGTCAGTCTTTAGATGAATGCTATTACCAGAAAGCCTTGCATCGTCTTCGGCCGAAGAAAGGATTTAATGTCCCTTTTATGCAGAATATATTGCATAAATATTCGGTTGAGGGATTGCTTCAAAACTACGTGACCCAAACAAGTATCGCTCACCTTCCGAAGGACAAATTTGAGACTCTTCCAGTTCCTGTGCCTCCTCCCGCCGAACAACAAGCCATCGCCGAAGCCTTGAGCAATGCGGATGCATTGATCGAATCAATAGATCAACTGCTGACCAAAAAACGCCAGATAAAGCAAGGTGCGATGCAGGAACTGCTCACCGGCCAGCGCCGTCTGCCTGGGTTTAGTGGTGAGTGGGAGAAAAAGTCTGTTGGGGACGTTGCTGACGTTAAGACAGGTCCCTTTGGTTCATCTCTGCATGAAAGTGACTACGTGCAGTCTGGCACTCCTATTATCACTGTAGAGCACTTGGGCGAATTTGGGGTGACGCACCAAAATCTCCCGCTGGTATCCGATGAGGATCGAGAGCGTCTGGGCGCCTACTCTTTGAAAGCCGGGGATATCGTTTTCAGTCGGGTTGGCTCGGTTGATCGGAACGCGCTAATTCGTGAAGAACAAGATGGCTGGCTGTTTTCAGGGCGACTTCTCCGTGTTCGGCCTATTCACAGAATTGTGCATTCCCCATATTTGAGTTTTCAGTTCCATACTTGGCAGTTCAAGAACGCGGTGCTCAAAGTTGCTGTGGGGCAAACAATGGCTTCCCTTAATACGCAGATTCTTAAGGCGCTATATGTGGATGTTCCAGATATCGCTGAACAAACTGCTATAGCGACTGTTCTCTCTGAGATGGATGACGATATCGTCAATTTTGAAACCCAACTCCAAAAAGCCCGCCACCTCAAACAAGGTATGATGCAGGAACTCCTAACGGGAAGGATTCGATTGGTATGAGCGAACACCAACAGCGGGAAAGCAACTCGGCCTGAGCGCTGATGGCATCAGATATCATCTAAACAAGCTACGGATAGCCGGGGTGCCCCGGCATGTTGGCCCAACGAAAAGCGGACGCAGGGAAGTACTCAGATGACCGATATAGGCAAAGCCGAACGTGTGACACAGAACCGTGTGGCCAAGCTGTTTGTTGAGGAGTTGGGCTACAAGCATCTCGGCGACTGGGCGGAGCGCGCCAACAACAGCAATATCGAAGAGGGTTTGCTCAGTGCCTATCTGAGCGGCGCGTATAGCCAAGCGCAGATCAATGCCGTCCTGCACAAGCTCAAGATTGAGGCCAACAAATCCGACCGCACACTGTATGGCACCAATCAAGCCGTTTACCAGTTGTTGCGCTACGGTGTGCCGGTGAAGACCGAAGCCGGCAAGATGACCGAGACGGTGCACCTGATCAACTGGGCCGAACCGCTTAAAAATGATTTCGCTATTGCCGAGGAGGTCACGCTCAAGGGCAAACTGGAGCGTCGGCCGGATATCGTGCTTTATGTGAACGGTATTGCTATTGGCGTACTGGAACTGAAAAACAGCCGCATCAGCATTGGTGACGGTATGCGCCAGAGCTTGTCCAATCAGCAACCGGAATTCAATGAGTGGTTCTTCAGTACGGTGCAGTTTGTCTTTGCTGGCAATGACTCGGAAGGTCTGCGTTATGGCACCACCGGTACTCAGGAAAAATACTTTCTGACCTGGAAGGAAGATGAGTCCGACAACAGCCACTACAAGCTGGATAAATACCTGCTGAAAATCTGCAATAAGGCCCGGCTGATAGAGCTGATGCACGACTTTGTGTTGTTCGACGGCGGTGTGAAGAAGTTGCCCCGAGTGCACCAGTACTTCGGCATTAAGGCTGCCCAGGAACATGTGAAGCAGCGCCAGGGCGGCATCATTTGGCACACCCAGGGCGCTGGTAAAAGCATTCTGATGGTGCTGTTGGCCAAGTGGATTCTGGAGAATAACCCGAACGCTCGTGTGGCCATCATCACCGACCGTGACGAGCTGGATAAGCAGATTGAAAGGGTGTTCCGGGATGCTGGAGAAACCATCTGCCGTACCGGCAGTGGCCAGGAGCTGATGCGCCAGCTCAGCCAGCCATGTCCGCGTCTGCTGTGCTCGCTGGTGCACAAGTTTGGCGGCTCTACCAAAGGCAAGGATGACAAGGCCTTCGAGGCATTTATCAAGGAGCTGCAGACCCAACCCAGCCAGACCTTGGGCGAGCTGTTCGTGTTTGTCGATGAGTGCCACCGGACTCAGGGCGGCCGGCTCAATCGAGTGATGAAGGCACTGATGCCCAATGCGGTGTTTATAGGCTTTACCGGTACGCCGTTGCTCAAGCAGGACAAGGCCACTAGTCTGGAAGTGTTTGGTGGTTACATTCATACCTACAAGTTCAGCGAGGCGGTGGAAGATGGCGTGGTGCTGGACCTGCTCTACGAAGCACGTGACATTGACACCAGGTTGGGGTCTTCAGAAAAAATTGACCAGTGGTTCGAGAACAGCACCAAGTCATTGAATAAGTGGCAAAAGGATGAACTGAAGCAGCAGTGGGGCACCATGCAGAATGTGCTCAGCTCCAAGTCGCGTATGGACCGCGTGGTGGCGGATATCATCTTCGATTTCAGCACCAAACCCCGTCTGTCCAGCCAGCGAGGCAATGCCATTTTCGTCGCCTCCAACATCTATGAGGCCTGCAAATACTTCACGCTGTTCCAGAAGTCATTGTTCAAGAGCAAGTGCGCAGTCATCACGTCCTACAACCCGTTGGCCAAGGATGTGACTCTGGAAGAAACCGGCGCCAATACTGAAACAGACAAGCAGTTTATCTACAGCACCTACATGGACCTGCTGGAAGATGTACAGGCAAAACCCGGCATGTCCAAAACTGAAACCTATGAAGAACGGGCCAAGGCGCTGTTTATCAAGGAGCCCGCCAACATGAGGCTGTTGGTGGTGGTGGACAAGTTGCTCACGGGCTTTGACGCGCCGCCGTGCAGCTATCTGTATATCGACAAGTCGATGCATGACCATGGCCTGTTTCAGGCTATCTGCCGGACCAACCGACTGGATGGCGAGGACAAGGAATTTGGCTACATCGTCGACTACAAGGACCTGTTCAAGAGTGTGGAGAATGCCATCGCGGTATACACCTCCGAGCTGGATCACAGCGCTGGCGGAGTCGATCCAGAAGTGCTGTTGCACGATCGTCTAACGCAGGGCAAGGAGCGTCTGGATGATGCCCTGGAAGTGCTGGCTCTGTTGTGTGAGCCGGTCGTTCCGCCAAAGGATGAGTTGGCCCATATTCACTACTTCTGCGGTAATACCGAGATAGCAGACGACCTGCAAAACCGCGAACCACAGCGAGTGGCCCTCTACAAGGCAGTAGTAGTGCTGCTGCGCGCGTATGCGAACCTGGCTGATGAGATGGAAGCGGCGGGTTACAGTTCCGCGCAGATCGAAGAGATCAAGCGCAAGCTGGATCGGTACCTGGCGCTGCGCGAGATCATCCGCAAGGCCAGCGGTGAGACTCTCGACATCAAGCCGTTCGAAGCGGACATGCGGCATCTCATCGACACCTATATCGAGGCCAGCGAACCGCGCAAGATTTCCCCCTTTGACAACATAGGGCTGCTGGACCTGATCGTAAAGACCGGTATTGGTGAGGCTATTGCCGAGAAGTTGGGAGAGATGAAAGGTAATCAGGGAGCAGTGGCCGAAACTATCGAGAACAACGTTCGTAGCAAGATCATTAAGGAAAACCTGACTGACCCAGCCTACTTCGCGAAAATGTCAGCGCTGCTCGATGAAATTATCAAGCTCCGCAAGGAAAAGGCCATCGAGTACGAGGAGTACCTCAAGCGTATTGGTGAGCTGGCGGCCAAAGTCCAAGCTGGAAAGTCCAAGGACACACCGGAAACACTGAACACCCCTGGCAAGCTAGCGCTCTACAACAACTTGACGTCAAAGAACTCAGTGTCCGAGCCGGCAATGCCCTATGGCCAGTCTACTGGGGACGCCGTTTTGGATCTGGCACTGAAGATCGACAAAGCGGTGAAGCAGGCGCGACCGGATGGCTGGCGTGGTGTGCAGGCCAAGGAAATGATGGTCAAGCAGGCTATGCACAAGGTGTTGAACAATGAGGAAGAGGTCGAGCGTCTGTTTCCAATCATTGTTGCTCAGCAGGAGTACTGATGTCCGAGCATATTCAGCTCGGTGATATCCGGGTCGAGGTTCAGAGAAAGAATAACAAGCACGCGCACCTGTACGTGTATCCGCCGGAAGGTCGGGTGCATATCTCCGCGCCTCTGCACATGGGGCTGGACGCTCTGCGAGCGTTCGCTATTTCTCGGCTGAGCTGGATCAAGGCGCAGCAGCGGCAAATGCGTGCCCAACCCCGCGAGACGGAACGTGAGTATCTGAACCGAGAAAGTCATCAGGTGTGGGGCAGGCGCTACCTGCTAGAGGTGATCGAAGTAGACGCCGTGCCAACGGTCGAGCTGAAGCATTCCGTGTTGGTGTTGCAGATACGACCAGGTAGTGACGAAGCACGCCGAGAGGTGTTGCTGGAAAGCTGGTATCGCCAACAGCTCCGGGCGAAGCTGCCTGCGCTTTTGGGCAAGTGGCAGCCTCGGATGGGGGTTAGCGTCCGGCGCATCTTGGTGCAACGGATGAAAACCCGCTGGGGAGGTTGCAACCCGAGCACCGGCAATATTCGGCTGAACACCGAGTTGGCGAAAAAGCCGCCGGAGTGTTTGGAATACATCCTGATACACGAGCTTGCACACCTGATCGAACCAACCCACAACAATCGGTTTCTAGCGTTGATGGATAAATTCATGCCCCACTGGCGGCAAATCAAGGACGAGCTGAACCGTTTACCGGTTCGACATGAAGAGTGGGATCACTGATGGATTTGAAATAAGGCTGCGGCTGCCAAGTTCTACCTTGAGTGAGCCCTTTACACGTCAGGGTTAATATTCAGGCCGCAGCCAATAGGTACCGACGAAGTCAGTTAAGCCAATTGGTTCCCGTATCAACATGTGGACCATGCCCCATCCGCTTCCAGATTAGCAGGGCGGTGAGTCGATAATAGTACCGGGTAGCTTCGGAACGTTCCTCCAAGTAATGAGTGAGAAACCAGCGCACATGCTTGAGCTGCCAGGTCCAGGGGTTGTCTCGCTGCCATCGCTGTTGAATGGCCGCTTGCATGATTTGGGCTTGCCGTAGGTGGCGTTGTCGCGTGACCTTCGAGCCGGTCAGTACGCCGCTCAGGAACAGCGCCATATCGAACGGTTTGGTCACGCTCGACCTCCAATGTAGGCCGAAACCACATCGATCCGGTTATGCCCGAGCTCAACGCTGATCTGTTGTCGCGCCTGTTGATCAAGGTAGCGGTCAATGCGATAGCAGTGACCACCATTGACCGGTGCGGCATGGCCAGTGAGTTGCTCGTAACGTTCGCAGGCGTAGGCCGCTCGCAGTTCATGGAAACCCTTCAGCCCGTGTTCATGAAGCACTTCGCGGGTGGGGAGCACGATCTGTTGCAGGAACACGGAGTAGCTTTCGTCTCGGGCCAGCAAATTGCGGCTGGCGGGTGGCGATGCCTTACGAGCAAGCTGCAATGCCGCTTTCACCGGTTCATTGGCCACAACCCATCGCGGCGCTGTTGCCCCTGAACGGCCGCCTTTGGTGCCGTCCTGGATATTGATGCGGCCTAAGTGTTTCGCTTCGCGGTACAAGCGTGGCAGGTCAGCCAAAATCGCTTCGCGCAGGCGCATGCCGGTTGCTCGGGCCAACAGGATAATCGCGGCCACCCGCTCGTGTTGCCGTTCGCCAATCGCCTCGAGTACTCGCCGCACCTGTTGATGGTCTTGGCCATCCGGCGCGCGGGTGCGTACGGTCGAGCGCTGCTGGCCTAACGCCTGGCTAGGACTGGCGATCCTCACGTCCTGATCACCACGCAGCGCAGCGAGGGTGCGGTTGACGCTGCTCAGGCGGTTCTGCGCGGTGGCGATGCAGAGTTCACCTTGCTGGATCTGCTGGCGCAGGTAAGCGGCGTAGTCTTGCAGCGTCTGTCGATCGATCTGGCGCGCATCGTTGTAACCGGGGCCGTCCTCTGACCGACACCAACGCACGAACGCTTGCCAGCGATCACTATGCGCTTTGACCGTGG
>Ga0157371_10004935_pt1 | contig 11460 bp, 5 predicted proteins | sample C45metaG_FD_113462 | JGI IMG/M metagenome (GOLD analysis project Ga0157371, IMG submission 113462) | Corn rhizosphere microbial communities from Kellogg Biological Station, Michigan, USA - C4-5 metaG | ecosystem: Host-associated > Plants > Roots > Rhizosphere > Soil | place: USA: Michigan... | reverse complement strand
TCCATCTATTCGCGTGGTTACGAGTACGACGAATACAACATCGACGGCCTGCCGGCGCCCATGACCAGCATCTTCGGCACCGTGCCCATCCTCTCGCCCTTCGACCGGGTCGAGATCATGCGCGGCCCCTCCGGGCTGTTCAACAGCACCAGCGAGCTGGGCGGCATCGTCAACATGGTGCGCAAGCGCGGCACCGAGGCGTTCCAGGGCCATATCACCGGGCGCTACGGCTCCTGGGACACCAACTACCAGGAAATCGATCTGGCCGGCCCGCTCACCGAGAGCAAGAACGTCCGGGGTCGCTTCGTCGCCTCCCGCGCCGACACCAATGGCGAGGTGGATTACAACGCCAGTACCAATGAGAGCTACTACGGCGATCTGGACATCGACCTGTCGGATGCCACCCAGATCTCCTTCGGCCTGATCCATCAGGTCAAGAACATCACCCCCAACAACGGTTTTCCCACCAATGCCCAGGGCAAACTGCTGGATTTCAGCCATTCGCACTTCTTTGGCGCCGACTGGAACTACTTCGATGGCCAGACCACCGACGGCATCTTCGAGCTGACCCACAGGTTCGATAATGGTGGTTATGGGCGAGTGGCGGCGCGGGCTTCGCACCGGGAAGCGGATTACCTCTATGCCTTCACCGGCGGGGCGGTGCAGGCCAACGGCAACACCAGCATTCGCACGACCACTCGGGATTTCGAACAGGACGCCTATTCGCTGGATGCCAGCTACAGCCAGCCTTTCGAGGCGCTGGGGCAGGTCAGCGAATTCGTCGTGGGGACCGACTACAAGCACTACGACACCGATTACAGCAATGGTATGGGTAATCTCGGCAACATCAATCTGGCGACCTACACACCGACGCTCTTCGCTAAGCCGGCTAGGAGTTATCAGACGCAAGTTACCAGCGACGAGAAAGAGTTTGGTCTGTATTCCAAGCTCACCTTCCGTCCTATCGAACGTCTGGCATTGATCGGCGGCGCTCGGGTCGGCTGGTATCGTGGCGAGGCCAACACCCGCACCTTTGCTACTGCTAGAGATCCTGAAAGTAACGCGTCCGCCGATCAGCAGCACAACGGTTACGTCACACCTTATGCAGGCCTGGTCTACGATCTGGACGACCACCACTCCCTCTACGGCAGCTACTCGCGAGTGTACAAACCACAGACCGCCTATCCTGAGGCCGACGGCAGTCCCATCGATCCGCGTGAGGGAGAGCAGTATGAAGCCGGCATTAAGGGAAGTTATTTTCACGGCGACTTGAACACTCGCCTGTCGTTGTTCCAGCTCACTGATGAAAATCGTGCCGCTGCGCTGCTAAATGCTAATGCCACGCCAACCGGCTTCTACACCAATTCGGGCAAGACGCGTGTACGGGGCGCCGAGATCGAGGCCAGCGGCAAGCTGACCAATCAGTGGGAGATGCTGGCCGGCTATACCTACATGCGCAGCGAAAATCTCAGTGGTGTGGCCAATACCCTCTTCGAAAGCATGCCCAAGCACATGGCCTCGCTGTGGACCAAATACACCCTAGCGGGTGGTCCGCTGACCGGCCTCAGCATTGGTGGTGGGGTTACCGCGATGAGTGACTTCTCCCAGACCAACAATAACGTCACCGTGTCCGCCCCGGGCTATGCCACGGTCGATGCCAAGCTCTCTTATCCAGTCACCAAGCAACTCACCGCGACCCTGGATGTGAACAACCTCCTCGACAAGGATTACTGGTCGCGCGTAGGTTCGGTTTCCACCTTCAATTTCCAGGGCCCCTCGCGCAGCGTAATGGTCGGGGCGCGTTACGACTTCTGAGGTCCGGGCTGACCTGGGCCAGGCCCGGGTTGGCTGCCGTCCTGCAGGCCATGACGATCTCTTCCACGATGCACCCGAGATGCGATGAACGATTCATTCTTCCAGCGTGACGACCTGGGCAGCGAGCCCTGGTGGCAGGCAGTGGCCTGCCGCGGCACGCCACTGATCGAACCCAGTGCGGGCGGGCGTTATCGCCTGACCTTCGTCTGGCGCGATCCCGAGGGCCTGGCCGAGCGCTCCGGCACCCAGAGGGTCTGGCTCAATATCACCGGGGTCACCGACCATCATCAACCGGGCCTGCCACAGAGCCTGCGGCGCCTGGCGGGCACCGATGTCTGGGCCTGGGAGACCGAGCTGGAGGGTCGCTGGCGGGGCAGCTACTGCCTCATCCCCTCCCGGGAACCGGCGCCCTTCGAAGGCGAGGCCCAGCCCGATCTTCAAAGCATCCGCCTCTGGTGGCGCAGCGTCTTTCCGCTGGCCCAGGCCGACCGGCTCAATCCCCGTCGTGCCTGGCAGGGTGGGCGCGGACTGGCGGTGTCAGGCGTGCACCTGCCGGAGGCGCCGGCCCAGTCGGCCTGGGCGGCCTTCGATACCGACTGTAGCCTGTCCCCGGCGGCCTGTCTCGGTCTGCAACGGTTCCAGTGGGACAGCACCCGGCTGGGCAACAGCCGCCCGGTATGGGTCTTCGCCACCGGTAATACCACCCCTTTAGAGAGGCCGCTGGCCATTCTGCTGGATGGACAGTTCTGGGCCCAGGCGATGCCCATCGGCGCGCCGTTGCAAGAGCTCACCGCGGCCGGCCAGTTGCCGGAGGCGGTCTATCTGCTGATCGACAACAGCGATCGCGCCCTGCGTGGCAGCGAACTGCCTTGCAATCCGGAGTTCTGGCTGGCGGTGCAGGAAGAGCTGCTGCCCAAGGTCCGCGACTGGGCGCCCCATGCCCAGTCAGCGTCCTCGACGGTCGTCGCCGGGCAGAGCTTTGGCGGGCTGGCGGCGCTCTATGCCGCGCTGCATTGGCCGGAGCGCTTCGGCTGCGCCCTCAGCCAGTCCGGGTCCTTCTGGTGGCCGCAGCGTGGCAAGCCAGGACGACTGTTCGAGGCGCTGGAAAGCGGGCAGGGGAGCAGGCAACCCTTGCGGCTGTTCATCGAGGCCGGGCTACGCGAGCCGGCCATCCTCGAGGCCGCTCGCGCCCTGGTCCCGCGCCTGCGCGAGCAGGGCCATGACCTGGACTATCGCGAGATCGACGGGGGCCACGACGCCCTCTGGTGGCGCGGCGGCCTGCTTGATGGCCTGGTCCGGCTCTGGCAACCCCTGGTGGCCGTCGCCCCCTGACACTTTCCACCCGGAGGTCCGATGGACGCCCTCAACCCCTTCGATGATCCCACCCAGGTGCTGCTGATCCTGCGCAACGCCCAGGGCCAGTGCAGCCTCTGGCCGGAGGCCATGGCCGTCCCCGCCGGCTGGGCGCCGGTGTTCGGACCTGCGCCGCGCGCGGCCTGTGACGATTGGCTGGTCGCCCACTGGCGCGACATCCGCCCGGCCGTTTCCTCGCTTTCCTGACTGGAGTTCCCTTGTCCTTCTCTGCCCCCGCTTCCCCTCGCGAACTGCCCCTGGTCGCCGCCCAGCCCGGCATCTGGATGGCCGATCAGCTATCGCCCCATGCCAATGCCTTCGCCGTGGCCCATCTGGTCGAATTGCGCGGCTTGATCCAGGGCCAGGCGTTGATCGCGGCCATCGTCCAGGGCCTGGGCGAGCTGGATAGCCTGAGACTGAAATTCGCCGAGCGTGAGGGCGAACTGTTGCAGTGGATCGACAGCGATGCTGCGATTCCTGAGCCCGAGTGGCTGGATCTGCGCGGGGCAGCCGATCCCGAAGGCGCGGCGCGGGCGGCTATCCGCGCCGATCTCGACGGCGACCTGCGCGCCACTAGCGGCGGTCCGCTGTGGCTCAATCGGATCTACCAGTTGGGTGACGATCACCTGTTCTGGTACCAGCGCTATCACCACCTGCTGATCGATGGCTATGGCTTCGCCGCTCTGGCCAAGCGGGTGGCCGCCCTGTACAGCGCCGCGGTGCGTGGTGAGACGAGCGAGCCTTCGCCTTTCGTGTCCTTTGCCGAGGTGGTGCGCGAATACCAGGACTATCAGCGGTCGGCCGTCCGCGAGCGCGATGAAGCCTTCTGGCGCGAACGCGGCGCGGCCTTGCCGCCGTCGGCGTCCCTGGCACCCGGTGGCCTGGCGGGGCAGGTGCCCACGCCGCGGGTCGTGGAAGCCCGGGCGCGAGTGCCCGCGGACGTCTTCGCCAGGCTGGCCGGGCAGGGCAAGGCCCAAGGCGCGACGCCGGCCGATCTGGCCGTGGCCCTGGCCGCTACTTGGTTCGCCCGCCTCAGCGGCCAGCCGGCCTTCAGCGCCGGTTTCATCTTCATGAGACGCATGGGTTCGGTGGCGCTCAAGTCCGGCGGGGCGACGCTCAACGTCCTGCCCCTGGGGGTGCGGACGGCGAGCGGCCAGACGCTATCCGAGCTGGCCGCCGTGCTGGCCGGCCAGCTCAAGAAGGTACGTCGTCACCAGCGCTACGACGCCGAGCAGATCGCCCGCGATCTCGGCCGGCCGGGCGATGCCGAGCCCCTGACCGGGCCGGTCATCAACCTCAAGCTGTTCGATTTCGCCCTGGATTTCGCCGGGGTGCCGGGCATCACCCACGAACTGGCCTCGGGGCCGGTGCGTGACCTGGAGATCGCCCTCTACCTGGAGGCGAGTGGCGCCCTGGACATCAAGTTGCTGGGCAACGCTGAACGCTATGCCACCGACCTGCTGCAGGGGCACGCGGAGCGCTTCGGCCTGTTGGCCGGGCAATTCGCCGGGCAGCCCGGGCTCACCCTGGGCGAAGCGGATCTGCTGGCCCCGGCGGACCGCAACTGGCTGGCCGCGATCAACGCCACCGAACACCCGCTGCCAGCGGCCACCCTGGCGACCCTGCTGGCCGAGCAGGCGGCGCGCACGCCCATGGCGCCCGCGCTGGCCGATCTGCAGCACGCCTTCAGCTATCGGGAAACTCGTCAGCAGGTGCTGGCCCTGGCTCAACGCCTGAGCGCGGCGGGCGTCGGGCGGGGCGACATCGTCGCGGTGGCGCTGCCACGCTCGGTATTCCTGTCCCTGGCGCTGCTGGCCACGGTCGAACTGGGCGCCGCCTACCTGCCGCTGGACAGCGGCTACCCCGATGAGCGCCTGCAACTGATGCTCGACGACGCCCGGCCACGGGTGCTGGTGACGGATGCCAGCCAGCGGGGGCGTTTCCCAGGGTTGAATGAGAGCCAGGTGCTGATCCTCGATGCGCCCCTGGCGCCGCTGGACCACGACCCCCTGTTCGAAGGGCCGCGCCCCAGCGATCCGGCCTATCTGCTCTATACCTCCGGCTCCACTGGCCGACCCAAGGGCGTGGTGGTGGGGCATGCGGCCATCGTCAATCGCCTGCTGTGGATGCAGGACAGCTATCCGCTCGGCGCCGACGACACCGTGTTGCAGAAGACGCCGAGCAGTTTCGATGTCTCGGTCTGGGAATTCTTCTGGCCGCTGCTGGTGGGTGCCCGCCTGTACCTGGCGCCGCCCGAGGCCCATCGCGATCCCGCGGCGCTGCAGGAGCTGTTCGCCCGCGAGCGGGTGACCACGGTGCATTTCGTGCCCTCGATGCTGGCGGCCTTCGTCGCCAGCCTGGACGAGCCGGCCGCGGTGGCTCGCTGCGCCAACCTGCGCCAGGTGTTCTGCAGTGGCGAGGCGCTGCCCACCGAGCTGGCCCGCACCTGGGAGCGCCGGGTCGGTGCGCCCCTGCACAATCTCTATGGCCCGACCGAGGCCGCGGTGGACGTCTCCTACCATCCCGCCCATGGCACCGCCCTGGCAGCGGTCACGGGCAGCAGCGTGCCCATCGGCAAGCCGGTGTGGAACACCGGGCTGCACATCCTCGACGAACGCCTGCGGCCGGTACCGCCGGGGGTGGCGGGTGAGCTCTACCTGAGTGGGGTGCAACTCGCCGATGGCTACCTGGGCCGTCCGGAGCTGACCGCCGCGCGCTTCATCGCCGCGCCGACCGGGCAGGGCGAGCGGCTCTATCGTACCGGTGACGTGGCGCGCTGGCTGCCCGAGGGTGTCGTCGAATACCTGGGCCGTAGCGACGACCAGGTCAAGATTCGCGGGCAGCGCATCGAATTGGCGGAGATCGACCATGCCCTGCTGGCGTTGCCGGGGATCGCCCAGGCGGTCACCCATGCCCGGGTGCTGGGCGAGGCGGCCACTCCCACGGGCGGCGATGCCCGCCAACTGGTGGGTTATCTGATCGCCCAACCGGGTGCCGCCCTGGACTTGGAACGCCTGCGCGCGCGCCTGGGCGAAAGCCTGCCGCCGCACCTGGTGCCGGTGGCGTTGGTCGAGCTGGACGCCTTGCCCCTGGGCGCCACCGGCAAGCTGGATCGCAAGGCGCTGCCGGCGCCCCAGGGCGGGGTCAGGGTCGCGACTCGACCGCTGGCGCCGGGGCTGGAAAGCGAACTAGCGGCGGCCTTTTCCGAGGTGCTTGGCTGCGCCATCGTCGGCGCCGACGATGACTTCTTCGCCCTGGGTGGCCATTCGCTGCTGGCCATGAGCCTGGCGGCCAATCTGCGGCGGCGCCTGGGACAGCCGGTGTCCATCGGCCAGATCATGGTGGCCTCCAGCGTCGCCCGCCTGGCGCGGCAACTGGAGCAGGACGCGGCCAGCGCGACCCGCGCCGGCTTCGAGACCCTGCTGCCACTGCGCCCGGGCGACGGTCCCACGCTGTTCTGCTTCCACCCGGCCTCGGGCTTCGCCTGGCAATTCAGCGTGTTGCAGCGGCACCTGGATCCGCGCTGGTCGCTGCTCGGCATCCAGTCGCCGCGTCCGGACGGCCCCTTGGCCCAGGGTGCCGATCTGGAAGACGTCATCCAGCGCCATCTGCGCACCCTGCGCGAGGTACAGCCGCACGGTCCCTATCATCTGCTCGGCTATTCCCTGGGTGGCACCCTGGCCCAGGGACTGGCGGCGCGGTTGCAGGCGGCAGGGGAGGAGGTCGCCTTCCTCGGCCTGCTCGACACCTATCCGCCGGAGACGCAGAACTGGCAGGAGCGCGAAGGCCAGCGCGAGCTGGATCCGGAGGTGCTGGCAGAGGTGAATCGCGAACGCGAGGCCTTCCTCGCCGCCCAGCAGGGGCTGGCCGATCCGGCGCTGGGGGAGGGGGCGGAGCTGTTCGCCACCATCGAGGGTAACTACGCCGATTCGGTGCGGCTGCTGGCGACCGCGCGCAGCGCTCGCTTCGACGGCGAGGCGCTGATGTTCGTCGCCCGGCGTACCCTGCCGGCGGGGATGGACGTCAAGGCCACCTGGGCGCCCTGGATCACCCGGCTGCAGGCCCATGAGGTGGATTGCGCCCACGTCGACATCATCGCCCCGGCCCAGTTGGCGCAGATCGGCCCGGTGCTGAATCGGGCGTTGAAGGGGCTCTGAACGAACGAGGTTGCAGCATGCCTTCATACCAGGGGTTATGGCTGGGCAGGGGAGGCGACTGCCGGCCCCAGCGCGCCTGACCCGGCTTCGCCCAGGGAGTGACTTGCATAGCCCGGAACATCGCCTGGCGTTTTCCGGGGATTGCCAGGCCGGGGAGCAATCGCCAAGTCCAGGCCGCGTCAAGGCGCTGTAGGCATCTATCAGGCCCGAGCTTGGACCCACAATACTACCCACGACGCCGATCCCTTGCCCTTCCGCGGGTATAGGAGGGCTGGCCCGTGCAGTCTTGCCATGACGCGTAACCCGGGGTCGCTATTTCTGCGACATACACCAAGGGTGTAGTACGCCTATTGTAGGGGAAGTACCTTGCAGTCGGTCGCACATATCGGCTGCCGCAGCTTGCATAACTGCTGAGCTGTCGACTCTATTGCTGAAATTTTACCGAAACTGCCGGTAACCTTCGAATAGAGAATTATATATAGCATGCGCCCTGGTTGGTTATCTCGTTTTGCTAAGGCGCAAGAGGCTTCTGCCCTGGATTTAGCTCTCTGCTGATTCGGAAAGAGTTAATTCCTTGGTAATTAAGACAGGGCGCTAGTTTCCTTCGTAATCAGAGTTATGATAGGTTTTTCTTAAAGTGGGTTTGGCGTTGCGTCGAACTTCTTTTTAAATTGGTCTGGATATCGAGTTGCTTGGCGGGTTAGAGGAGCTGGGGTATGCTTCGAACACTACTCCGTTGCATGCTGTTAAGCGTGATTATGTGGCTGTCTTCCTGCGTTTCCCAACCTTCAGATAAGCTTTTGATGGATAAAGGACTATTTGTCGGTCATGAGAATTATTACGAGCAGTCGCATCTAGATGAACTGTTCGGTAAAGAGCGCGGGAAGGCGGGAAAGACTGTCCGGCCCAATATTGGGCTCGCCTTGGCCGGCGGTGGAACCAAGGCATCCGGGTTTGCAATAGGTGTGCTGCAGGGGCTGCATGTCTGGGGGCTGATGCAGCATGTTGATGTCCTCTCCACCGTGTCTGGCGGAAGCTACGCGGGTTACTGGTACTACTCGCGGCTGGTTCGGGATACCGGCGATGCCTTCCAAGCGCCCGGCCCCTTCGATTCCCGCCTCTTGCTGGGGTTTTTTGCAGATTGTCTACCGGCCCGTTATCAAGCCGTGCTGCCGAGTGGCCCTGTGCTGGCCGCTCTCGAACCCTGTCCCAAGCGGAACTACACGAACTATCTGCCCGATGTGCCCACGCCTGGAATAGGCTTCATGGTCATGGGCAATCAGGATAGGTATCGTTACCAGAATTATCTTCGGGGTTATCAGGATCTCTTTAGTACCGGGCGCAATATGTTTGGCGCGCACGCCTTCAACTATTTCAGTACCGATGACGATGACAGCATAAACAACGAGTTCGTGGAAAATTCGCTGTTGCTGGTCGGCGCGTCGTTAATCAACGTAGTGCCGAATCTACTGTTTGATTGGGAGTGGAACGTCTCCTCGACGCAACGTGCCTATGCCAGGGGCATCGCCCGTACCTACGGTGCCAGTCCTCCGCTGTGCGAGAAAGGCGGGTGTTTCAAACCCCTGTTCTGGAAGGGTGAAATCCGCCGTGAAGGCGACATTCGTATAGCACGGGCGCTTGGATTTGAGGATATCAAGCAGGCCTATGAGCGCAAGGGGGCGCCGTTGTGGATCATCAACTCCACGGCGGGAGAGGATCGTTCCGTGTTCGATAACGGAAAACAGAGCGACGTACGCTTCACTGCCTTCGAGTTCACGCCTTACGGCTTCGGATCCGGTTTGTACGATTATCATTTGGGCAAACTTGAGGGTATTTCGCTTACGGAGGCAGTCGTAACCTCCGCGGCCTTTTTCGACGATCAGCAAAAAGGCGAGCTGTCACAGCCAGGGCGCAGTTTGGCTGCGGCGGGTATGAAGCTTTCGACCCTCAACTGGGGGACCTCCTATCGCAATCCAAAAAACCTGGACAGTTCCTACTGGATGCACATGGCTTTGCCCTTTCCCCTCTACTATTTGGATCGGTTAAAAAATCCAGATAAATCCACCTATATCCATCTCTCTGACGGTGGACAATCCGAGAACCTGGGGGCCTATGCCCTGATAAGACGCGGGCTGCCCAATATCATCATTTCTGATCACGCCGGAGATCGCAGTGGCGCGATGCAGGACATTTGCCGCCTTAAAACGCAACTCGACGAGCATAAGCTTTCCCTGCGCTTGCCCGGCTTGGAAGGACTCAAGCGGCACTGTGAGCAGGCGAAAGACCAAGCCTGGGGTTATGACGTCTATAACTGGCGTCATCCGGTGTTGCTGGGATGCATCGTGGCAGACCAAGAAGAGGGTGACAGCTGCGTCGAGCCGACGCCTACAGAGCGCGCGAAAGGAAAATATTTCGCCAGGCTGTTCGTGATAAAGCCATCCTTGGGCAATGACGCCCTGGCGCATGCCCTGCAGGCGATTGCCGGGGCCTGCTTTGGCGGCAAGGGAGAGTGCGCCGACAGGGTACTGGCGGCTTGCACCGACGACTATTCGGCAAGCCCGAGCCCGCTGTGGCGGAACGCCGCTCCCGCCTCTTGCGAGCTGTATGGCTTCATTTGGAAAAATGGCCCCGGCACCTCGGGTATGGCGGCGGATCGCTGCCCGCAATTTCCCCAGTACGGCACCGTCGCCATGACCGTGGATTCTTCACCCTGGATGTACGGGGCCATGCGCGATCTTGCGGCGTACTATGCCCAGCGCGTGGCTGCGCTTTTCGATGCGCAAGGTCGCGTCGATACGCAACTTTTCGAGGCTGAATTGCGCTATCAAACGGCGACGAAGATAGGGCGTGAGCCGGTGCGCGGAGGTTCTTGGCTATTCCAGCCCAAGGCGGGAAATGCCGGCCGATGTTATGGGCTCGAAGCCTGAATGGCGGGACGGAAACGGATGGGGCATCGCCTGCGCCGGATGTCCCCAGGGTAATGATACTGGCTTAGGTTGCCGTCAACGCCGCGCCAGGGGCACCACCATGGGTGTCCCGGCCACCGGATCGTCGATGATCAGGCAGTCCAGGTCGTAGACCGCCTTGATCAGCGCGGGGGTGACCACGTCCCGCGGGCGGCCGGTGGCCAGCACCTTGCCGTCGCGCATGGCCACCAGGTGGGTGGCGTAGCGACAGGCGTGGTTGAGGTCGTGCAGCACCATCACCAGGGTGTGGCCCTGCTGGCGGTTGAGGTCCTCCAGCAACTCCAGCAGATCGATCTGGTGGGTGATGTCGAGCCAGGTGGTGGGTTCGTCGAGCAGCAGCAGCGGGGTCTCCTGGGCCAGGGCCATGGCGATCCATACCCGCTGGCGCTGGCCGCCGGAGAGGGTGTCCACGGCGCGGTCGGCCAGTTCGAAGACGCCGGTGGCCTGCATGGCGTGGGTCACCGCGCGTTCGTCGTCGGCGCGTACGCCACCGAACAGCGTCTGGTGCGGATAGCGCCCGCGGGCCACCAGGTCGCGCACCGAGATGTCCCCCGGGGCCTGGGAGCTCTGCGGCAAGAGCCCCAGGCGGCGGGCGACCTCCTTGGTGCGATAGCTCTGGATCGCCTGGCCGTCCAGCCAGACCTGGCCCTGGCTGGGTGCCAGCAGGCGACTCAGGGTGCGCAGCAGGGTCGACTTGCCACAGCCGTTGGGGCCGATGATGACCGTCAGCTCACCATCGGGGATGGTCAGCGACAGATCCTCGGCGATCAGCTTGCGGCCGTAGCCCAGGGTCAGGCGCTCGGCGCGCAGGCGCGAAGAGGGGGCGTCGTTCATGAGCGGCGGGACTCCCAGATGAGCAGGCCGATCAGGTAGAGCCCACCCAGGCTCACCGTGACCAGGCCGACCGGCAGGACATAGGGCAGGAACAGGCGCTGGGCGAGCAGATCCGCGCCCAGCAGCAGCACCGCGCCGGTGAGGGCGGCGGCGGGCAGCGCCAGGCGCTGGGTGCCGGTCAGGCGGCGGGCGATCTGCGGCGCGGCCAGGGCGATGAAGGAGATCGGTCCGGCCACCGCGGTGCCGGCGGCGGTGAGCACCACCCCCAGGCCCAGCAGCGACAACCGCGTGCGTTCCACCGGCACGCCCAGGGCGCAGGCGGTGTCGTCGCCCAT
>Ga0157371_10004933_pt1 | contig 11467 bp, 4 predicted proteins | sample C45metaG_FD_113462 | JGI IMG/M metagenome (GOLD analysis project Ga0157371, IMG submission 113462) | Corn rhizosphere microbial communities from Kellogg Biological Station, Michigan, USA - C4-5 metaG | ecosystem: Host-associated > Plants > Roots > Rhizosphere > Soil | place: USA: Michigan... | reverse complement strand
CTTCCTTATTGTCAACATACAGGGTGCGGATCGCGCATTTATTGTCGGTATTCGTGGGGCCGTTACCGTTAGCATACCTGAGATCAATGCTATACAGGCCATCACGCTGCACATTTACCGTGAACGATAATTTACGATTAACGAGTGTACTCACTTCTACAAAGCCTTTACCCGTAAAACCATTGTATGCTGAATCGGAGCGTGCAGTAAACCTTTCTGACTGATAGACGGAGATATTTTTTTCATTAGCTAATAACACGGGTTCGCTTGCGAAAGAGGCCACCTTGTTTTTATCTAAGGCCACCACCTGGTATTCGGCAACATCGCCGCCTGTGAGCAAAAATGAAGTATTCTGCTGCGAAGCGATCACTTTACCATTCTTTAAAACAGAATAGCTTGCAGCGCCCTTCACCGGTTTCCATTCGAGGAGATTGTGATTTTCGGTTACTTCAGGAGTAGCAGGAGAAAAATATACTGGTTGTGAATCGATGTTGCTCTTGATGGTATTGTTTGATAAAGCGATTTGAACATTGTGCACGCCCGAAATATTGAACGGAAGTACAGAGCGCGGGGAAGGCTTTCCATCGATCATAAAAGATTTGATTTTATTGCCAAAGCCGGTCATAGTGATGTTTAATATTGCGTCATGATATTTGAAATCAGACAATGTCCTTTTGCCTTTCAGTGCTTCGGGTACAAAAGGATTAAAGTGAAGACCGTCCTCTTCAAAGCTTAATCCGAACATAACCTTATGAACCAAACTTATGTTGCCACTCAGGCTCCACAACATGTTGCTGCTGTTGATTTGCGTTCCCGCAAAGTCGCCGTTTTGGGCAACCATATTTTCTTTGTTGGTAGCAAACAAAGCGGCAGCGCGGTAAATATCTGCGATGCCCTGCATCACCGCTTTTTCATTACCGGATTTAGCTGCTGCCCACACAAAATAAGACTGGACAAAAGGCCATACGGCATTATTATGATAGGGGGGAATGTTGGGTATCTGCGGATAGATGCAGGTAGTTCCAAAATCTGTGAAAGGCATTTTTGAAACGATTGATCTTCGCTGTTCTTTATTGGCGATATTCCATATAACGCACAGTGCTTCACCCAGGGCTTCACTGCGTGGTGAAACAATCTTGTAATTTCTTCCATAAAGATATTGTGCATAATATCCTTTGGCAGGCATCCACAAATATTTGTTGATGCCGGTTTTTATTTTATTGGCCAGGGCTGCATGTTTTGCCGCTACAACTTTATCGTTCATGATCATTGCCATTCTGCTCAACACGATATTTGCTTCATAGTGTACCGCGTTTGTTCCGAGGCATTCACTTTCAAAAATATCAGCAGGCTGCATCCAATCCGGGTAGGTCTCTTCGCGCCAGTCAAGAAAAGATGATTCTCCTCTTACAAGCCCCGTTTTTGAATCATACGCCACATGTAAGTCATCATCTATAGAGTTTTTAATGATGGTAAATGCCTTGCGCAACCATTCTTTACTTCCTGTTGCTTTGTACACTTCATAAGCTGCCACCGCCCATATCATCCTGTCTGTTGAACATGGCCACGCGCCCCCGGTTCCGGTATCCTGTATGATTTTGTTTTTGTTGTTTACTTTTCTCAATAAACTTTTCATGGCAACCTGGGGTTCCATGTAAGCCATGGAAAGGATGATGCTGTAACTGATGTCTCTCGTCCATACACCGGCCCATTCCGCACCCGTGCGAAAAGTACTGTCGGGCTCAACGGCTTTTACCATTTCTTCCAATGACATATTGTAGAGCGCATCTGAAACCTGATAGGGCGATTGGTATCGCGGGTACCCTGCAATGTTTTTTGACAGGCTCCATTTTGAATCAGTTCTTTTTTCGTCAGAAGTTTGGTTCAGCAACAGGGTAGTTGAAAAAATATGATTGCCTTCATCTTTCAACTGCAGGTCGGGGTGATTTACAAGGTTATCAAAATCCCATGTCATCGGAGCGGTATTACCTGCAACATATACGCCTTTGAAATCTTCCTTATAAATTTTGCTGCCGTTGAACGCGGTATAAAATCCCTGGCGATTGAATGCATCGAATACCTCTCTCATGTCGACGCTAATTTTAAGTTTCGTACGCGGTGGCAGAAAGGTATTGTCTTTTGCAGCCGGTTCGGCTTTCAATTGTTGCCCCCATTTGATCAGGGGAGTGGTACAAAGGCCGTTCACCGGCTGGCATATAAAATGGTTATCGGTGCCGGAAGGCATTTCATTGTCCTTGCCATTAATGCTGAACTTAAAATCTATCTTGTTACTCTTAAACAAATTGGCAGGACTTTGGTAATCGGAGGTTAGCTGGTTGGCCGATTCAATTTTGGCTGTATATTTTCCCTGTACCACACTGTCGGCAAAAACGGCAAACTCCCGGTTTTCGAATAATGGTTTTGCCGTTTGTGCTTCACAGCAACTCACTGCGATCAAAGCAGTTAAGGAAAAGGCAGTCTTCAAAAGTTTGTACATAGAAAAGCTTGTTCAAATTTTAGTTTGAATGAATACAGAGGATATATGGTTTTAAAACGGGCTACTCCAAAAACACAACCAGGCAAATTTTCCGTATCCCTGTTGTGCGAATTTTCTTTAATACTCAGCTACGATCATGTCCCAATATTGCAATGAGGGCAAGGTGAACGAAATGGTACTACCAGAGGAGGTAAAAGGCAGCTGCTGCGCCACACCCCCGTTTATGTCTGGTGATGCCATCCATAGATTGTTAATTTTTTTGCTTGTAGTGAGTATATAGGAAATATTTTGAAATGTTTTTGGTGCGGCTTGTGTGCCGTTTGTATCACGCCAGTCAAAAGAAGTAGCATTTGCAAAGTTGATCAGATGAATCACCTGGGCGGTTCCCACGTCTTTGCCTGTAACAGAAATGTCTCCGGTTTGCGGTGGAAAATTATGGATCGTTGTTTTGCCGTCTGCTGAAACCATATCCGGCTGGTTAAAAGCGCCACCATCCCGCAGGAGGTTTTCATAAGCCGTTAAGAAATCATAATAATGAATGAGCGCTTGTTGAAGATCCGGCTTCATCTTCAAATTGTCATTCGGAAAATATTCCTTGCACAACATGTGCTCGCCCATTTCCAGGTGTGAAGCACCATAGGCGAAAATCACAGCATCTGTGAGTAGTACGCCGGGCGTATTGAAATAACCGGGAGCGTTAGCCACATTGTAATCCATATAAGCCGTAATAACCGTTGGTTTTTTATAATCACTCCAGGCGATATTATTTTGTATGATCGTTGCCAGATCTTTATAACTTTCATTAGGGCCCCACACTTCGGTGTAAGTAAAATCAACCGGGGAGGTAGCGATATAGCCTTCCTGCCCGAATTGATTAACCGCGTTCATCACCAGTCTTTTTGAGGGAGCCGCTGTTTTCATGGCCGACAAAAATGAGGCGAATCCTGCCGGTACATCAATCCTGTTGCCATCGTAATCATAATGAACACCGAGGTCGCCTACCTGGTCGACATGGTAACCGTCAAAAGCGTACACATCATACATGTCTTGTGTCTTGACTGCCAGGTATTGTTGCCAGGAAGTATTACCGGGGTTGGTTAAATAGATATTACTTTTAAAGGGGCTGCTTAAACCTAAGAATACTTTTTGGGTATGATGCTGGTCTTTGTACATATACCATTGATCCTGCACGCCATCCTCAGACGCGTCATTCAAAGCGCCATAACATAAATTATAGCTCATGGCTTTCATATTTTGACCGTGCGCCGTATGAATGTAGTAATCAACCGTTGCCTTATAATTCGTCCGGCTTGCTATATCCGGCCAGCTTGGTGCTGGATCAGCAACGGTTCCCGCAAGGGGCTGGTGATGGTCATAATCCCAATCATAAAACTGCAGCCCGTTTATGTGAAGGCGGCTGAGATTATCGATGACAGAATCCATATGCGAATGGGTAAGTGCTCCATAAGCAGATAAGAAACCATACCTTGGGAACTTTGTCCAGTCGCTTGAGACATCTACAGCTGTTGCACCATAAACCTTTTCCACACCATTCTCTTTGTTATAAATATCGACCATATAACCGGTAAAGTCAGCAGACGGTGCCGTTAGAGTAAAGGAGGATCCCGCAACGTTTGTTTCACTGATCACTTCATTCAATTTCCGAAATCTTAATCTGGCCGAAGAAGGCAAATCTTTATCAATTGTGAAATGGATCACATCTCCGGGATTATACATAGCTTTATCCGTAAGTATGTTTACCAAAGTATCAGTTGCCGGGTGTATATCGGGCCCCGTTGGAACGCCATTACTTTTTTTACATCCCATACTTAACAGGAACCATGAAATAATAACTAAGAAATTCGTCATCATTTTACACATTATTATTCCTTAACAATCGAAATGGTTTCATAAAGCTGGTTAACGGTGACTTTATATTTCCCCGGATCAGTAATCTGCCATTTGTAATCATCCTTATCGGCCTGGTTAGCGCCCGTTGCCACAAACAACGCATTGGTATCACTAATGCCAGGATGGTTCACGTCCGGCCTGAAATAGGGACCTGCAAATCCGTTTTTGATTGCCACCGGAATCTTAAACTCTCCGGCGGCCAGGTTGCCCTCATACACAAATACATTAGGATCGGCTGTTGCGGTCATCGGTGTCGGATTGTCATCGTTCCACCCATTGGGTGCAGCATCACCGAGTAACCATAAAGCACTGTATGGAGTGAAAGGAGTAATATGAATTGAATTGGCCTGAATGTTCAACGATATCTTATAAGCGCCGGCATCGGTTATTTTCCATTTGTTGTCGGGAGGATTAGTATTACCGAAAACCAAAACCGCACCGGTATCTGTTATTGGCGGATCATTGGATAAGGGACGATAAAAATCTGCCCCCCAATTACCTGTTGACGTGGGCATTTTAAATTCTCCCACATTCAGCTTTTCATTGTAATGAAATATATAAGGATTGAAAGGATCCACTTTCATTTGGTTGGGATTGTCAATATTCCAGCCGTTCGGAGTGGCATCGCCAACGATCCACAGCTTTGAATACAGCGGCGCCTGCGCTTTTGAGATAGAAATGGTGAGCGAGATGAGGTTTACATCAATGGTGTACACCTGCGGTAAGGTTATGTCAAATTTATCATCCGCCTGTGCATCTTCAGTCCTGTAAAATAAATGCAACGAATCGCTTCCCTTGTTGTAAGAAGGAAGAAATGATCCTCTTGTGGTAATGAATTTAAATTCACCGGGCGTCAGTGTTCCGGAATAATGAAACTCACCGGGGATAGCAGGATCAGGTGTCAAAGAGTCGGCTGCATTGGCATCCCAACCGGTTGCTGTTGCGCTTCCAATAATATAAAGGGATTTGGACACCGGCTTATATGGGGTAACGTTAATCGTAATTGGCGCCGATGTATCACCGGGAATTGAATTTTCTCCAATAATGGTATAAACCCGTGCCTCCAGCACAAACATCGTGTCGGGTGCTGCAGACCATTTTGATGAAAGTAAGGTATTCAACGTACCATTGGTATAATTCACTGAATAAACAGCTTTCCCCAAATTGCTGGTAACAGCTTTTGAAAAATTATTGCCTTTTTTATCCAATTGCAAAACATAGGTAATGGATGCGCTTGTTTTATTGTTATTGCCGGTTGTCCAGTTCAAAGAAAGCGCCGCCTGGTCTTTATTGGCTTCATTTAATTGTAACGAAGAATCTGAAGCGGACAAAGCAAGGGGAGCATCATTTGCCATTGGTGTAAAGTCTTCTGTTTTTTTACAACCGAAAAGATAAGTCAGGGCAACCAGGAAACAACCTGTAAAAAAGAGCCTTGTTTTTTGACTTGCAAAATTTACGTCTTTATGAGATAATATTCGCATTGGAATCGTTTTAAAATTTAATAGCCGGGGTTTTGTTTCAGGTTTGGATTGGCATCTATTTCGACCTGCGGGATGGGCAACAACAGGTTTTTTGCTGTGGCATTTGTTTTACCGATGGAGTGCAGGAAACTCAGTCCGTACTGACCGTTGTCAACCCTTACCAGGTCGAACCACCTGTCGCCTTCAAAGGCAAGTTCAATACGCCTTTCGTGCAGGATCTTTTGTTTAAGATCTACCTGGTTGAGGCCTGTGATGTCCGGTAGCCCGGCCCTTGCCCGGACTTTGTTTAATGTAGTATTAGGATCCGAAGATGGTAGTTGTGCCTCGGAAGTTTTGCCCGTTGCGTTTAGGGCTTCTGCTTCCATTAGCAATACATCTGCATATCTTAACACCGGGAAATCCTCATTGCTTGTATTGTATTGGGGGGATTTGGATGTTGGCACCAAAAACTTTCTAACATTATAACCGGTAGTGGAATACGTGGCTGAATATACATTGCCGTAAAAATCCGGGCCTCCTTGATATAATATTGTCTGGTCTTTCCTTTTATCGCCGGGTTCATAACTGTCAACAAACTCCTGTGTTGGCTGATTCCACCCGTAGGCGCCACCTACAAAAGTTGTATTTCGCGGGCCCATAAAAGTACTTGTCCATGAAGCCTGGTTCAAATCATCGAAAAAGCCATAATTTGTTTGTCCACTGTATTGTACCTCGAATAAAGACTCGGGGCCGTTCTTGTGGGCAGGATCAAAGTTGTCTGAATAGTTTGCATCTAAAGTGTAGCCCAGTTGTGTCACCTGCTGGCATAACGGAATCACATCGGCATACTGTCCGAGTGTGAGATACACTTTTGCCAGCAGCCCTACAGCGCTTCCCTTAGATGCACGACCTACATCGCTGCCTGTATAAGTTTCCCGTTTAGGCAACAGGTCAATTGCCTCTTTAAGATCCTTTATGATCAAATCATAAACAAGCTTTTTGTCAACCCTTGAAGGATAATAATTGCTGTCCTTCGGTGATTGCGGAGTAGTTATCAGGGGCACATCTCCAAAGTACCTTACCAGGATAAAATAATAATTGGCTCTAAGGAATTTCGCTTCACCCAATATGCGATTACGCAAAGTTTCGTCCATTTTAATCGACGGCACATTTTGAAGCACCAGGTTGCAGGATAAGATCCCCGGCCATGGGCCCCGCCAAAGATCAAGTACACCCGGGTTGCCGGGATCTGTTGTAAAATTGGCTTCTTCTACAGTTTCAATACCATCCGTGCCGCCGCCGGCGCCCACCACACTGTTGCCTGCCATAATATCCGAAGTCCACATGCGCAGGTTGTATAGCTTGGGGCGTTGCATTGGCTGATACGCTGCATTGATCGCATTGATGGCGTCATCAGGCGTCATAAAATAGTTGGAAGTATTTATTGAGTCGAGCGGTACTTTGTCTAAATATTTCCTGCAACTTGTGACGCAAAGAATAAAGACAACAAGTAAAGAAAGCTGGATATATCTGGTCGGTTTCATATTTCCTTATAAGTTTAAATTGATACCAATACTAAATGTTCTTGTAACCGGGTAAACGCTGTAATCCACTCCATTGGCACCGACCTCAGGATCGAATCCGGAGTATTTGGTGAAAGTGGCCAGGTTCTGACAAGATGTATAGATTTTAATAGATGAGAAATGAGCAGATTGGACGAGGTGACGTGGAAGCATATAGCTGAGCGTGACGTTTTTAATGCGCAGGTAAGATCCGTCCTCGATGAACCTGTTGGAGACCCTGGCATTTTGGTTAGGGTCTCCATAAATCGCCCTTGGCATATAACTGCTTGTACCTTCGCCTTCCCATCTGTGCAGGGTTCGTAGGGTCTGGTTTTGGGCTGTTGACATTCCTTCCTGATAGATATTGTTGGCATTAAATATTTTATTGCCGTAAACACCTTGCAGAAAAACCGCCAGCCCGAAACCTTTATAGCTGAAACTATTGTTCATGGCATAAATAAATTGAGGATTGGGATCGCCGATATAAGTCCTGTCATCCGCATTGATCACCCCGTCGCTGTTCAAATCTTTGAAACGTATATCGCCAGGTGACGTGCTGTTGTAGCTCGTAGTACCTACCTGTTGCACTGCATGATCATCTATTTCTTTCTGTGTTTGAAAAATGCCATCCGTTACGAAGCCGTAAAATTCGTTGGCAGGATGTCCTGCCTGGTCAATACCGAAATTGGCATTCAATCCATAGCTGTCAACAAACAGAGGCGTGTTGCCATTCAGGCTCGTGATTTTATTTTGGTTGAAAGAAATATTGGCGTCTGTATTCCATGAAAATACCCCCGTAATATTTTTCGATGAAATCCCGATCTCGATTCCCTTGTTGTCAAGTGTGCCGGCATTAACCGAAGGCACGTTGGTACTGGAATAGCCGGTTGTGACAGGCACTACTGCCGGCACCAGCATTTCCGAAGTTTTTCTCAGGTAAGCATCAACGGTGAGGTTCACCCGGTTATTGAGAACAGTGGCGTCGACACCTATATTGCTTTGTTGAACCTGTTCCCATTGTACGTCAGGATTTGGTAATACCAAAGGATAAACAATTGTTACCGGAAGGTTATTGAAATTATATTGCGCGATACTAAGGTTAGAAGCAAACGAATAATTACCGATGTTCTGGTTACCCGTAACACCATAACCGGCACGTAACTTCAGATCATTCACAAAAGGCACTTTGAAGAATTTCTCCTTAGAGATCCTCCAGGCTACTGATGCTGACGGAAATGTTCCGTATTTATTGTCAGAGCCAAACCGTGAAGATCCGTCTCTCCTTATGGTTGCAGTAAACAAATATTTGTCTTTAAAAGCATAATTGATCCTGCCCATTAATGAAAACAAGGCCCATTCGGATGCGTCGCCTCCGACATTTGCTTCCCCGGTCCCTGCATTCAATTGTTGGGTTACGTTACTTGGAAAATCTCTTTTATTGCCGTTAATGTAGTCGAACCGGTTATTTTGAGCACTCGTGCCGGCAAGGACTGTTAAATGGTGATCCTGCCCAAAATGTTTGTCGAAAGTGAAATAGTTGTCCCAGAGGTAGGTCAGGCTTTTATTGAATTGTTCGGAGAGGTAGGCCTGTGTTTGTGGATTGGGTTCAAAGTCATAAACCGGTGCCCAACTCTTACTGTCAAAAAACAATGCCTGTATGCCTGCCGTAGATTTAAACGTGAGGGAAGGAAGAAGGGAAATTTCTGCATAAATGTTTCCCAGCACATTGTAACCTTTGGTATCATTCGTGTTGATGTTAACCGTACCAATCTGGTTGGTAATATCGCCATACCAAAGGGGGTTACCCGTTATTTTGGAGTAGCTTCCATCATTTGTAAAAACGGGTTGAACCGGGTTAGCTGCCATAGCGCTTCGTATGTCATAAGAACCTGATGGCTTATCGTCTGAGCTAAGGGAAAGATTGTTACCTATTCTTAACCAGTTCAATGGTTTTGCCTGGCTGTTGAATTGAACGGTATATCTCCTGTAGGCTGTAGTAACTACAATACCTTTCTGATCAAGAACACTTCCTGAGAGGTAATAATTGTATTTGTCTGACCCTCCTGAAAAGGCAAGCGAATAATGCTGCATGGGAGCGGTGCGGAATAGGGCACCTAACCAGTTTGTTCCCGCGCCTAAAGTATCAGGGTTAGCATAAGCGGGATTTACAGTTTGGTTACCATTGGATAGTATTTCATTATTGAGACCGGCAAATTGTTGCGCATTTAATACCTTGACTACATTGGCGGCCTTCTGCCATGCGGTATAGAAATCTAAAGATAAATGACCTTTACCTCCGCTGCCTTTCTTTGTTGTGATCAATATAACGCCATTTGCACCCCGGGAGCCATAGATCGCAGCTGCTGAAGCATCTTTCAATACATCGATAGATGCAATATCGTCTGGATCTATGTTGTTAAGCGGGGCATCTGTCGGCACACCGTCTACTACAACAAGGGGATCAGCATTATTAATTGTGCCGGTACCACGTATGCGAAAGGTGACATTGCTTCCCGGTGCCCCGGATGAGATCACCTGCACCCCTGCCGCCTTGCCTTCGATACCCTCGCCTGCATTTGCTACAGGTTGGGTAGCCAGGTTTTTCACGTCTATATTGCTTACTGCGCCGGTCAGATCTTTTTTCTTTACACTGCCATATCCCACCAAAACAACCTCTCCAAGGCTGGCAACAGAAGTTTGCAACACAACATTCACTGACGTTTGATTGTCGGCGAGCTTCACCTCTTTTGCAAGGTAACCCACTGATGAAAAGAGCAGAGTTGGGTTATTGTTGGAGACAGCAAGGCTAAAATTGCCGTCGGCCGTTGCAATCGTTGAATTGTTGGTACCTTCTTCTGCTATCGTTACCGCAGGAATCCCACGACCCAGCGAATCAGTAACGGTGCCCGAAATCTTCTTACTCTGGGCAAAAAGAAATGACGGTACCAAAAGAAATAAATACAAAATGCTGTATTTTGACAAGCAATACTTTACCAGGCACATATTGTGATCTTTAAGAATTTTTAAAAAAGATGAGTGAGGTAAGTTCAAGCAATTGACGACCCAATCATTTCCACAAAAGAAAGACTTAATTTCGTTACCTGGCTATCACAGCGTTTCAATTTGTTTTCAAATCGTCCCAATTTTTGCAGGCAGGTTTTTAGCCACCGGCGATGCATTATTTTTGAATACTCATATTATAAAGCCATAGCTTGATAAAAATCGCTTTCATCCTTTTCTTTACGTGTTGCATTCGAACATTCAGTTTTGCACAAACCTATTATTTTCGTAATTACCAGGTAAATGATGGGATGTCAAGCAATACCATCACCTGTATTACACAGGATGCGGACGGATTCATGTGGTTTGGAACACGCAACGGGCTCAACCGTTTCGACGGAACAGGATTTAAAACTTTTCGAAACAAAAGTGGTGATCATCACAGTATCGGCAGCAATTCAATTTTGAGCCTGTTTGTGGATAAGCACGGGCAACTATGGGTGGGTACTTACAAGGGATTATACCTATACGATGGCCGCCATGAGAGTTTTTCCTTATTCAGCAAAATACCGCAGGGAGAGGTGAGAAGTATTGGCGAGGACAATAGCAATAATCTATGGATAATAGACAACCAGGCCTTGTATCAACTCAATCAATTCACAAATACTGTTACGATCCGTAATAACCTGCCTTCTGCAGCATTAAGTGTTGACAGGAACGGGAATGTTTGGTTCGCGTCTTCCAACAAGATCATAAGGAGATACGACCCGGTCAAAAAAATATTTAAGGAATATGATATAAACGAATTGAATAAAACGGGCGAACCAGCCTTTATCCAAACGATCTATCCTGTGACTGATTCGACTGCATTGGTTGCTACACTAAGGAATGTATTTTTATTAAACACCAAGGCGAGTACCTTGGTAAATGTTTTTAAAAATTTAAAGGGGAAAGCAATCCAGGTTCATAAGATCATAGAACAATCACCCGGCACTTTCTGGTTGGGAACAGAGAACGGTCTCTATATTTTGAACCTG
>Ga0157371_10004930_pt1 | contig 11473 bp, 12 predicted proteins | sample C45metaG_FD_113462 | JGI IMG/M metagenome (GOLD analysis project Ga0157371, IMG submission 113462) | Corn rhizosphere microbial communities from Kellogg Biological Station, Michigan, USA - C4-5 metaG | ecosystem: Host-associated > Plants > Roots > Rhizosphere > Soil | place: USA: Michigan... | reverse complement strand
AGACGCGTCCCCGGCGGCTCGTCCATCTGGCCGAACACGAGGGCCGTCTTGTCGAAGACGCCCGCCTCCTCCATCTCGTGAATGAGGTCGTTGCCCTCACGGGTGCGCTCGCCGACGCCGGCGAACACCGAGACACCGCCGTGGTCCTGGGCGACGCGCTGGATCATCTCCTGGATGAGGACGGTCTTGCCGACACCGGCGCCGCCGAACAGGCCGATCTTCCCACCCTGCACGTAGGGGGTGAGGAGGTCGATGACCTTGATGCCGGTCTCGAACAGCGCGGTCTTGGATTCGAGCTGGTCGAATGCCGGAGGCTTGCGGTGGATCGGCCAGCGCTCGGTGATCTCGATCTTCTCGCCGGGTGCGGCGTTCAGCACCTCTCCGATGACGTTGAACACCTTGCCCTTGGTGACGTCGCCGACGGGAACCGAGATCGGAGCGCCGGTGTCGCGCACCTCCTGGCCGCGGACCAGACCGTCGGTCGGGTTCAGGGCGATGGCGCGGACCAGGTCGTCTCCGAGGTGCTGGGCGACCTCGAGCGTGATCTCGTGCGACACTTCCGCGACGGTGATCGTCGTCTTGAGCGCGTTGTAGATGCCGGGGATCGAGTCGTGCGGGAACTCGATGTCGACGACAGGCCCGGTGACCCGGGCGATCCGGCCGACTCCGGCCGAGCCGGTCGGCTTCTGCTTCGTGGCCGCGGCCTTGGCAGCGGCTGGCTTGCGAGTCGCAGGCTTCTTCGCTGCGGGAGCTGTCGTAGTCATTTGTTCTCTATTCTCGTGGTTCTTGCTACTTTGTCGCGAGGGCATCGGCGCCGCCGACGATCTCGGAAATCTGCTGGGTGATCTCGGACTGCCTGGCATTGTTCGCCAGGCGGGTGTAATCCCGGATGAGCTTGTCCGCGTTGTCGCTGGCCGACTTCATCGCCTTCTGCGTGGCCGCGTGCTTCGAGGTCGCGGACTGCAGCATCGCGTTGAAGATCCGGCTCTCGATGTAGACGGGCAGCAGCGCGTCGAGTACCTTCTCGACCTCCGGCTCGAACTCGTACAGCGGGAACTGCTCGTCCTTCGACGGCGGCTCGACACCCTCGACGACCTCGAGCGGCAGCAACCGGATGACCTCGGGGTTCTGGGTGAGCATGCTCACGAAGTGGTTGTAGACGATGTGGATCTCATCGACCCCGCCCTTGGCCGACGTCGCCGTGAACGCCGAGACCAGCGCATCGCCGATCTCCTTCGCCGTGTCGAAGTCCGGATTGTCCGTTCCCCCGACCCAGCTGCGCACGGCCTCGCGCTTGCGGAAGCTGAAGTAGCCGACGGCCTTGCGCCCCACCAGGTAGTAGGACACGTCCTTGCCCTGGCTGTGCAGCAGGGTCGTGAGCTCCTCGGCCTCGCGAAGCACGTTCGCGTTGAACGCACCGGCGAGCCCCCGATCGGATGCGAAGACGACGATCGCCGCGCGCTCTACCTTCTCCGGTTCCGTGGTCAGGAGGTGGTCGACGTTGGAGAAGCTGGCGACAGCCGAGACGGCGCGCGTCACCGCACGCGAATACGGGCCGGATGCCGCCATCCGCGCCTTCGCCTTTTGAATGCGCGAGGCAGAGATCAGCTCCATGGCCCGAGTGATCTTCTTGGTCGTCTGGGCAGACTTGATCTTCTGCCGGTAGACCCGAAGTTGCGCTCCCATGTCTTTCTTCCTCTTATTTGTTCTTCGTGTGTCGGTCGCTGAGCCTGTCGAAGCGTCAGAGTGAGCTGTGCATTCCCTTCGACAAGCTCAGGGAACGGATGGTCAGCGCTTCTGGCGGACGATCTTCTCCTGGTTGACGTCTTCCTCGGGTGTGGGCTCGAAGACTTCCTTGCCCACCGAGGCGAGCGGCTTGCCCTCGCCGGTCTGGAACTCGAGCTTGAAGGCGTCGACCCCCTTCTCGAGCTCGGCCACCGTGTCATCGCTCAACACGCTCGTGTCACGCAGCTCGTCGAGCACCTTGGTGTGACGCCCCAGGTAGTCGAGCAGTTCGCGTTCGAAGCGGAGGATGTCCTCCACGGGAACCTCGTCGAGCTTGCCATTGGTGCCGGCCCAGATCGAGACGACCTGCTGCTCGACCGGGAACGGCGAGTACTGCGGCTGCTTGAGCAGCTCGGTGAGCCGGGCGCCGCGGGCGAGCTGGCGACGGCTGGCCGCATCCAGGTCGGACGCGAACAGCGCGAAGGCCTCGAGCGAGCGGTATTGCGCGAGCTCGAGCTTGAGCGTTCCGGAGACCTTCTTGATCGACTTCAGCTGCGCGTCGCCGCCGACGCGGGAGACCGAGATGCCGACGTCGACCGCGGGACGCTGGTTCGCGTTGAACAGGTCGGACTGCAGGAAGATCTGGCCGTCGGTGATCGAGATCACGTTGGTCGGGATGTAGGCGGACACGTCGTTCGCCTTGGTCTCGATGATCGGAAGACCGGTCATCGACCCCGCACCGAGCTCGTCGGAGAGCTTGGCGCAACGCTCCAGCAGGCGGGAGTGCAGGTAGAACACGTCGCCGGGGTATGCCTCGCGGCCCGGCGGGCGGCGCAGCAGCAGTGATACGGCGCGGTAGGCCTCGGCCTGCTTGGACAGGTCGTCGAAGACGATCAGCACGTGCTTGCTGTCGTACATCCAGTGCTGGCCGATCGCCGAACCGGTGTACGGCGCGAGGTACTTGAAGCCGGCCGGGTCGGAGGCGGGAGACGCGACGATGGTCGTGTACTCCATGGCGCCGGCATCCTCGAGAGCGCCCTTGACGCTCGCGATGGTGGAGCCCTTCTGGCCGATGGCGACGTAGATGCAGCGCACCTGCTTGTTGGCGTCGCCGGACTCCCAGTTGGCCTTCTGGTTGATGATGGTGTCGATCGCGATGGCGGTCTTGCCGGTCTGACGGTCGCCGATGATGAGCTGGCGCTGGCCGCGGCCGATCGGGATCATGGCGTCGATGGCCTTGATGCCGGTCTGCATGGGCTCGTGCACCGACTTGCGCTGCATGACGCCGGGCGCCTGCAGCTCGAGGGCACGCCGGCCTTCCGCCTTGATCTCGCCGAGACCGTCGATCGGGTTGCCGAGCGGGTCGACGACGCGGCCGAGGTAGGCGTCGCCGACGGGGACGGAGAGGACTTCGCCCGTGCGGGTGACCTCCATGCCCTCGACGATGCCGCTGAACTCGCCCAGCACGATCACACCGATCTCGTTCTCGTCGAGGTTCTGGGCGAGGCCCAGGGTGCCGTCGGCGAAACGGATGAGCTCGTTGGCCATGACGCCGGGAAGACCCTGCACGTGGGCGATGCCGTCGGCGGCATCCACGACATGCCCGACCTCGGTCTTGGAGGCCTTCGCCGGGTCGTACGACTTGACGAACTCTTTGAGAGCGTCGCGGATCTCGTCCGGGCTAATCGTTACCTCTGCCATTTTTTCCCTTTACGTTCACGGGAGATTGCTTCCCGAATTTGTGATCTGTATCGAGCCGCCCTGCGGCGCCCGCACTTCTATACGGCCAGTTGCAGCCGAAGTTCGCCCAGTCTGCTCGCGACACTGCCGTCGATGACATCGTCGCCGATCTGCACGCGCAGCCCGCCGAGGATGCTGGGATCCACCACCTGGTTGATGCGAAGCTCACGCCCGTGGCTCGCGGAGAGGCTTTTGCGCAGACGGGTCAGCTGTGCGGCGGCGATCGGAGCCGCGCTCGTCACCGTCGCAACGGACAGCCCGGCCTGGTCGGCGACGACGGATGCCGCGTGCCGCAGTGCCGCACCGATCCTGCGCCCCCGCGGAACCTGCACGAGGTGCCGCACGATCGCGAGGGTCTGCGCCGAGACCTTGTCGGCGAGCAGGCGCTCGACCAGCGCGACCTTGGCGCCGCCGTCATCGAGCTTGCTGCCTACCGCGAGCTCGAGCTCGTTGTCCGAGCTGACCGCCGAATCGAAGGCGAAGAGCTCCTCGTCGATCGACACCGAACCGTCGGCGGAGTCGGCGGCGGCCCGGTAGGCCAGCTCTTCGATACCGTCGAGCAGGTCGCCATCGCCGGACCAGCGGCTGCCGGTCACGACGCCGAGCAACTTCTGGGCTGCGGCGTGCAGCGAGGGCCCGAAGACCGCCGCTATCGCGGCTTCCTTCTCCTCGATGTCGCCGGAGGGATCAGAGAGCAGCGCGCGCAGCTGCGACGAATCGCCGATGACCCGGTTGGCCGCAAAGAGCTCTTCGGCCAATTGCAGCGTCACCTCCCGGGAGGCGAGCTCCGACAGTGCCGCCCTGGCAGAAGCCATTGCTTCTCTGGTCGCTGAACCCATGGTTACTTCTTCGCTCCCTCTGGCGTCGCACCCTCGGAGGCTTCCAGCTCCGCAAGGAACCGGTCGACGAGGTTCGCGGCACGCTTGTCGTCGGCCAGGCTCTCGCCGATGACGCCGGATGCCAGGTCGATCGCGAGCGAGCCGACCTCGGCCCGCAGCGACACCAGTGCGCCCTGGCGCTCCGCCTCGATCTGGGCCGTAGCCGTCGCGAGAATGCGGGCGGACTCCGTCGACGCCTGCTCCTTCAGCTCCGTGAGGATGCGGGTGCCGTCGAGTCTGGCCTGCTCACGGATCTTCGCGGCCTCGGCACGCGCCTCGGCGAGCTGATCCGTGTACTGCGAGAGTGCAGCGGCGGCCTCGGCCTGGGCGATCTCGGCCTTCTTGATGCCACCCTCGATCACAGCGGCACGCTCATCCAGCATCGCCTTCATTCTCGGAAGGACCAGGAACCAGAACGCGACGAGAAGGATGACGAAGACCACCGCCGACCAGAAGAGGTCGGGGATCGTGGGAAGGATGGGGTTGTTGGCTGCGGCTTCACCCCCCGCTGCCTGTGAGAGGACTGCGGCGAGCATTATACGAGGAAGAAGTAGGTTGCGATGCCGATGAACGCCAGCGCCTCGGTGAAGGCGATACCGATGTACATGAGCACCGTGAGGCGACCCTGCAGCTCAGGCTGGCGGGCGACGGACTCGACGGTCTTGCCGACGACGATGCCGATGCCGATGCCTGGGCCGATCGCGGCCAAGCCGTAACCGACAGTGGCGATGTTGCCGCTGAGGGCGGCGAGGTTCGTTGCATCCACGAGTGGTGTTTCCTTCCGTTGTTGCTGATCCGACGGCTGTCGGATCTCGCTAGTGTTCCTCGAGCACTGCCAGCTGAATGTAGACGGCAGTGAGAAGCGTGAAGATATATGCCTGCAGGACGATGATCAGCAGTTCGAACAGCGTGAACGCGATCCCGAAGGCGAAGGTTCCGATGCCGAACAGGCTGTACCAGCCGCCGGCCGTGAAGAGGAAGAACTGGGTCGCCGCGAAGAACAGGACGAGCAGGAAGTGCCCGACCATCATGTTCATGAGGAGTCGGAGGGTGAGGGTGATCGGCCTCAGGACGAAGGTCGAGATCAGCTCGATGACGGCGATCAGCGGCTTGAGTCCACCGGGGACCCCGGGAGGGAACAGCGACACCTTGAAGAAGTTCTTGGGGCTCTTCTTGACGCCCGCGTAGATGAAGGTGCCGTACGCGATGACCGCCAGCAGAAGCGGAACGCCGATGACCGAGGTTCCGGCGATGTTGAGGCCGGGGATGACGCCGGTGAGGTTGAGCCCCAGCACCATGAAGAAGATCGTGGTCAGCAGCGGGAGGAAGCGGGTGCCGTCCTTCTTGCCGAGCAGGTCTTCCGCGATGCTCACCCGGGCGAAGTCGAGGCCCATCTCGATGAGGCTCTGACCGCGCGTCGGGACGAGCTTCATCCTGCGGGTGCCCAGCCAGAACACCAGGACGATGACGAGGGCGACCAGGACGCGGATCATCATGATCCGGTTCATCTCGAACGGGGTGCCCGCGAACAGGATGACGGGAGGGAAGAACTCATCGATGGACGGGCCGTGAAAACCTCCACCGCCATCGGTGGCGAATGGAAGCAGCGACGTGACGGCGTTAAGTAACAGCGCTAACTCCAGAGTCGGGCGTGCAACCACGCGGCGAAGAAATGAGGGGGGAGGCGAACGAAACAAACTCTATCAAGAGATTTGCCGCTCGCCGAATCTCACCGGGCCGAGCCGCTTCCGTCTCCGTCTGCAGAGCCGTTTTCGGAGGAACCGGCCGCGGAACCATCCCGGGTCTCCCCCGGCAGCGCGATGTCGCTGACGTACGGCATCCGCGATTTCGCGATCACCACGACGTCAACGACGAGCGTTCCGACCACGGCGGCGACGACGCACAGGAACAGGACCGTCGGCTGGATCCAGGATTGATCCTTGAGCAGGAATATCAAAACGAGGAAGAGCACGAACTTCAGCAGCCAGGCGCCCATGACGATCCCGAAGAACGCGCCGACGCCGAAGCGGCTCGCGATCAGGATGCTCAGTGCCGTGATCGCGAGGAACACCACAGCCATCGCCGTGCCGACCAGGGCGCTCATGACTCCGATCCACCCCACGGCGAGGTACCCGGCGAGGGAACCGCCGACCACTACCACGGCGGCGAGGATGCCGCCCCAGACGAGGATCTTCTTCAAGACGGGGACAGCGCTGTTCATACAGTGCCTCTCTGGTTCGGTGCGGGGGCATCGGGGGTGGAAGGGTCGGGCGCGCTCGGCAGGGCCGCATCGGGGGTTCTGCGCCTGGCCAACGGCGCGAGGGTGAAGACAGCGCACACGGCGAGGCCGATCACGATGAAGGTGATCGCCCAGACCGCCTGGACGAACATGAACAGCAGGCAGCCGACCGAGATCACCGCGGTCCAGCCGTAGAAGATCAGCACGGCGTGGAACTGGGAGTGTCCGATGTCGAGCAGCCGATGGTGCAGGTGTTTGCGATCCGCCGCGAAGGGGGACTTGCCCGCGCGCAGCCTCCTGAGCACGGCCAGAGCGAAGTCGAGGAGCGGGACGATGAGGATGGCCAGGGGCAGCAGGATCGGGATGAAGGCGGGCGCGAGCTGCTTGGTGTACTGCAGCGAGGCGACATCCACCTGACCGGTGACCGAGATCGCCGAGGTCGCCATGAGGAGCCCGACCAGCAGAGCCCCGGCATCCCCCATGAACAGGCGCGCCGGATGCCAGTTGAGCGGCAGGAAGCCGACGCAGGCGCCGATCAGCACGGCGGTGAGGAGCGAGGCGAGATTGAAGTATTCCGCCTGCGCCATAGAGGTGACGAGGATCCAGCTGTAGATCAAGAACACGATGTTCGCGATGATCGCGACGCCCGCCACGAGGCCGTCGAGGCCGTCGATGAAGTTCACCGCATTCATCACCAGCACGATGATGAGGATGGTCGTGGCCAGCCCGGCGTAGGACGAGAGCACGATGACCCCGCCGACGATGGGGATCGAGGTGAGCTGGACTCCCTGCCAGGCCAGCAGGCCCGCGGCGATGATCTGGCCGGCGAGCTTGGTCATCCAGTCGAGATCCCAGATGTCGTCGGCGACCCCGATCAGGACGATGATGAACGCCGCGCCGAAGATCGCCAAAACCGGACCGGGCCGGGCGAAGACCAGGTGGAACTGGCTGAGCTGGGAGGCGATGGCGACCGTGATCACGATACCGACGAACATCGCGATGCCGCCGAGCCGCGGGGTGGGCCTGGTGTGGACGTCGCGCGCGCGGATCTTCGGGTACAGCCGATACTTGTTGCTCAGCTTCCAGATGACGATGGAGAGGCCGAAGGTGATGCCGGCCGAGAGGACGCCCGCCAGCAGGTAGTAGATCAGCCTCATTGCGCTGGCGGGCCCGCGGCCGGCTCGCCGGATGCCGTCTCGCCCGGCGCCGCCTCGGCGGTCGCACCCTCGGTCGCAGGCTCGGCCACGCCCTCGGACTCCACGGGGATCGGCGGGGTGGGCACGAGGTCCGCGCGGGCCAGCGACTGCTTCGGCATGGCGTCGAGGACGTCGTTGATGGCCTGATCGGAGATCACGCCGTGGCGGACGATCCGGAGGCTGCCGCCGGGCCGAAGGAGTCCTGTCGCGTCGACGATGGTGGAGCCCGTCCCATCCCCGGCTCCGGGATACTTCTCGCCGACCGGACCGCCGTCCAGGTACACGATCACGCTCTCGCCCAGCATCCGCTCGGCATCCTGCGCCGTCATCGCGGCGGGCTCGCCGGTGAGGTTGGCGGACGACACCGCGAGCGGCCCCGTCTCGGAGAGCAGTTCGAGCGCGATGTCGTCGTCCGGCATTCGCAGTGCGACGGTGCCGTCGGTCTCGCCGAGGTTCCAGGTGAGCGACTCCCGCGCGGGCAGGATGACCGTGAGGCCTCCCGGCCAGAACGCCTTGACCAGCGCTCGCACCTCGTCCGGAACGACCTCGGCGAGAGCGTCCAGCGTGGGAATGCCCGGCACGAGCACGGGCGGCGGCGACTTGGTCGTGCGGTTCTTCGCATCGAGCAGGCGCAGGACCGCGTCGGAGTTGAATGCGTCGACGGCGACGCCGTACACCGTGTCCGTGGGGATGACGATGAGATCCCCGCGGCCGATCGCGGCGCGGGCAAGCCGCATCCCGGTGAGGAGTTCCGTCTGATCCGAGCAGTTATAGATGGTCGCCATGTCGAACAACATCGTAGCGGGAGCGCCTGTGCGCGAGGCGCCCGTGCGGCGACGGGCGGCGCATAGGCTGGAAGCAACGACGGGAGCTGCGTGGACCTGTATTTCTTCGACTTCGACAAGACCCTGTACGCCTATGACTTCCTGAAGCGGCTGCCCGCGCTCAGCCGCATCACCGGGGCGAGCCAGTACCACCTGGCCAAGACCTGGTGGGCGGACGGCTACGAGGCCCGTGCGGAGGCCGGTGCCTGGCGCACCGCGGTGGAATACCTCGAGAAGTTCGCCCAGGTCACCGGATACACCCTCTCCCTCGACCAGTGGTGCGAGGCCAGACAGGCGGCGAGCACGCCCATTGCGGGAAGCGTCGACGCCCTGCGCCGCTGCGCCGGGCTCGGCACCGTTTCGCTGTTCTCGAACAACCCCTCGCCGTTCGCCGAGGCGCTCCCCCGGCTCGCTCCGGATGTCGTGGAGATCGTCGGCGAGAACCGGGTGGTGAGCTGTGACCTGGGGGTGCGCAAGCCCGATCCCGAAGCGATACGACGCGCACTGGAGCTTTACGGCGCGCGGCCCGAAGACGCCCTCTTCGTGGACGACTCCCGCGAGAACGTGGAGAGCGCGGCATCCCTCGGCATGCACGTCCACCATTTCCTCACGATCGGCGGGATGCCGCAGGTCGACTCCCTGAACGCGTCCATCGACCGCTTCGCCGGGCGCACCCGATGACCCTCCTCTTCATCTTCGACATGGACGACGTGCTCTACGACTTCGACTGGCGCGTGCGGATGGCCGGGCTGACCGAGCTCACGGGGCTCCCGCTCGGCGAGCTTCGCCGCCGCTGGTGGCACGACGGCGGCGAGACGGCCGCGGAGGCCGGGGAGTTCGGCTCGGCCGACGACTACCTGAGTGCGTTCAACCAGGCCCTGGGCGCCCGGCTGAGCGAGGACGAGTGGGTGAGGGTGCGCGGTGCGGCGATGACGCCGTTCCCCGCATCCATCGCCGCGGTGGAGCGCGCCTCGGAGCTCGGGCAGGTGACCCTGCTCACCAACAACGGGCCGCTCACCTCGAAGCATCTGGCCAGCCTGGCGCCCGAGCTCGTCCCGGTCTTCGGCGACCACCTGTTCACCTCGAGCGACTACGGCGCCCGCAAGCCCGATCCGCGGGTGTTCGCCGCGGTGCTGGAGCGCTACGGGGTGTCGGCAGCCGACGCGTTCTTCGCCGACGACCTCCCCGAGAACATCGCCGGTGCCGAAGAGTGCGGCATCACCAGCCACCTCTTCACGGAGCCGAGCGGACTGCTGCAGGCCATCGAGGCCTTCGCGGCGGCCCGCTCGCTCTAACGCAGGGCGGTCGTCGCCCGGTCGCGGCCGAGCAGGTCGCGGTGGGACGAGATGGCATGCCACCCGTCCCGGGTGAGCAGCGCGGCGATCTCGGCCGCCTGCAGCTCGCCGTGCTCCAGCACGAGGGTGCCGCCCGGGTGGAGCAGGCGCCGGGCCGTCCGGGACACCTGGCGCACGACATCCAGGCCGTCCTCGCCGCCGTAGAGGGCGATCGCGGGATCGAACAGCCGCACCTCGGGATCACGCGGAATCGCCTCCGCCGGGATGTACGGAGGGTTGGAGATGACGACGGAGACGGTGCCGTCGAGTTCGGGCAGGGCATCCGCAAGATCGGTCAACAGCGCGGTCGCGTTGCCCGCACCGTTCTCCCGGAAGTTCCGCTCGGCCCAGCCGAATGCCTCTGGCGACACCTCGACCGCGTAGATCCGTGCGTGCGGGACCTCGGTGGCCATGGCCAGTGCGATCGCCCCGCTGCCGGTGCCGAGGTCGACCCCGATCGGGGAAGCGGATGCCGTGGCCAGCAGCGTGTCGATCGCGAACTGGGCGACCTGCTCGGTTTCCGGCCGCGGCACGAAGACCCCTGGCCCGACAGCGAGTTCCAGGTTTCGGAACGGGGCGCGGCCGGTGATGTGCTGAAGTGGTTCGCGCGCGGCACGGCGCTCCACGGCGCTGCGGATCGCGGCGGCATCCGCTTCGCTCACCACGGTGCCGGTGATCGCCTTCGCCTGCACCTCGCCGCGGCTGAGCCCCAGCACGTGCCCGATCAGCAGCTCGGCGTCGACCTCGGGCGACTCGATCCCCGCCGCGGTCAACTCCTCTACCGCCTGCGCGCGAAGATCGACGATGGAAGCGTTGGGCATGTTGCTCCAATTCTTTCGAGGCACGGTCGGCGGTGATCGCGCCGAAGGCGGGGGCGTGGTGGGCCTCTATGGGCGGAGCCTTCGGTGCGATCGCCGACGACACCCCGGGGCAGACAAAGGTTAGGCTTCGGCGCCGATCGCCTCGAGCCGCGCCTCCTCATCCCACTGGATGCAGGACTCGATGACCGGCCCGAGCGCACCGTTCATCACGGCGTCGAGGTTGTACGCCTTGTAGCCGGTGCGGTGGTCCGCGATGCGGTTCTCGGGGAAGTTGTAGGTTCGGATGCGCTCTGAGCGGTCCATCGTGCGGATCTGGCTCTTGCGCACGGCCGAGGCCTCGGCATCCGCTTCTTCCTGGTAGCGGGCGAGGATGCGGGCGCGCAGCACGCGCATGCCGGCCTCGCGGTTCTGCAGCTGGCTCTTCTCGTTCTGCATCGCCACCACGATCCCGGTGGGAAGGTGGGTGATGCGCACGGCGGAGTCGGTGGTGTTGACCGACTGGCCGCCGGGGCCGCTGGAGCGGTAGACGTCGATCTTGAGGTCGTGCTGGTTGATCTCGACCTCTTCGGGTTCGTCGACCTCGGGGAAGACGAGCACGCCCGCGGCGGAGGTGTGGATGCGTCCCTGCGACTCGGTGGCGGGCACCCGCTGTACGCGGTGCACGCCGCCCTCGTACTTGAGCTGCGCCCAGACGCCCTCGGCCGGGTCGCTGGAGT
>Ga0157371_10004927_pt1 | contig 11474 bp, 9 predicted proteins | sample C45metaG_FD_113462 | JGI IMG/M metagenome (GOLD analysis project Ga0157371, IMG submission 113462) | Corn rhizosphere microbial communities from Kellogg Biological Station, Michigan, USA - C4-5 metaG | ecosystem: Host-associated > Plants > Roots > Rhizosphere > Soil | place: USA: Michigan... | reverse complement strand
TCGGCGCCTCGACAGCGGCGGCGGCCGGCGTTTCGACCTTCGGCGCCTGGGCGACCACGGGCGCGGGGTCCGGCTTGGCGACGGCGGGGGCGACGGGCGTCGGGGCGTCATCGGCATTGCCCGCCCCCTCGACCTCGAACTCCACGAGAGGGCCGCGCACCGGCACCATGGCGCCGGGTTCGCCATGCAGGGCGATGACCTTGCCGCTGACCGGGGCGGTGATCTCGACCGTGGCCTTGTCGGTCATGACGTCGGCGACGATCTGGTCCTCGGCGACCGTGTCGCCGACCTTGACGTGCCAGCCGACCAGTTCGGCCTCGGCGGTGCCTTCGCCCACGTCGGGCAGTTTGAAGACGAAACGACCCATATCAGCGACCTCCCGTCATGACGCTCTTCAAGGCGTCTGCGACCCGTTGCGGCCCGGGGAAATATTCCCATTCGAAAGCATGGGGATAGGGCGTGTCCCAGCCCGTGACGCGGGCGATCGGCGCCTCCAGCGAATAGAAGCAGCGCTCCTGAACGAGGGCCGACAGCTCGCCGCCGAAGCCCGAGGTCTTGGGCGCCTCGTGCACGATGACGCAGCGGCCGGTCTTCTTCACCGACGCTTCGATGGCTTCGATATCCAGCGGCACCAGCGAGCGCAGGTCGATGACCTCGGCGTCCACGCCCGCGTGTTCCGCGCCGGCCAGGGCGACCCAGACCATGGTGCCATAGGCCAGGATGGTGACGTCGTTCCCTTCGCGCATCACGCGCGCCTTGCCGATCGGCTCGACATATTTGCCGGTCGGGACCTGGGCCAGGTCCTGCGCCTTCCACGGCGAGACCGGCTTTTCGTGCCAGCCGTCGAACGGACCGTTGTAGAGGCGTTTCGGCTCGAAGAAGACGACCGGATCGTCATCCTCGATGGCGGCGGTCAGCAGGCCCTTGGCGTCATAGGGGTTGGACGGAATGACGACCTTCAGGCCCGCGATATGGGTGAACAGGCTTTCGGGCGACTGGCTGTGGGTCTGGCCGCCGAAGATGCCGCCGCCATAGGGGCTGCGCACCGTGATCGGCGACGTGAACTGACCGCCCGAGCGGTAGCGCATCTTGGCCGCTTCCGAGACGATTTGGTCGTAGGCCGGATAGATGTAGTCGGCGAACTGGATCTCCACGACGGGACGCAGGCCATAGGCGCCCATGCCGATCGCGGCGGCGACGATGCCGCATTCCGAGATCGGAGCGTCGAAGCTGCGGGTCAGGCCGTGCTTCTGCTGCAGTTTGTCGGTGACGCGGAAGACGCCGCCGAAATAGCCGGCGTCCTCGCCGAACGACAGGACGTTGGCGTCTTCGGCCATCTTGACGTCGATGGCGGAGTTCAAGGCCTGAATCATGTTCATTGGAACGACGCCCGTGCCCGTCGCTTCCGAGGCGGGGGCGGCGTTCTGGTCGACCATGTCCGGCTCGACGCCATCATTGCGATCGGCGTCGGTGAAGGTGGTTTGCTCAGCCATGGTCAGACCCCCACCTCGCGGCGCTGTTCGATCAGCCGCCAGTCTTCGGTCGCATAGACCTCTTCGAACATCGTCTTCACGCTTGGGCGCGACTGGCCCAGGGTGCCGATGGCTTCGGACTCCTTGCCGGCGGCGCGGACCTGTTCAACCGCCTCGCGCAAGGCGGTGGCGTGGCGCTCGTCGTCCCATTCGCCGATAACGGTCAGATGCTGGCGCAGACGTTCCAGAGGATCGCCCAGCGGCCATTTCTCATGCTCGTCGCCGGGGCGATAGCGGCTGGGGTCGTCGGAGGTCGAGTGGGGGGCGCCGCGATAGGTGAACAGTTCGATCACCGTCGCCCCCTGGTTGGACCGAGCGCGCTCCTCGGCCCACTGGGTCGCCGCCCAGACCGCCAGGAAGTCATTGCCGTCCACCCGCAAGGCCGGCAGGCCATAGCCGATGGCCTTGGAGGCGAAGGTCGTTTCAAGCCCGCCGGCGATGCCCTGGAAGGACGAAATGGCCCACTGGTTGTTGACGATGTTCAGGATGACCGGCGCGCGATAGACGGAGGCGAAGGTCAGGGCGTTGTGGAAGTCGCCTTCGGCTGTGGCGCCGTCGCCGATCCAGCTGATGGCGATCTTGTCGTCGCCCTTGTAGGCGCTGGCCATGGCCCAGCCGACGGCCTGCGGCACCTGGGTGCCCAGATTGCCGCTGATGGTGAAGAAGCCATAGTCCTTGGCCGAATACATGATCGGCAGCTGGCGGCCTTTGATCGGGTCCGCCGCGTTCGAATAGATCTGGTTCATCATCTCGACCAGCGGATAGCCGCGTGCGATCAGCAGCCCCTGCTGGCGATAGGTCGGGAAGCCCATGTCCTCGCGGCTGAGCAGCATCCCCTGCGCGACCGCGATGGCCTCCTCGCCGGTGCATTTCATGTAGAAGCTGGTCTTGCCCTGGCGGTGGGCGCGGTGCATCCGGTCGTCGAAGGCGCGGGTCAGGATCATGGCCTTCAGCCCCCGTCGCAGGGTCTCGGCGTCCAGGCGCGGGTTCCATGGACCGACGGCGTTTCCTTCGTCGTCCAGCACCCGAATCAGATGGAAGGCGAGATCGCGCATCTCATAGGGGGTCGATCCGACCTCGGGCCGTTCGACCACGCCGGCAGGATCCATAAGCAGGTGGCTGAAGTCCGGCGCATCGCCGGGTCGGCCGGATGGCTCCGGCACGCGCAATGACAGGGGCTGACTGTTCTTTTTCACGTTTTCGTCGTTCATGCGGGCGTCCATATCCATTCGGGGTCCGTCCGTGTTTCCTCTGGACGTGTGATAACACGGCCCCTAAGCAGGCGCTCGCTCAAATTGACCTTGCACAATCCCGATATCGGGTATTTTATTTCGCGATAATCATAATCGGAGAAACGCATTGGCCGACGAACTCGACCCCATCGACGCCCGCATCCTGGATATCCTGCAGCAAGACGCCGGGCTGTCGGTCGCGGAGGTCGCAGATCGCGTCGGACTGTCGGCCTCGCCCTGCTGGCGGCGGATCAAGCGGCTGGAGGATTCCGGCCTGATCACCAAGCGGGTCACCCTGCTGAACGCCAAGCTGCTGGGCCTGGACTTCGAGGTCTACGCCATCGTCAAACTGATGCTGCCCTCGGCGGAAAACCTCAATGTCTTCGAGGCCGCCGTGGCCAAGTGGCCGGAGGTGGTCCAGTGCGCCACCATCACCGGGCGCGAGGACTATGTGCTGCGCATCATCACCTCGGACATGCACGCCTTCGACCTGTTCCTGCGCGAGAAGTTGCTGGCCCTGGGCATCGTCTCGGACTGCGAAAGCCACATCGTGACGCGCGGCGTGAAGAATGTGACCGCCCTGCCTCTTGGCATCATCACGCCTCACGTCGGATAACGTCGCTCAGGCGGCGCGGGCCGCACTGGGAGCCGACACATGATCGAACTGGTGATCGACGCGCGCCGCAAGGACCTGGGCGGGTTCGAGGTCGGCCGCGTCCTGCCCTTTCATTCGCGCCGGATGATCGGGCCCTTCATCTTCCTGGACCAGATGGGACCGGCCGAGTTCGCGCCGGGCGCCACGGCCATCGATGTGCGGCCCCACCCGCATATCGGCCTGTCGACCCTGACCTATCTGTTCGAGGGCGAGATCATGCACCACGACAATCTCGGCTACGATCAGGCGATCCGGCCGGGCGAGGTCAACTGGATGACCGCCGGCCGGGGCATCGTCCATTCCGAACGCACCGATCCGCTGAAGAAGAGCAAGGGCGGGCCGATGCACGGCATGCAGGCCTGGGTCGCCCTGCCCGACGAGGCCGAGGAGATGGACCCGGCCTTCCATCACCTGGGCGAGGACGCCCAGCCGGCCTACGAGAACGGCGGCCTGTTCGCGCGGCTGGTCGCCGGCGAGGCCTACGGCGCCAAGGCGGCCGTGCCGGTGTCTTCGCCGCTGTTCTACATCCATTGGGAGCTTCAGCCCGGCGTGCGCACCGCCCCGCCGTCCGGCAAGGGGGCCGGGGGCATGAGCGAGCGTGCCCTCTACGTGGCCAAGGGCTCCATCGAGGTCGGCGACCGCACCTTCCACGAGGGCCAGATGATCGTGCTGGAGCCGACGGCCGAGCCGACGGTCAAGGCCCTGACCCGGTCGACCGTCATGGTCCTGGGCGGAGAGCCGGTGGGGGAACGGCTGATCTGGTGGAACTTCGTCGCCTCCAGCCAGGCCCGCATCGATCAGGCCAAGGCCGACTGGAAGGCAGGCCGGATGACGCTGCCGGACGCCGATGATCTGGAGTTCATCCCCCTGCCCGACGAGCCCGCCAAGGCGCAGGCCGCGCCGGCGCCAGTGGCGCCCAAGCCGACCGATCCGGTCTAGCGGACAAGCAGAAGGTGACGCGGCAAGGTCGGATCGCTACATGCGGCCTATGAACTTCGATTTCGACGCCCAGGTCACCGCCGCCCTGTTCGACAATACCGGCGCTGTCTTCGCCCTCGGCGACGGCTCGGTCCGGTTCGAGGACCGGACGCGGGTTGAGGCGCACGACGGCGCCGTGCTGTGCGCCTGCGTTCATCCGTCCGGCGACGGGATCGTCACGGGCGGCGACGACGGAAAGGTCGTCTGGAGCCGTCGCGACGAGGACCCCGTCGTCCTGGCTACGGCCCAGAACCAATGGATCGACGCCATCGACGCCTCCCCGGCCTCGGGCCTGATCGCCTTCTCCTTCGGCCGCACCCTGTCGGTGATCGACCCCAAGGAGGTGGGCTTCCGGCGCGACTTCCAGCACGAGCGCACCGTCTCCGGCGTCGCCTTCGAGCCCAAGGGTCGGCGCATCGCCACCTCGACCTATGGCGGGGCGGCGCTGTGGTATGCGCGGATCGAGAAGCAGCAGCCGGTTAAGCTGGCCTGGGCCGGATCGCACACCGGCGTCGCCTTTTCGCCCGACGGGGCCTTCGTCGTCACGACGATGCAGGACAATCAGATGCACGGCTGGCGCATCAAGGACGCCAAGAACCTGCGCATGGGCGGCTATCCGGGCAAGGTGCGGTCGATGGCCTTCCTGGCCAATGGTCAGCTGATGGCGACCTCGGGCGCGCAGGGCGCGGTCCTGTGGCCCTTCATCGGATCGAACGGACCGATGGGGCGCGAGGCGACCGAGATCGGCTATGACGACACGACCCTGGTCAATCTGGTCTCGGCGCGCGCCGATCAGGGGCTGCTGGCCGCCGGCCTGACCGACGGTCGGGTCTGGGTGGCGCATCCGGCGGCCCAGGGCCTGAACTTCGTCAAGGCCGAGAAGGGGCCGGCCATCGTCGCCCTGTCGCTCAGCCCCGCGGCCGAAAAGGTGGCCTGGGCCGACGAGGACGGCGCCGCCGGGGTGTTGATCCTCTGATGGCGAAGGGCCGCAAGAGCTGGCGTCGCGTCGTGCTGACCGCGCTTCTGATCCTGGCCCTGATCCCGGTCGCGGGCGTGCTGATCGTCGCCATCGTCCCGCCGCCGCCCACCATACTGATGCTGCGCCAACTCGCGAGGGGCGACGGCATGGACTATCAGTGGCGCGGTCTGAACCAGATTTCGCCCAACCTGGTCAACGCCGCCATCGCCGCCGAGGACGCTCGGTTCTGCAGCCATCACGGCTTCGACATGGAGGCGATCCAGAAGGCCCTGGACCACAACGCCGAGGGCGGGCGTCTGCGGGGCGGATCGACCATCAGCCAGCAGACGGCCAAGAATGTCTTTCTGTGGCCCGGCCGCGACTGGATCCGAAAAGGTCTGGAGGCGGGCTACACCGTCCTGATCGAGGCCGTGTGGTCCAAGCGCCGGATCATGGAGGTCTATCTGAACGTGGTGGAATGGGCGCCCGGCGTCTATGGCGCCCAGGCCGCGTCCCGCCACTGGTTCGGCAAGGACGCCCGCGACCTGACCCCGCGTGAGGCGGCGCGTCTGGCCGCCATCCTGCCGGCCCCGCGCCGTTACGAGGCCGCCGCGCCCGGCCCCTATGTGCGTCGGCGCGCGTCTCGAGTCCAAGCGGCCATGGGCACGGTGCGCAACGAGGGTCTGAACACCTGCGTCGTCGGCCGCTGAACCGTCACGCTTGACGGGCGACCGGGCCTGACCTCTCCTGCCCGCGCTGTTCAGGAGATCCATCATGAAGCGTCAGATGATGACCGCCGTCGCGGTCTGCGCCCTCGCCTTCGCCGCCGGCTGCGCCAGCACCAGCGAACACGCCGCCGGAGCCCCGGGGGTCGAACAGACGGCCTCGACGACGCCCCCGCCCGCCGTCAGCGGCATGCGGGCGGACTATCCGATCACCGCCGAGGGCGCGACCGCCTTCATCGCCGACGCCGAAACCAAATGGGCCGAGGTCAGCGAATATGTCGCCCGCATCCAGTGGGCGCGCGCCACCAACATCACCTTCGACACCATGTGGCTGGAATCCAAGGCGAACGCCGAGGCGACCGAGCTTCAGGTCCAGCTGGCCAATCAGGCGGCCAAGTTCAATGATGTCCAGGTGGATCCGGTCGTGCGCCGCAAGCTGAACCTGCTGCGGCTCAGCCTGGTCCTGCCCGCCCCCAACCGCCCCGGGGCAGCAGAGGAATTGGCCCAGATCACCACGCGGCTGGACTCGACCTATTCGACCGGCAAGTTCGATTTCAAGGGTCGTCAGATTACCCTCGACGACGCCTCGCTGATCCTGGCCGACAGCCGCGATCCCGCCGAGACCAAGGCGCTGTATGAAGGCTGGCGCACCATCTCGCCGGTCATGCGCGACGACTACGCCCGCATGGTCGAGATCGCCAACGAAGGCTCGCGTGAGCTGGGCTTTGCGGACACCGGCGCCCTGTGGCGGTCCGGCTACGACATGCCCGCCGACGACTTCGCCGCCGAGACCGACCGGCTGTGGGCCCAGGTGAAGCCGTTCTACGAGAACCTGCACTGCTATGTGCGCGCTCGGCTGAACGCCAAATACGGCGATGCGGTGCAGCCCGATCACGGCCCGATCCGCGCCGATCTGCTGGGCAATATGTGGTCCCAACAGTGGGGCAACATCTATGACGTGGTCGCCCCCGCGACCGGCGGGACGTCCAGCTACGATCTGACCGAACTGCTGAAATCGGCCGATTACGACGCCACGAAGATGGTCAAGACGGGCGAGGGATTCTACGTCTCGCTGGGCCTTGATCCGCTGCCTCAGACCTTCTGGGAACGTAGTCAGATCACCCGCCCGCGCGACCGCGAAGTCGTCTGTCACGCCTCGGCCTGGGACCTGGACAACGCCGACGACATCCGCATCAAGATGTGCACCAACGTCAATGGCGACGACTTCTACACCGTCCACCACGAGCTGGGTCACAACTACTACCAGCGCGCCTACAAGAATCAGCCGATGCTGTTCCGGAACGGCGCGAACGACGGCTTCCACGAGGCCATCGGCGACTTCGTCGGCCTGTCGGCCCTAACCCCCACCTATCTGAACCAGATCGGCCTGCTCAAGACCACGCCGGGCGCAGAGGAGGACATTCCCTTCCTGCTCAAGATGGCCTTGGACAAGATCGCCTTCCTGCCGTTCGGCCTGATGGTCGATCGCTGGCGCTGGGACGTCTTCTCGGGCGAGACGGCGCCGGCCGCCTACAACACCGCCTGGACCGCCGACATGCTGCAATATCAGGGCCTGGTCCCGCCGGGTCCGCGTCCGGCCAACGCCTTCGATCCGGGCGCGAAATACCATGTGCCGGGCAACACGCCCTATACCCGCTACTTCCTGGCAGCCATCTATCAGTTCCAGTTCCAGCGCGCCGCCTGCAAACAGGCCGGCTGGACCGGACCGCTGCATCGCTGCTCCGTCTATGGCAACAAGGAGGTGGGCGAGCGTTTCAACGCCATGCTGCAGATGGGGCAGTCGCAGCCCTGGCAGGAGGCGATGAAGGCCTTCACCGGCGACGACGGCAACGACGCCTCGGCCATCGCCGACTATTTCGCCCCGCTGAACGTCTGGCTTCAGGAACAGAACCGCGGTCATCAGTGCGGATGGAGCGCGGCCTGAGTTCGACCAGGCTTTGGGGCGGGTTAACCGTTCCCCTTGAGGCTTCCCTTACCCGCCCGATGGCAGGCTGCAGCCATTCGGGCGGTATTCGGGCGATCCGCGCCCTCGGGGACGACCATAGTGACGGCTTCCACACTGATCGGCGGAATGGTCCAAGGCCTGCGCCGCCTTGTCGCGCGCATGTCGTCCGACCAAGGCGGCAATGTCGTGATGATCTTCGCCCTGGTCATGCCGGCGCTGATCATGATCACCCTGGGCGGGATCGACATCAACCGCATCACCACGGTGAAGGCCCGCGTTCAGGACGCCCTGGACGCCGCCGCCCTGGCCGCCGCGAGGTCGTCCCACACCGACCCCGATGACCTGCATGACGTAGCCGTGGTGGCTCTGCGAGCCAATCTGCGGAACGCCTCAGTCGAGCCGTTCAGCGACGACGCCGTCAAGATCGTCCTGACCAAGGATCAACTGATCGTCGCCGATATGCAGGTTCAGGTGAAGACGCTGGTCGCCAACGTCTTCCTGCCGCCCTACGGCAAGATACTGGACGACACCCTGCCGGTCAGCGTCCACTCCGAGGTCAATCGGTCCTCCAAGGACATCGAGGTCTCGCTGGTGCTCGACATCACCGGCTCCATGGGCAGCAATAACCGGATCGGTGATCTGAAGAACGCCGCGAACCAGTTGATCAAACTGGTCGTTCAGCCGGCAGCGAAACAGACGCCCTACTATTCACGCATGGCCATCGTGCCCTATTCGATCGGCGTGAATCTGGGATCCTGGGCAGACAGCGCCAGGGGTGAGCCCGTGGGCGCCACGGACATTACCGGCGCCTCCTGGGCGGCCGCAGCCGCGAAGTCCATCAGCGGCATCACCCGCGCCTCGCCCGGCGTCGTCACCGCCAACGGTCACGGGCTGGCCACCAATGATTATGTCTGGATCAGCGGCGTCAACGGCATGACCCAGATCAACAACCGCGCCTATCGCGCTGTTCGTATCGACGCCAACAAGGTCTCCCTGCAGTATCAGTCGGGCGGCAACTGGTATGCGCTGAACACCACCAGCGGCAACGGCTACAGCAGCTACAGCTCCGGCGGCCAGATCCGCAAATGCACGCGCGAAGATTGCTACGTTACCATCACATCGCGAAACCACGGCTTATCCGAGGGCGAGGGCGTGCAGATCGTCGGCGTCAAGGGAATGACGGCGCTGAACACTACAAACGCGGGCCTCTACGAGGTTTTCGAGCGTGTATCCAACGATGCCTTCGTCCTACCTGTCGCCGGCGCAGCCTATGCCGACTACTCCAACAGCGGAACCGTTCAGTGCGGACGTGACGGGTGCGCCAAACGCGTTTTTCGGGATGCGCAGTACAATCGTCTGACCGTCTTCGATAACACGTCTTGCGTCAGCGAGCGGACGGGATCCTCCGCCTATACCGACACCGCGCCTGGTTCGTCCTATGTGGGTCGCAACTACGCCTCGCCACGCAACCCCTGCCCCGGCGCGACCATCCAACCGCTGACCTCCAACATCGACACCTTGACCAGCCTGGTGAACGGCCTGTCTGTCACGGGATCGACCGCTGGTCAGATCGGGCTCGCTTGGGGCTGGTACACGGTATCCGACCGATTCAACGGCCTGTGGTCGTCCAATACAGCCGCCGACTACGCGCCGACCAAGGTGCTGAAAGCCGTAATCCTTATGACGGACGGGGAGTTCAACACCCCTTATTGCAGCGGCGTCATCGCTCGCGACGCCGGATCAGGATCGGGCAACCTCTATGACAAGATCGCCTGCAACGCGACCAATGGCGATCCGTTCGATCAGGCTGGGCAACTCTGCACCAACATGAAGGCCAAGGGCATCATCGTCTACACAGTCGGATTCTCGATCACCCCTGGCAGCGAGGCCGCGACCATCCTGAGCACCTGCGCCACCGACAAGGACAAGGCCTTCCTGCCGCAATCAGGCGCGGATCTGTCGAACAACTTCCAGGCTATCGGCCGCGACATCACCCGCCTGCGAATCTCTCGCTGACGCCTTACAACAGGCGGATTTCGCGCAGGCGCTCCGTCAGATAGTCCTCGGCCAGAATCGTCTTGCCGGCGTAGCGGTCGGGATTGTCCGGCGTGATGGCGCTGGGCAGGGTCTCGATGGGGAAGTCAGGGTTGAAGTGCAGGAAGAAGGGCGTCGAGTAGCGGGCGAAGCCGCGACGCTCGGGCGCTGGATTGACTACGCGGTGTGTCGTCGATGGCAGGACGTGGTTGGTCAGCCGCTGCAGCATGTCGCCGATGTTGACGACCAAGGCGCCTGGCGGCGGCGCGATGTCCAGCCAGCTGCCGTCCTTCTCCTTGAGCTGAAGACCGGCTTCCTCGGCGCCCAGCAGCAGGGTGATGACGTTGATGTCTTCGTGCGCGCCGGCGCGCACGCCCGGCGCATCGGCAGGCACCGGCGGATAGTGCAGCATGCGCAGGACGCTGTTGCCCATCTCGACCTTGTCGGCGAAGAAGTCGTCACCCAGCTTCAGATAGCGGGCGATGGCGCGCAGGATCTTGGCGCCCAGGGCGTCCAGATCTTCGAACATGCCATAGAGGTGCGGCTTGAAGCCCTCGATCTCGGTCGGCCAGACATTGTCGCGCATGTAACGGCGATAGGGATGCCCTTCAGGCAGTTCGCGGCCGACGTGCCAGAACTCCTTCAGGTCCACCGTCTTGGCGTCCTTGGCCGCCTCGACCCCGAACGGCGTCAAGCCCCGCGCCCCGCCGGTTCCCGGCTGGTGATACTGGCGCTTCACCTCTTCCGGCAGGGCGAAGAAAGCCTTGGCGTCCTCGATGGCGGCGGCGATCCGCCTCTCGTCCAGACCGTGATCGGCGACCACCGCAAAGCCGTATCGAGAAAAGGAGGCGCCCAAGGCGTCGCTGAACGCCTGAAAGTCGGCGTCATACTGGGTCATCGAGACTGGCTGGATCGCGTGGTCGGCGGGGCTGTCGTTAAGGGTCGTGCTCACGGACGTCCTCGATCTGGGAATGTGCGGCGGTTCCCATACGCCTAATCCGCGCGCTTGTCAGTTGATCGTCGAAGGGGTCTCCGGCGCCGTTCACGCGTCATACAGGTTGGAACCTTCACAGTAAGCATACGTTTTCGCGCCAGATCACATACGAAGAGGACCATTCCATGCGCGCCAAGATCATCGTCGCCAGCGTCTCGATCGCCGCCCTGCTGGGCGCCGCCGCCTGCACCACCACCGACCCCTATCGCTCTGGCCCCGTCCGCAACAATACCGGGACCGGCGCCATCGCCGGCGCGCTTGGCGGCGCGCTCCTGGGCTATCTGACCAATACCTCGAACGGCGAACAGGGCCGCAAGAACGCCCTGATCGGCGCCGGCGTCGGCGCACTGGGCGGGGCTGCCGTGGGCCAGTATATGGACCGTCAGCAACGGGCGATGGA
>Ga0157371_10004926_pt1 | contig 11474 bp, 11 predicted proteins | sample C45metaG_FD_113462 | JGI IMG/M metagenome (GOLD analysis project Ga0157371, IMG submission 113462) | Corn rhizosphere microbial communities from Kellogg Biological Station, Michigan, USA - C4-5 metaG | ecosystem: Host-associated > Plants > Roots > Rhizosphere > Soil | place: USA: Michigan... | reverse complement strand
CATGGCCGGCATCGAGATCTCGCTGTTCCACCTGGTGGCGCTGATCCTCGCCGGCGGCCTCGGCCTGCACTACGCGCTGTTCTTCGAGCGCGACACCGGCGACCCGGCCGAGCAGCGGCGCACCCTGCACGCCACCATCGTCTGCGTGCTGTCCGCATTGCTGGTGTTCGGCATGCTGGCATGGGCGACCATTCCGGTACTGCGCGCGATCGGGCTCACCGTAAGCCTGGGTGTGGCGTTCCATTTCTGTCTCTCGATCCTGATGGCGCCGCATACGCATGTTGCCGAAGACTGACTGGGCCCATCTGATCCCGCACGCCGGCACGATGTGCCTGCTCGATGCGGTGCAGGCGTGGGACGAGCAGACCGTCCACGCCACCAGTGCAGGCCACGCGCACCCGGACCATCCGCTGCGCGGCCCGCACGGCCTGCACGCCGTGCATCTTGCCGAATACGGAGCGCAGGCGATGGCCGTGCACGGTGCCCTGCTGGCCCGCTCGCGCGGCAATTGTGCGGTGCGCGCCGGCATGCTGGTCAGCCTGCGCGAGGTGCAGTTGTTCGCGGAATTTGTCGACCAGATGGATGGACGTCTGGACGTCCATGCCGAATGTCTTTACGCCGGCGAGGGCGGTGCGCAGTATGCGTTCCGGGTCGAACATCGCGGCCGGCTGCTCGCCAGCGGGCGTGCCGCCGTGATTCATCCGTCGGCGGATGACTGAGCGGTTGTGACAAGCGCTGACCGGGCGATGCGTGGCGACGACCGCGGTACCCCGCAAACGAACAAGGCACCGCGTCGCCGCGGTGCCTTGTTCGTTTGCGACGTCGCGAAAGCTCAGTCGACGCCGAAGTCGTAAGCCTTGGCGGCTGCCGCGTTCTGCGCGAAGTAAGTCCAGAAGCCGTAGCCGGCCGGCATCTGCGCCAGCACCAGGTAGGCGTATTCCTCGCCGGCCTGCAGCGGCTTGGCCGGCTTGATGCTGTAGTTGCCGTTACCGAGGTCCGTGGTGGTGACCTCGACTTCGCGATCGGTCGTGCTGCCGCTGAATACCACGTAGCGCGAGTCGCGGTCCTTGTGCTGGCCGAGGTGGACCAGTCGCACCGTCAACGGGTCGATGTCGGTGGTGAACGCCGGTGTCGCGGAGGTACGCAGCGGCGCGTGATGGTTCTTGATGAACATGAAGGTTTCCGGACCGCCGACGTGGAACGGGATCCACGCCTTGCGATTGGACAGTTCCGCCGTCACCCGCACCGGCGTCATCGTGCTGGAGTGGCCGCCGGCATCGACAAAACGAAATTCCCCGCCATCGGCGTGGCCAGCATGGCTGCCGCCGTCGTTGCTGTCGTGCACGGTGCCGGACGCCTGGATCATCTTGCTGATCAATGCAGACGACACGCCGGCATGCTTGAGGCTGGACAGCGCTTTCGGGCTGGTGTCGAAGTGGTTCTGCGAGGTGTCGATCTTGGTGCCGATGATCTGCTGGTCCAGGCCGAGCTTGACCATCTCCACCACGGTCTTGTTGTCGAGCGTATCGCCGGCAAAAGCGGGCATGGCCAGGGCGAGCAGGAATACGGCAATCAAAGTACGCATGAAACAGTTCCCTTGTTGGATGTGTCCGGAAAGTATGTCATATCGCCGCGAAGCCCCGCGGGCGTGGGCATCAGGGTGTGGCGAACGGCGCGGGTTGCCCCGGCGCGGCTACCAGATCCTCGCAGCCTTCGCGCAGGGATTCGCCGCCATCGACGACGGCACGCCCGACGATGCTCGCCGCCAGGCCCTGCAGCAGTTGCACGTTTTCGTGCAGGCGGGCGCGCACGCCGGCGTCGTCGAGCGTGTCGTGCATGGCCACGTTCAACGCGGTGAACCAGGGCAGTTCGCGCTGGTCCAGCATCACCGCCTCGTTGGTCGGCGGTGCGAACGCGTGCCAGTCGCGGAACAGTTGCTGCATGCGCTCGTTGAGCTGTTGCGCATGCGCCAGTTGCGGCCCCATGTCGGCGAACAACGCGGCGTCGCCAAGCCGGCGCTGGAACACCAGCTGGCACAGCACGCCCCAATAGAACGCGTGGTCCCAGATGATCTTGGCCGCCATCACCCGCACGTTGCCGAACAGCGGGTACTGGCCGCGGAAGATCGCCAGCATGCTGTCGTAGAACGACTGGTACAACCGTTCGTAGAGCCGCACGCGCGGCGCCAGCGCGGTACCGGCGCGATCGTCGCCGATCAGCTGGCAGATGAAGGTGTTGGCGATGCCGATGAAGTCGCTGCCGGGCGAATAGAACGGATCGAGGAAGGCGCCCGCCTCGCCGGTCAGTGTCCAGCGATCGGCGCTGAATACCTTGCTGCAGCCGTGGGAGTAGTTCTTGAGGAAGCGGAAATCCAGCAGCTTGTCGCGTCGCTTGGCCACTTCGCGCGCCACCGCCGGCTGGTGTTGCCCCAGCCAGGCCAGGGCGCGCTCGAAATCGTTGAACGTGTCCGGCGGGTGGATGTCGGCATCGGCGACGATGCCGACCGAGTGCGCGCCCGACGCCAGCGGAATCAGCCAAACCCAGTAGCCGTGACCACACAGGTGGTTGGTGGAGCGCCAGCGCTCGGGCGGCTTGCAACGCGCGCGCCAGGCGGGATTGTCGACCCAGTCGTCGAGTTCGAGGCGATCGTCGATGCGGAACCATGCGGCGTTGACGCGATGGCCGTTGTCGACGGTGAGTTCAAGCCGGCGGCGGATCAGGCCGGCACGGCCGGAGGCGTCGACCAGCCAGCGCGCGTCGATTTGACAATCACCGCCCGGGCCGCTGCAGCGCACGCTGTGCCGCTCGTCGCCCTTGCCGAGATCGAATCCGCGCACGCGGGTGCCTTCGCGGAAATCGATGCCGCGGCGGTGCACTTCGGCGCCCAGGAAGTTCTCGAAGATGCCGCGATCGAGCTGGTAGCTGGGTGCCGGAAACACCTCGCTCACGCCCAGCTCGGTCACCTGGTCGATGTCGCTGCGGCCGTCGGAGAAGAAATAGCGCAGGCCGAACTTCAGGATGTGCTCGCGCCGCAGGTAGTCGCGCAGGCCGAGCACCTCGCCGAAATAATGTGCGCCCACGTCCACCGTCGACTCGCCGACCTTGTGCGCCGCGGCCGGCAGCGGATGCGTGCCGCGCTCCAGCACCACGATGTCGAGATCGGGAAAGGCGTCATGCAGTTGCAGCGCCAGGGTGAGTCCGGCCAGGCCGCCGCCGAGGATGACGACGTCGTGGGTCGATGTGCGATGGGGTGCCGGCTCAGCGGTGGGCTCGGTGGCGGTCACGGTATCGCGACCGTCGCCGGCAATGATCGGTGCGCCGTGCGCGCGGGGACAACCGGCCACAATCTGTCCATGATGGGATTTCCGTCCGCTGGTGTGGGAAGTGATGTTGCCTGCCGGGCCGGAATGGCCCGGACGCAGCGCGTCATCATAGCGTAGGGCGACGTTGCATCGGCCACGGTGCCCGCGTGCCTTGCATCGTTCGCGAGGGCCTCCGCCGCGGGCGTGGCGGAGGCGGTATTCAACATGCGTCCGGCTGCTGCGGGATCACCGCGACAGCCTGGCGGTACCGATTGAAGTACAGCACCATCGGCGTGGTCAGCATCGTGGTGACGATGGCCATCAGCAACAGCAAGGTGAACATCTCGCGGCCGATCACGCCAGCGTCGAGGCCGATCTTCAGCACGATCAGTTCGACCATGCCGCGCGCATTCATCAGCGAGCCGACCGCGAAACTCTCGCGCCAGCCGTACCCGCCCACGCGCGCGCCCACGGCGCCACCGATCACCTTGCCCAGCACGGCCACGGCGAGGATCAAGGCGAAGGCGCCGAGCGCCTCATGGTGGAGCGCGTCGATACTGGTGCTGAGCCCGGTCAGCGCGAAGAACACCGGCATCAGCGCGATCACCGCGACATGCTCCAGCCGCTCGATCAGCCCGGCCAGCAACGCATCGTCGCGCGGCAGGCTCAGGCCGAACAGGAACGCGCCGAACACCGCATGCAGGTGCAGCCACTCGGTCAGCGCGGCGCATCCAAGCGCGCCGATCAGCAGCACGGCCAGCACGCTACCGTCTGGACGTCCATTCGCCGCGTGCCGTGCGAGCCAGCGCCGCAGCAGTGGGCGAAGCAGCGCGAAACACAACACCAGCATTGCGCCGACGCCGGTCACGCTGCGCCAGAACGGCGCCCAGTCGCCATGTGCGGAGATCAGTGCGACGGTGAGCGCCAGCAGGATCCACGCCAGCACGTCGGCGATGGCTGCCGCGGCCATCGCGAGCTGACCGGCCGGGGTGCGGGTGATCTGGCGATCCTTGAGGATGCGTGCCAGCACCGGCATCGCGGTGACTGCCAGCGATGCGGCCATGAACAGCGCGAACGGCCAATATGCGATGCCGGCCGGCGCGTAGCGTGTGTAGAGCATCGGCGTGATCAGCAGGGCCAGGCCGATCGGCAGCGCTACCGCGAGCCCCGCGACGGCGCCGGCGGCGCGCAGGGTTTGCCGCACGCCGTCGGGCAGGCGCAGTTCGGCGCCGACGATGAACATGAAAAGCACCAGGCCGATCTCGCTGAGGCCATTCAACGTCGGCAGGCTGGCGGGTGCGAACAGCCAACCCTGCCATGCCGGCGCCAGTGCGCCAAACACCATCGGGCCGAGCGCGAGGCCGGCAATCATTTCACCGATCACCGGTGGCTGGCCGATCCAGCGCAGCAGCCACGCCAGGCCGCGCGAGACAAGCAGGATCACCATCAATTGCAGGGGTAGCAGTGCCTGGCCCATGCCGTCAGCCAGCCTTGCTGTCGATGATGAGGGGCGTGCCGCGCGAACGACGATAGCTGGCCATGATGCTGCCGTAGTGGAATACCCGGCCGACAGTGTAGAGAGCGATGCGGGTGACATCGCGCACCGGCCTGAAATGGCTGGGCCGGAACACGCCGTGATAGCGCGAAGCGATCGGCACCGAGACCACGCCGAGCTGTTTCTCGCGCGAGGCGGCGATCAGGATCGCTGCCTCGAAGACGAAGCCTTGCGCCGGCAGGTCGACCAGGTCCAGCGCCGCATGCGGGTACCAGCGCTGGCCGCTCTGGGTATCCGCGATGGGCTGCGCGCAGGCAATGGAGATGCCCCAGTCGGCGACCGCGTTGGCCCGGCGGCGGCCCGGCGGTTGCTGCTCGCGTTCGAGCAGGCGGGCGCCGATCACGATGTGGGCGGGATAGCGCCTGGCCGTGGCCACGATGCGCGGGATGTCGCTGGCCTGATGCTGGCCGTCACCATCCATCGTCAATACCGCGTCGTAGCCTTGCCGCCGCGCTTCGCGAATACCGCGCCGAAGCGCCTCGCCCTTGCCGCGGCGCCGCTCCTGGCGCAGCAGGGTGACCGGCAGGGTGGCGACGATTTGCGGCGTGCGATCGTCCGAGCCGTCGTCGACCACGATCACCGCGGCGCCGAGCGCGAGTACCGACTCGACCACCGACTGGATGGCCGCCTCTTCGTTGAGGCAGGGAATCAGTACGCACCAGCGGGCGGCGGCGGTATTCAAGTGACGTGCTCCACGTCGACCTGCAATCCCAGTGCCTCGGCGGCGGCCAGTTGGCAGCGACCATTCTTCGTGCCGGCCAGCAATGCCAGCAAAGGCAAGCCGGCCGCCGAAGGAGTGGCGACACGCCAGCCGGCCAATGGCTCGACCAGCGGATCGACGGTGCTGCCGGCGGTCACTTCCAGATCGAGCCTGGCCCGTGCCGACGCACCGGCCTGCGGCGCCAGTACCAGCGCGCTGCCGAAGGGCTGGGTACTGCCGGTGACGTCGCGCAACGGGCCGCAGCCGGCGATATCGCTGCACACCAGCAACACCGGATGCTGTTCGGCCACGACCTGGCTGGCCGCTTCCAGCAGCGCCGCGCCGAAACTCGCCGCTTGCGCGCATATCGAGGTGGATGGCGCGTGGCAGCCCGTGGCGATGGTCCAGTAGCCGACCGCGGCGTTGTGCACCGAATTGTGGAAGCGGATCGGCGACAGTTCGGTCGGCGCGCGCGCCAGCGTGGCGCACATGTAGTCGGTGATCGCCTGGTCGCCGTGCGCGGAAGCGAACACGCAAGCCAGCGTGGCGGCGTCGCGGTTGCTCATCGTCACGGCCTGGCCGGCGGCCTCGATTGCCAGCAGCACGCTTTCCGGTGCCCGCCGGCGTTCGTTCGCCGGCAGGGTGGTGGCAGCCGGCCGTGCAGCCGGAAGCTCCGGCGTGGCGCCGGCCAGCACATCCCGCAAGGCGGCGAAGTTGGCCAGCTGCGGTGACCACAGGCCGATGCCTTCCACGTAGATGCGCAGCACGCTCAAGCGACAAACCCCGCGCGGGCGAACGCGAGGCAGGCGTTGTTGCCGCCGAAACCGAACGAGTTGCTGAGCGCCACGTCGACGCGCTGATGTTCGTTGCGCCAGGCGAATTGCGGGCCGCAACCGGGATCGGGTGTCTCGCCGCCGAGGTTGCCGGGGACCAGCCCGTGCTCGATCGCCTGCAAGGCGATGGTCGCCTCGACGATTCCCGCCGCGCCCAGCGTGTGGCCGGTGTAGCCCTTGGTGGAACTGGCCCGTGTCGTGGCCGGAAAAGCACGCCCGACCAGGGCCGCCTCCACCTCGTCGTTCTTCCGGCTGGCGGTGCCGTGCAGGTTGATGTAATCGACCTGGGCTGCGTCGAGGCCGGCACGCGCCAGTGCGTCGTTCAACGCCAGCTCGGCGCCAAGGCCATCGGGGTGCGGCGTGGACATGTGGTGCGCGTCGCTGGCCTCGCCGTAGCCGAGCAGCTGCGGCGCGTCGGGCGCGGTGTCGCTGCGTTCGAGCAGGGCGAAGCCGGCCGCTTCGCCGATCGAGATGCCACTGCGCGCGGCATCGAATGGCCGGCAGGGTTCGGTGGATACCAGCTCCAGCGCGTTGAAGCCGAACAGCACACTGTCGCACAGCGTATCGACGCCGCCGACCACGGCCGCGTCGATCAGGCCAAGCTGGATCAGCCGCTCGGCGCTGGCGAATACCTTGGCGCTGGACGAACATGCCGTTGAAATCGTCAGGCACGGCCCGTCGAGCTCCAGCGCTGCCGCGACGAAGGCGGCCAGCGAATGCGGTGTGTGGACTGCCGGTCGACGCATGTCGTCGGGAAAAGCTCCATCGGGGCCGAGTTGGCGGTACGCCTTCTCGGTGGCGTCGATGCTGGCGGTGGACGTACCCAGCAGCAGCGCGATGCGGCCGGCACCGTAACGCGCACGGGCGGCATGCACGCGCTGGAGGAAACCGTCCTGGTTCAGGCCCAGCCAGGCCAGCCGGTTGTTGCGGCAATCCCACGCTTCGAGCGCGGCGGGCAGGGCAATGGCTTCCACGCCGTCGACGCGACCGATCCAGCAGTCCAGCGGCGTGGTGCTGATGTCGTTCGGACGCAGTCCGCTGCGCGCGTGTCGCAAGGCATCGAGCTGCGCCGCAAGGCCGCAACCCATGGCGGAGGTGGCGGTGTACGCGGTGACCGCGAGAGGTGTCATGAAAGTGGGCATCGTGAGAGCCTAGCGGTCATTCCCGCAACTTGCCTAGTCGGCGGCCAACTCGTTGAACAAGAGCAGGCATCGTCGCCAGCGCTGCATGAAGGCACCGCGAACGTTCTTGCCGCCGCGTCATGCGATCCGGCCCACCGGTTCGCGCGAGCACGGCGATCCGGAATCCTCTGGCCGGCGCGGCTGCGCGACGACACGTCGCAGCCGCCGACGGGAGGCTCTTGTTAAGCTCCCGCCATCGAATCGACGAGTCAGACGATGAGCCAGCAAGCCGATCTTGCCGAAACCTTCCTGCGCGGGCTGCAGGACCGCATCTGCGCCGCCATCGAACAGGTCGACGGCCGCGCGCGTTTCGAGGAGGACGCGTGGCAGCGCGCCGCCGGTGGCGGCGGGCGCACCCGCGTGCTGCGTGACGGCGCGGTGTTCGAACAGGCCGGAGTGAATTTTTCGCGCGTGTCCGGTCACCCGTTGCCACCCAGCGCGACTGCGCACCGGCCCGAGCTGGCCGGCGGCAGCTTCATCGCCACCGGCGTGTCGCTGGTGCTGCATCCGAACAACCCGCATGTGCCGACCACGCATGCCAACGTGCGTTACTTCGAAGCCAGCAAGGATGGCGTGGAACCGGCGTGGTGGTTCGGCGGCGGTTTCGACCTGACTCCGTTCTACCCGGTGGATGAAGACGTGCGGCATTGGCACACGGTGGCGCGCGACCTTTGCGAGCCGTATGGCGCGGACGTCTACCCGCGCTACAAGAAATGGTGCGACGAATACTTCTACCTCAAGCACCGCGACGAAACCCGCGGCGTCGGCGGATTGTTCTACGACGACTTGAACGAAGGCGGCTTCGAGCGCTGTTTCGCGTTCACCCAGGCGGTGGGCCAGGGATTTCTCGACGCCTACCTGCCGATCGTGGCGCGCCGCAAGGACACGCCTTACGGCGAACGCGAGCGCGAGTTCCAGTTGTATCGGCGCGGCCGCTACGTGGAATTCAATCTGGTCTACGACCGCGGCACGTTGTTCGGCCTGCAATCCGGTGGCCGCACCGAGTCCATCCTGATGAGCCTGCCGCCGCGCGTGCGCTTCGAATATGCGTACACGCCGGAGGCCGGCTCCGCCGAAGCGAAGCTGGTCGACTATCTGAGGCCGCGCGACTGGTTGTGAGGGCGTGGAGCGAGAAGTGAGTGGAGAGGAGTGAGAAGTGAGAGAAAGCAAGGCGCCCGGGCTCGGGCTTCTCTCTCACTTCTCACTCCTCTCCACTCACTCCTGCCTTTAGAACTTCACCACCGTGGCGCCTTTCACCGGACCGATCTGCGCGCTGTCGCTGACTTTCAGCACCACCTCGCGATGAAACTCCAGGGTGCCCTGCACCACCGCGTGCGGGCCGATCACCACCAGCGGCGTGCGGCTGTTGAAGTTGAACCAGCCGCTGGGCTTCTCGACCAGGATGCCGCCCTCGACATGCGAGTTCGCACCGATCGTGATGTCGCCGCCGACCGTGTGGATGCCGCCGGCGACGTGCGCGGCGTTCAGCACGATGGTGCCGTTGACGTTGCCGAGCTTGCCGCCGACATCGGCGCCTTCGGCCAGTTCGATGCGACCGTTGACGGCGTCCACTTCGCCAGTGACCCGACTGTCGCGGCCCATGCTGATCGCGCCGTTGACCGTGCCCAGCGAGGTCGCCTGTGCCTTGTCGCCCAGTTCGACCGCGCCGTTGACGGTGCTGGCCTTGTGCACCCTGGCTCCGGCGGCAACACGCACCGCGCCGTTCACCGTGCTGACGTCACCGGCCTGCTGGCCGGCGTCGACCTGGGCGGTGCCGTTGACCTTGTCGATATCGCCGTCCTGCGCGGCTGCCACAAGTGGCAGGGTCAGCGCGAGCGCGGCGAGGATGAGAACCGTCGAAAAGCGACGCATGGCAGTCTCCGTGGGTGGGTAGTCGACATAGGATGCCGCGTCCGTGCGAAGGGTTTAGCGTGACCTGTGGCAGGGGCCGCATTTGACGATGCCCAAGCCGGCCGGCACCATTCCCCGTTCAGCCCTCCTGTCGGATACCTCATGCACAAGCTCGTCCTGATCCGCCACGGTCAATCGCAGTGGAACCTCGACAACCGCTTCAGCGGCTGGGCCGACGTCGACCTCACCGAGCAGGGCATGACCGAGGCACGCGAAGCCGGCCGGCTGCTGCAGGCGGACGGCTATGCGTTCGACGTGGCGCACACCTCGGTGCTCAAGCGTGCGGTGCGCACCCTGTGGGGCGTGCAGGATGCGATGGACCTGATGTGGATTCCGGTGCTCACCGACTGGCGTCTCAACGAGCGCCACTACGGCGCGCTGACCGGCCTCAACAAGGCCGAGACGGCGGCAAAGTACGGTGAAGACCAGGTCAAGATCTGGCGCCGCAGCTACGACATCCCGCCGCCGCCGCTGGACCGGGTCGCCAACGAGTCGGTGCACGATCCGCGTTATGCCTCGCTCGACCCGAAGGACATCCCCGATACCGAGTGTCTGAAAGACACCGTCGCCCGCGTGCTGCCTTACTGGCACGACGTGCTGGCGCCGGCGATCGCCGCCGGTCAGCGCGTGCTGGTGGCCGCGCACGGCAACTCGCTGCGCGCGCTGGTGAAATACCTCGACGGCATTTCCGACGAGGCGATCGTCGAGCTCAACATTCCCAATGGCGTGCCGCTGGTGTACGAGTTCGACGACGAGCTCAAGCCGCTGCGCCACTACTACCTCGGCGACGCTGATGCGATCGCGGCCAAGATGGCCGCGGTGGCAAACCAGGGCAAGGCGAAATAACGCCGCCCGGCCACATTCTCGAGGGAGCCCGCTGGCGGGCGATGCTCTTCGCTCTCGCCGCTCGCCGCTCGTCAAAAGCATCGCCGGCGAGCGGGCTGCTACGAAGACGCACGCAAGGTGAGGGGCTTTCACTCCTCATCGCAACAGGGTGACAATCGTCAGTCGTTCCGCGCGTATCCATCGCATTAAGCTGGTGGCCGACCTCTCGCCCGGATAGTGCCCATGCCTGCGCACCTGACCAATTACCTCGTCATGCTGCCGATCCTCGCCTGGATCATCTGGCGTCGCATCAGCCGCCAGTTCGGTCGCCAGCCGATCCGGCGCAAGCGGATGATCTTCCGCATCGCGGTGTTTTCGTTCCTCGGTTGCATGCTGGCGCTCAGCGGTCTGCACAAACTGGCGCTGGCCGAAGGCCTGCTCGCCGGCGTGCTGCTCGGCGGCGCGATCGGCCTGCTCGGCCTGCGCCTGACCCGCTTCGAGGTCGATCCGGTCAAGGGCGACTGCTATGTGCCGAACCCGTGGATCGGTGCCCTGCTCACCGCCCTGCTGCTGGGCCGGCTGGCCTGGCGCTTCCTGGTGGTGTGGCCGCAGATGCAGCATGTGGCGGCCGCGGCGCAGACCGGGGGCTACCCGATGCACCCGCTGGGCTACGCTTCCAGCCCGCTGACCATGCTGGTGATCGGCCTGTTGATCGGCTACTACATCGCCTACTTCAGCGGCCTGCTGATCCACCACCGGCGTTTCCAGCAGACGCATCCGGCTAGTGCGACCGCACCGTAGACGCGGTAGGGCGGGCACTGTCCGCCGGCTCTTGCTCCACCGCCACAGATCAAAGGCCGGCGGACGGTGCCCGCCCTACAACCGATCCGCAGCCGCTTCAGCCGGTGCCGCTCACGACGCCGGCGCGTCGAGATAATCCAGGCTCGCCTGCAGCATCGACTCCATGCCGATCTTCAGCGCGTCCTCGTCGAGGAAGAATTTCGGCGAGTGGTTGGCCGGTGCCTTCGACGCGTCCTGGCCCTGTGGCGTGGCGCCGACGAAGAAGTACACGCTGGGCAGCTTCTGCGCGAAGTAGGCGAAGTCCTCCGAGGCCATCCACGGCCGGGCCTCGATCACGTGCTCGCTGCCGATCGCCTTGCGCAGGCT
>Ga0157371_10004924_pt1 | contig 11477 bp, 9 predicted proteins | sample C45metaG_FD_113462 | JGI IMG/M metagenome (GOLD analysis project Ga0157371, IMG submission 113462) | Corn rhizosphere microbial communities from Kellogg Biological Station, Michigan, USA - C4-5 metaG | ecosystem: Host-associated > Plants > Roots > Rhizosphere > Soil | place: USA: Michigan... | reverse complement strand
TTGAAATTCATATCCAGCAGGATCAGGTCGACAGGATATCTTGCCAGCAAACTCCTGATATTCTCAGGATTTTTTTCAGTTATTACTTCTTTTACTTCTGTTTTTAATAACAGCTTTACGGCAGTCAATACATCTGTATCATCATCAATAATTAATATCGTTGCATTTTTTACATTCATTATTCAGGATGTTAAATTGAGAAAATTGAAAACAAAAATCTTTGCTATTTGTTCTTTTACTGTAACCAGTTTATTTACTCCATACGTCAAATAATAAATCAAAAATTACCAGTTAGTAATTGCAAGATTAAGAATTTTAAAAATAATTTCTTGCGATTTCTTTCAGTTATTTTCAAAAGTGCATCAGATTGTTTCAAAAACGGATAGTAACTGTATCATAAGCGCACACCGCGTTTGCAATGACTGTATAAAGTATATTGAAAAACAAACAGTTATGTTTTGGCACACGTTTGTACTATTAGATAAACAGAAGAAAAAAAGGTTTTGAAAAATTGTAACAAAAAAGAATTGACAACCGTAATAAAAAAATAAACACAAACTTTTAAAAATTAAAGATCATGAAACTTCAGTCAAACAACTTGTTGGAAATTCTCACAAAAGAAGAATTAAAATCTCTCACAACAGAAGTGAAAGAATCGGTGGCAAAAGAATTTAAGATAGAAAAGAAAAGAATTTTTAGCGCCGCTGAATTTTGGGCTATCCAAAGCCGTAAAAGAAATTTTTACACAAAAAGATTTGCCTTTTAAAAAATCAAAAAAAATTATTACACCCTTCAAAACAAAAATCATGAAACTCGAATCAAACAATCTGCTGGAAAAACTGGATGGAACAGATTTAAAATTTCTTACAGCAGAACTAAAAGAAACTTTAGACAAAAGTTTTAAAACTAAAAGAAAAAGGATTTTCAGCGCCGCCAAATTGTGGGACATTCACCGTCGTAGAAGAAATCTTTTGACCAGGAGAATAATCTTCTAAAATTCACCACAGTTTGAAAAAAAATCCCTGTATCAAAAATGAACGACAACTGTATCAAAACCGAACACAGCGTTGAAAATTCAATTTCTAACTTACTGAAAAACAATCTTATAATTAGTGGCACAGCGTTTAGGTTTATTAGTTAAATAAAAAAACAAAAAACCGAAACGAGAGTTTCTCATCTGCAATAAAAAAACTATGGACAGAGTCATTGAAAAAAAGAAATGGTCGAGAAAAAGGATCTTAACGATTGCCGGTATAGTAGCTGTTATAGCGTTGATCGGCGCAAGCTATTATTATACATCCGGAAAGAGCAAGCTCAATGTTGATACCGACCGCATAACCATTAGTGAGGTAAAGAACGGAACGTTCCAGGAAATTATCCCTGTAAATGGCGTTGTGCTTCCGCTCACTACTATTTATCTTGATGCAGTTGAAGGAGGCCGGGTGGAAGAAAAATTTGTGGACGACGGCGCTATGATGAAAAAAGGCCAGCCGATCTTAAAGTTGTCAAATACCGATCTGCAACTGGCGCTTGTTACACAAAAAACAGATGTGTACAACCTGCTTACACAAATGCAAATTTCAAAAAATGCAGCTGAACAAAATACAGTAAATAAATTAAACCAGATGACCGATGTGGAAAGCCAGTTGAAAGAAGCAAAACGTATTTACGATCTTGATAAATATTTGTACGACAAAAAGGCAATTGGTTCCCAGGAATACGAGAAAGCGAAGAACGATTATGAATATTATAAACAAAAACAAAAGCTTACTGAGAAAATATTAGCACAGGATTCCACCTCTACCGAACAACAGGTGAAACAGGCAAGACAGCTCTACCAGGGTTCCCAAAATGCATTAAACGTGATGCAGGAAAAAGTCGGTGATCTTATCGTTCGCGCTCCGATTGACGGACAACTGACATCGCTTGATGCAGAAATAGGCGAATCAAAAAATAAAGGAGAACGCCTTGGACAGATCGATGTGCTGGATGGCTACAAAGTGCGCGTTGACATTGATGAACATTATATCTCAAGAATCTTCAACGGACTCAGAGGTTCTTTCGATTTCAATAATAAAAGTTACACGCTCGAAATAAAGAAAGTTTTTACGCAGGTAACAAATGGCCGTTTCCAGGTAGATATGGAATTTGTTGGGCCTGTGCCTGACGGAATCCGCCGTGGCCAAACACTACAGATAAGGCTGGCATTGAGCGCAGAAAGAAAAGCGTTGCTTTTACCAAAAGGCGGTTTTTACCAACAAACAGGCGGTAACTGGATTTTTAAAGTGAGCAGCGATGGTAAAACCGCTTATAAAACAGACATTCAGCTCGGACTTCAAAATCCTGATTATTATGAAGTGCTTGAAGGATTACAACCGGGAGATAAAGTGATCACCAGCAGTTACGATAACTATGGTGATATGCAGGAATTGATTCTGAAGAAGTAGTGGTTCAAAAAGAATTTTGAAGGATCACAAATGTTATTAAACATCTACAATAAAACTTCATTTTATGAAAAAGATATTTTTCGTCATTGTTATACTTTCCTTGCTGTTGCTATTTAAAGATAATAATCTAAAAGGAAAGAATGTAGACCTGGCCTCCAAATGCCACTTAAAAACAACAGAAGAAATAAATGTCCATCAACCAGAAATTTTGCCTTGTTCACCTTTCTTTATAAAACTATAATTGGTTAACGAATAACCTAAACGCTTAAAAACATAAAAACAAAAACAATGATAAAAATTACCAACCTCGAAAAAATCTACCGCACTGAAGAAGTGGAAACAGTTGCATTGAACAAGCTTTCATTTAATGTAAGAGAAGGTGAATTTGTTGCTGTGATGGGTCCTTCGGGATGTGGCAAATCAACCTTGTTGAACATCCTCGGATTATTAGATGATCCTGACAGCGGAAGCTTTTTATTCAATGGGATTGAAGTGGCTCAGTTTAACGAGAGAAAAAGAGCCGATCTCCGCAAACGCAATATAGGCTTCGTTTTCCAGAGTTTCAATCTTATTGATGAACTGACTGTTTTTGAAAATGTAGAATTGCCTTTGATCTATTTGGGCGTAAAATCAGATGAAAGAAAAAGGCGTGTAGAAGAAGTCCTTGAGAAAGTACAAATCATGCACAGAAGAAACCATTATCCCCAACAACTATCAGGCGGACAACAACAACGTGTGGCTGTTGCGAGGGCTGTTGTAAACAAACCCAAACTGATTCTTGCGGATGAGCCGACAGGAAATCTTGATTCATCAAATGGTAATGAGGTTATGCAACTGCTGATGGAACTGAATGAACAAGGTACAACGATCATCATGGTAACACATAGTGAACACGATGCAAGTTATAGCCATCGCATTATACGTATGTTGGACGGGCAAACAGTTACAGAAAATATTTTGGTGTGAAAATTAACCGATGAGCTAACCAGCTAATGTGCTAATGTAGAAAAAGTCAAAATAAAAAGTGGTGCTATTTGTTTGTTTACTCATATTTACTCATAGAAGTTTGGTGATATAACGGTGACGGAGAAACGCAACTACGAACAAAGAATTAAGAACTGAAAATCATGTTTAAAAATTATCTAAAAACAACCTTCAGAAGCCTTTGGAAAAACAAAGGGTATTCCTTTTTAAATATTTTTGGATTAGCAATAGGCATTGCCTGTGCGGCACTTATTTTTCTTTGGGTTGAAGATGAGCTGAGTTACAATGATTACTTCGCTAATAAAGAGAACCTTTACAAGATCAAGGACCAGCAGACTTATGACGGAAATACTTTCACTTTTGATGCTACTCCCGGTCCTTTAGCCAAAAATATCAAGTCAGATATACCTGGGATAAAAAACACGGCACGTTCCAGTTGGGCCAATCAATCGTTATTTTCCCTGGATGATAAGGATATTTTCGAAACGGGTTCATACGTCGATTCTTCGTTTTTATCAATGTTTCACCTGAATTTTTTAAAAGGTAATCCCCGCACGGCTTTTAATGAACTGCATTCAATTGTGGTGAGCAAAAAAATGGCAGAGAAATTTTTTGGTACCACAGATGTGATTGGTAAATCATTGAAAGTTGATAATAACCAGGCTTATATTATAAGTGGCGTCTTTGAAAATCTTCCCGAAAACGTTTCGTTTGAATTCGACTGGCTGGCACCTTTCAGAGTGTATGAAGATCAAAATCAGTGGTTGCAACAATGGGGAAGTAACGGTGTGATCACTTATGTTCAAACCGAGGCGAATGCAAACATCGGTGCTATCAATAAAAAATTACATAATTATCTGGACAGAAAAAGTAGCGGTTTAAATGCTAAATTTTCAATTTATCCGATGAGCCGTTGGAGGTTATATGATTCTTTTAAAGATGGAAAAGAAATTGAGGGAAGAATAAAATATGTCCATCTTTTCTCCCTGATCGCATGGATTATCCTGCTAATTGCTTGCATCAATTTTATGAATCTTTCCACAGCACGTTCCGAACAAAGAGCAAGAGAAGTCGGTGTAAGAAAAGTTTTGGGAGCGGGAAAAGGAAAGTTGATCGGGCAGTTTATGGCCGAAGCGTTTGTAATGGCGCTCGTTTCAGCAATTGTAGCTGTGGCAATCACTTCAGGCGTTTTGCCTGCTTTCAATTCCCTTGTAGAAAAACATTTATCACTTGATATTTTTAATCCGCTTCATCTTTTCAGTTTACTGGCTATTGCGCTCGTATGTGGATTGGTAGCGGGAAGCTATCCTGCATTTTATCTTTCTTCTTTCAACCCGGTAAAAGTGTTACAGGGATTGAAAATTAAAACTGGCAGCAGTGCGGGTTTTATAAGAAAAGGATTGGTAATTGTACAGTTTTCTATTTCCATTATTTTGATCATCAGTACAATTATAATTTATCAACAGATCAATCATGTGAAGAATCGCGACCTCGGTTACAATAAAGAAAATCTGATTTATGTGCAGGCGCAGGGAGTAATAAAACCACATTTTGAAGCAATCAAAAATGATCTGCTTGCAACAGGCATGGTTAAGAATGCAACTTTGAGCAATAACCGCGTTTTGAGTTTAGGCAGTAACACCGGAGATTTTACCTGGCCCGGTAAAGATCCTCAAAAGCAGGTTTTAATAACCGTTGAAAGCGTAAGTCCTGAGTATATCTCTACGATGGGTATGCAATTAAAAGCAGGACGTGATTTTTATCCTGATTCAAAAATGGACAGCGGTAATTTGATCATCAATGAAACGCTGGCCAAACTAATAAAAAGTAAAAACGTAATTGGCTCCACTATTTCGGCTTACGGGCAAAATTTCACTATCACCGGAGTAATTAGTGACTTCGTCTATAACGACATGTACAAACCAAGTGCGCCATTGATATTGTCTTCAGACACTTCAAACGTCAACGTTTTGACAATGCGTTTAAAACCGTCAAAAGATTTGTCAGCTTCACTCTCAAAGATCGAGGCTGTGATGAAAGCCGATAATCCGGGTTTCCCTTTCGAATACAAATTTGTAGATCAGCAGTTTGACCAGCTATTTAAAACAGAATCATTAACCGGAAAATTAGCAAGTGTATTTTCCATTCTCGCGATACTTATTTCCTGCCTCGGGCTCTTTGGTTTGGCTGCTTATACAGCCGAAAGAAGAACGAAGGAAATTGGTATCCGAAAAGTGTTGGGAGCAAGTGCACAAAACCTTGCCGGTCTTTTATCAATCGACTTTTTAAAGCTTGTAATTATTTCCTGCCTGATAGCATTTCCACTTGCATGGTGGATGATGAATAATTGGTTGCAGGAATATGATTACCGCATAGAAATAAACTGGAGTATTTTTCTTTTCGCGGGGTTGCTTGCTATTCTGATTGCATTGATCACTGTTAGTTTCCAGGCGATAAAAGCGGCAATGGCCAATCCCGTAAATAGTTTGAGAAGTGAATAATTAGCGAATGTGAAAATTCGAAAATGTAAAAATAAAAAAACCGCTTATTTGTTCCTTTACTGTGTCGACTAAAATTATGAGCTAAAATCTACAAACTAAAAGCGATGTTTAAGAATAATTTCAAAATCGCCATCAGAAATTTGCTGAAGAAGAAGGCGTTCTCTTTGATAAATATTTCCGGACTTGCGATTGGCATGGCTGCTGCAATGTTGATTTTTTTGTGGATACAAAATGAAGTAAGTCACGACAGGTTTTACCAAAAAACGGATCGCATTTATACACTCAATAACCGTGACAAATTCAACGGGCAACTGAATGCTTGGAATACCACACCTAAAATTTTGGCGCCGACAATTAAAAATGAATATCCTGAAGTGGAAGAGGCTGTAAGAATTTCCGGTTGTCGCTTTCTTTTTACCGTTGGCGACAAGCATTTAAACGAGCAGGGAGAATTTTCTGACTCTGCATTTTTTAAAGTTTTTAGTTTCCCTCTTATTCAAGGAAATGGGTCCGCAGCTTTAAAAAATAACAATGATATTGTGCTGACCGAAGATTTTGCAAAAGCGCTATTCGGCACAGATCAGGCGGTAGGTAAAATTCTAAAAATCGACAGCGTTGATTATTTCACTGTGACAGCTGTTATGAAAAATCTGCCCAACAACACCTCCTTCAATTTCAAATATCTATTACCCTGGAGTTATCTGAAAAAAATAGGCGGAGATGATACTTATTGGGGCAACAATTCAATTCAATCTTTTGTCTTGCTTAAGCCCGGTGTTTCTTTGGCTTCCTTCAACGAAAAGATCAAAAATGTAACAATCGATCATTCAAAAAGTTCAGGAGATGAGCAAACAACGCAGGTCTTTGCTTACCCGTTAAAATATCAATGGCTTTATTCTCATTCTGAAAACGGTCAGTATGTTGACGGAAGAATAAAAACGGTAAGGATGTTTGGAATTATCGGCCTTTTCATTCTCTTGATCGCGTGCATCAACTTCATGAATTTAAGTACAGCAAGGAGTGAAAAGAGAGCAAAGGAAGTTGGCATCCGCAAAGTGATCGGCGCTCAAAAAAAATCACTCATTGCACAATTTATCGGCGAAAGTATTTTCATTTCTTTTTTAGCTTTTTTAGTTGCTTTATTCATTGTTTCAATCTCCTTACCTGCGTTTAATAATCTTGTGGAAAAACAACTAGAGCTTCCATTCAACAATATTTATTTCTGGCTGCTGTCTTTGGCTTTTGTTCTGTTTACCGGCGTGATAGCCGGAAGTTATCCTGCATTTTATTTGTCAGCCTTTAAACCGGTAAAAGTTTTAAAAGGAACATTAAAATCAGGCAATGCATTGGTGACGCCAAGGAAAGTCCTGGTGGTATTGCAATTTACTTTTGCCATTGCGCTCATCATTTGTACCATTATTGTTGAGCAGCAAATTAAATATGCGGAGGAACGGGATTCAGGTTATGTAAAAGATAAGCTGGTTTATACTTCGCTTAGCGGAGACGTTGAGAAAAATTTTCTTTTAATAAAAAATGAATTGATTAACAGTGGTGCTGCTGTGGCAGTTACCAAATCAATGAGCCCGATAACAAATAGAAACAGTGATGGTTGGGGATGGAAATGGAATGGCAGCACTTCTGCTGACGACAAAACCGATTTTGTGAGGATGTCTTCTGATGCTGATTTTGTAAAAACCCTTGGCGTTCATTTGATAGATGGAAGAGACATTGATATTTATAAATATCCTACAGATTCCACTGCGATGCTTTTAAATGAAGCAGCAGTCAATGTGATGCGCCTGAAAAACCCTGTCGGAACAGAGGTGCAGGCTGATGGAAGAACGTGGCAGGTAGTAGGCGTTTTGAAAGATTTCATTTATGCATCTCCTTTTTCAAAAGTTCAACAATTAGCTGTGATGGGGCCGGCTTCATTCTTTAATACCATGCATTTTAAACTCAACCCTGCTAATACAACTCAAAAAGATTTGCAGTTGGCTTCCCGGGTTTTTAAGAAGTACAATTCTCAATATCCCTTCGATTACAAATTTGTAGATGAATCTTATGCCGCAAAATTTAAGGAGGAGAAACAAACGGCAACACTTGCTGCTTTGTTTGCGGGACTAACCATTTTTATTTCCTGCCTCGGACTTTTCGGCCTGGCGACTTACATGGCTGAAAACCGGATTAAGGAAATTGGCGTGAGAAAAGTACTTGGCGCCTCTGTTTTGAACATTACAACTTTGCTTTCAAAAGATTTTTTAAAGCTGGTAATTATTTCCCTCGTTATAGCTTCGCCTGTAGCATGGTGGGCAATGCATAAGTGGCTCCAGGCTTATTCTTATCACATTAATATTGAATGGTGGGTTTTTGCTGGCGCGGGATTATTATCGATAATCATTGCTATTGCAACTGTAAGTTACCAGTCAGTTAGAGCCGGTTTAGCCAACCCGGTAAATAGTTTGAGAACGGAATAATTACCTAATTAGCCAATTAGTTAATGTGAAGATGTGAAAATAAGAAAACACGCTATTTGTCCCTTTACTGTCGATAAAAACCAGGAACTGAAACTATAAATAAAACAATCAGCTTCCTGTCGATAAAAGCAGCGATGGCCAATCCTGTGAAAAGTTTGAGAAGTGAGTGAGTAGCTGATGTGAATGGGAAAATAAAATTCCTTATTGGTATATTTACTGAGAAGTTTCTGACAAGGAAGAAGGATTTGATATTCCTTTTGCCAAGTGATTTTTAACGTCGAAACGACTAATAAATGGAGCGAGGTCCAGTCGTAGCGCGGTTTAAAAACAATTCCGTTTAGTACATATTTTTTCGACATCTTTGTTTCTAAATTAAACTTTTGGCAGGAATTAACGTTTCTTACAACGCATATATAATACTTAATTGGTTGCTACCCTTCCAAAAAAAATATATTTTTATTTTTCTATTTGCGGTGCCCACTGTAGCTTTTAGCCAGCAAATTAAAATTAGCGGACTTGTAAGGGACTTTGATAACAATCAGCCTATTGCCGGTGCCTCCATCTTCATAAAAGCGCTTGGAAAAGGAACAACAGCAACTGACTCCGGAAAATTTACCATCAGTGTTCCCATTAACTCTTTTGATTTAACGTGCTCGGCATCTGGCTACAAGCCGACATCGAAAATGATCTACCCGTTGGATGAAACATTTATTGAAATTGGCCTAAAGAAAAAGCCTCCGATTGAATTACCTGAGGTGATAATTGGATCCAGAAGCGCGGATGCAAATGTATCTGATATGAAAATGAGCACTGTAAACATCAATGTAGCACAGTTGCGCAGAGCACCACTGGTAGGCGGTGAGGCCGATTTAATTAAAGCACTTACGCTGCAAAATGGAATTACTACTGCCGGTGAAGGAGCAAATGGTTTCAATGTCCGGGGAGGTAATGTAGATCAGAATTTAGTTTTGCTTGATGGCGCACCTGTTTTCAATACAGCGCATCTGTTAGGATTTTATTCCGTAGTAAGCGCAGATGCTGTACAAAATTTTACATTGTATAAAGGCACGATGCCCGCTTCTTATGGCGGTAGATTGTCATCCCTGGTCGCGATAAATATTAAATCCGGTAATGAAAATAAGCTTCGCTACAACACAGGAATCGGACCGATAAGCAGTCACGTTTTTATAGATGGCCCGATAAATAAAAAATTGACATTCTTTGCAGGCACCCGTGTTGCCTACCCCGGATTTATGATCAGTTTCTTGCCGGAACAGGTAAGGAAGAGCAAAGCATTTTTCTATGATGGCACAGGAAAAATCAATTATAAAATTAACGCGAGGAACCAGCTTTCGCTGTCATTGTACAGGAGTTTCGATAGTTTCAAATTCCCCGGAGACACCAGCTACGGATGGCAAACAAATATTACTTCCTTAAACTTCCGGTCGGAACTAACAAAAAAACTCGTTTTAAACCTCAATGCAAACTACAGTGGTTACTTTTCTGATATTAATGGCCTCCAGGCAAACTATCAATTCAGGTTACGAAACGATATTCAGCAGAAGGAAGCAAAGATGAGCCTGTCGTACCGATTAGCTGACAACAATTATTTGGAAATGGGCGGCGATTTTATCAGTTATAATATTGGCCCCGGAAAATTAACACCTGCCGCCAAAACATCGATCATTAATGACATCAATCTCGAAAATGAATACGGGAATGAGGCAGCCGGCTTTTTTTTAGACAGATATGAAATTAATAAGACCTTTTCCCTTGAAGTTGGCATCAGACAATCAAATTTTTTATATAAAGGCCCACACACGATTTATGTTTATGAAAACGGGCAACCACAATCGGACGCAACATTAACCGACAGTGTCGTTTATCAAAAGAATAAAAAAATACAATCTTACAGCGAATGGGAACCGCGGGCTTTATTAAAGATCAGAATCAATGATCAAACATCCTTTAAGATGAGTTATAACAGAACATTCCAATACCTCCAAATTGTTTCCAATACTATTTCTGTTACGCCTGTAGATTATTGGAAGCTATCCGACAATCATATTAAACCGGCTAAGACGGATCAGTTTGGGCTAGGTATTTTCAGAAATTTTGAAAATGACATTATTGAGTCATCTGTTGAAGGATTTTATAAAAAATCAGTGAACCTTCTTGATTATAAAAACGGTGCAGATCTTTCCTTAAATCCGTACATAGATGCTGATCTTTTAAATTCAAAAGGCAAAGCCTACGGTATTGAATTCAACATTACAAAAACAAAAGGAAAATATACCGGCCAGGTTGCATATACATGGTCAAGATCTTTTTCAAAGGATGTTACACAGTTTGCAAGTGAAATGGTAAACATGGGTTCTTATTATCCATCAAATTCCGACAGGCCATTTAACCTGAATATTTCAGCTGGTATTAAGTTAGGTGAAGGCTGGGATTTTAATTGCGACTTTACGTATGTGAATGGCAGACCAGCTACCTATCCGGATGGTACTTATATCATCAATGGTACTGTTGTTACCAATTACTCATTAAGGAATCACGACAGGCTTCCTGATTACAACAGGTTGGATATTTCGTTTTCACACGACTCCCGGAGGTTTGCAGAACAAAAAAAATATACCATTTTCAATTTTTCTATTTATAACGTGTATGCGAGAAAGAATCCCTACTCCGTCTACTTTCAACGCACTCCCCATGGATTAAATTCTTATGAGCTCTCGGTCCTTGGAACAATTATTCCTTCAATTACATTATACTATTTCTTTTAACTTTATGTGCAAACACCATTTACCAGGAACCCTCTTTTTTGCTTTTATTTTTTTGGCCTATGGTTGCATCAAAGAGATTGCTGCACCTATAAGACACTCAATCCCGCATTTGGTTGTTGAAGGATCAATAACAACAGAACATTCTCCATATACAATCCAACTAAGTTATAGTGGGAGTTTTACAACCTCTCAAGTCGACTCGAACCAGATCTTCATAGATAATGCGATGGTGGTCATACATGACACCGACGGAGATTCGACGGTGTGTAATCTCACTTTCCCCGG
>Ga0157371_10004923_pt1 | contig 11478 bp, 9 predicted proteins | sample C45metaG_FD_113462 | JGI IMG/M metagenome (GOLD analysis project Ga0157371, IMG submission 113462) | Corn rhizosphere microbial communities from Kellogg Biological Station, Michigan, USA - C4-5 metaG | ecosystem: Host-associated > Plants > Roots > Rhizosphere > Soil | place: USA: Michigan... | reverse complement strand
GTTAGAACGCGGCGGCCAATGGGTAAAAGGCAAAAGTTGTGATACGTTTGCACCACTTGGGCCGTGGATCTCTACAAAAGATGAAATAAAGGACGTTAATAATTTGCGTTTGTGGCTTTCCGTTAATGATCTAAAAATGCAGGATGGAAATAGCGATGATCTGATCTTTAAAATTCCGTTTCTGATTTCTTACATCAGCCGGTTCATGACGCTGCTGCCGGGCGATATTATTTCTACCGGCACACCGGCAGGGGTAGGACTTGGATTCAAACCTCCTGTTTATTTAAAAGAAGGTGACGTTGTTGAATTGGGAATTGACGGCCTGGGAACTCAAAAACAAAAAGTTGTAAACTGGTCAAAATAATTGCAATGATCGATGCACATGTGCACTTCTGGAAGTATAACAAGAAAAGAGATGCATGGATTACTGATGATATGAAAATCATTCAAAAAGATTTTCTGCCCCACGATTTACAACCTATACTTTTCGAAAATAATGTTGATGGTGTAGTTGCTGTACAAGCTGATCAAAGCGAGGATGAAACCAATTTTTTATTATCGCTATCACAAGAGTTTTCATTTATAAAAGGAATTGTCGGTTGGGTGGATTTGCTCAATGAAAATGTTGAAAATAAGTTGCTTTACTATTCGCAGTTCTCCATGGTAAAGGGCTTCAGGCATATTGTACAGGCTGAACCGGCCGGTTTTTTACAAAAGGAAAAGTTTTTACATGGGATCAAAACTTTACGGAATTTTAATTTTACTTACGACCTTCTCCTGTATGAAAATCAATTGAAGGAAGCAGTTGAATTTGTAAACAAATTTCCCGATCAACCCATTATTATTGATCATTGCGCCAAACCTGCGATAAAAAATAAAAGGATGGACAATTGGAAAATAGCAATGAAGGAAATTTCAAAAAATCGAAATGTTTATTGCAAACTTTCAGGATTGATCACTGAAACCAATTGGAACCACTGGAATGAAAAAGATTTTTATCCATATCTTGACGCAGTGTTTGAATACTTTGGAATGGAAAGATTGGTCTTTGGAAGTGATTGGCCGGTAATGTTGTTGAGCGGGAATTACACACGCTGGAAATGCTTGTTGGAAAATTATATGGCTGGTTTTCCAGCCCTGGAAAAAAATAAAGTGTTTACGCAAAATGCAATGCATTTTTACAAACTAAACTCCTAAACTGTCTTCAAATGGATCTTCATCTCGATCAAAAAATAATAATTGTTACCGGTGGCGCTAAAGGAATTGGTGAAGGCATTGTAAAAGTGCTTGCATGTGAAAATGCAGTTCCTGTGATCATTGGCAGAAACGAAGAAGACAATTTGAAGATGCTTGCATCTCTTGATAATAAAGGATTTCAGGTGGTAGCAGAATTAACTAAACCGCTTGAATGTGAAAATGCAGTAAAGCAGGTTGTTGCGAAATTTAACCGGATTGACGGCCTTGTCAATAATGCAGGGGTTAATGATGGTATTGGCTTGGAAAATGGAAATTATAACCAATTTGTTGCTTCACTGCATAAAAACCTGGTTCACTATTACCTAATGGCGCATTATGCGTTGTCTTGGTTAAAAAAATCAAAAGGCGCTATCGTAAACATTGGTTCCAAAACTGCCGAAACAGGGCAGGGAAATACCTCCGGCTATGCTGCTTCCAATGGAGGAAGAAATGCGTTAACCAGAGAATGGGCCGTAGAATTATTGAAATATGGAATCCGGGTGAATGAGGTTGTAGTGGCAGAATGTTATACGCCGTTATATGAAAAATGGATCCAAACATTCGAAAACCCTGAAGAAAAATTACAGTCAATTACCAATAAAATTCCGCTGGGAAAAAGAATGACTACGGCCGATGAAATTGCCAACATGGTAGCTTTTCTTTTATCAGACAGGTCAAGCCACACAACTGGTCAATTAATTCATGTGGATGGCGGTTATGTGCATTTGGATCGCGCCATTTAAACAATTTTAAAATTGTAAAACATCATAAATGAATATGAAAAATAAATTAAAATGTGTTCTACTAATATCTTTTCTTTCAACATTCGCAACTTTTTCAATGGCGCAAAAAACGATTTCTCTTTATAAAGAAATTCCCAACAGTAAACCTGCACCCAATTACAAGGAGACGGCCGATACTATGCAGAATGGAGTAATTATTATAAGTAAAGTTTCTGTTCCTGATATTACAATCTTTCAACCAGAGCATCCTGATAAAAACCGTGCTGCAGTAGTCATTTGTCCTGGTGGGGGTTATGGAGTCCTGGCTTATAACCTGGAAGGAACAACTGTTGCAAACATTATGAATGGTTGGGGCGTTACGGCAGTCGTTTTAAAATATCGCTTGCCAAGTGATGAGATTATGAAAGATAAAACTATCGGCCCTCTGCAGGACGCGCAAAGAGCTTTGCAGTATATAAGAGAGAACGCAGCTGAGTTAAATGTCAACCCGAATACGGTAGGAATAATGGGATTTTCGGCTGGTGGACATTTGGCCTCTACAGCTTCTACACATTTTCATCAATCTTACATTGATAATCCTCTTAACACTTCCCTGCGGCCGGATTTTTCAATATTGTGTTATCCCGTTATCAGCTTTTCTGATTCACTAACGCACATGGGTAGCCGCAATAATTTGGTGGGCGAAAATCCATCAAAGGAAATGATTCAAAAGTTTTCAAATGAGTTGCAGGTAAACGAAAAAACGCCGCCCAGTTTTTTGGTGCTGGCGAGTGATGATAACACAGTTAATCCTGAAAACAGCATTAAATATTACGAAGCGCTGCTGAAAAATAAAGTTCCTGCTGAAATGCATATTTATCAGAATGGAGGCCATGGTTTTGGAACGCATCTTCTTGCTAAAAATAACTGGATGGAAACGTTGAAAAACTGGATGGAGCACAATGGATATTTAAGCGTTGAATAGAAAAATTACTTCCTCAAACAGAAACTCATCTAATTTATTGGTTTACAGCAGAAATATTTTCGTGTAAGCCTTAACGTTAAGAGCGCAAAGATGTTGTTATTTTCCGAATTTTTTTCTCAATAAATTGATTGCGTCTTGCATAGAAGAACTTTCTTTTTGTTTTTCAGAAAGTTTTTGGTCAGGATAACTTTTGATTGTTTTTGACCTTGTATGTTTATTGTCGTCTCTTTCAGCCGCCTGTGTTTGTTTGATAGACAGGGCAATCCGTTTTCTTGGTAAATCGACTTCCAGTACTTTCACCATTACCTTATCGTTCAATTTTAGAACTTCGCCAGGGTCAGAAATGTACTTATGCGCAATTTCTGAAACATGTACCAATCCATCTTGTTTTACGCCAATGTCCACAAAAGCTCCAAACCTGGTGAGATTCGTTACCTGTCCCGGAATGATCATTCCTTCTTTTACATCATCAATCGAATAGATATTTGCAAACTCAAAAGCCTGGACCTCTTTTCTTGGATCAAGCCCCGGCTTTTTTAATTCTTTTAAAATATCTTGTATGGTATGTAATCCAATATTTTCGTTTACGTATAACTGTGAGTTTATCGTATTAACGAGTTTTTCATTCGCGATAATCTCCCTAACTTCTACTCCGGTGTCTTTTGCCATTTGTTCCACGACTTTATACGATTCAGGATGAACGCCGCTTTCATCTAAAGGATTGTTTCCATTTTTAATTCGTAAAAAACCTGCACATTGTTCAAACGCTTTTTCTCCAAGTCTTGCAACTTCTTTCAGTTGTTGCCTGTTAGTGAACCGGCCTTTTTCTTTCCGGTAATTCACAATATTTTCTGCAATAGCGGGCCCGATACCGCTTACATAACTTAATAAATATTTTCCGGCAGTATTTACATTTACTCCAACTGCGTTCACACAACTCACTACCGTCTGGTCTAGCTTTTCTTTTAAACGCGCCTGGTTTACATCGTGTTGATATTGCCCGACTCCAATGCTTTTTGGATCAATTTTTACAAGTTCTGCTAGCGGATCGATCAATCTTCTACCGATACTAACCGAGCCACGAACAGTAATATCGTGGTCTGGAAATTCCTCACGACCTATTTCTGATGCTGAATAGATTGAAGCACCATCTTCGTTCACTAAAAATACAGGCAAACACGTATTCAATCCTTTAATAAATTGTTCAGTTTCCCTTCCGGCAGTTCCATCTCCAATTGCAAAAGCCTCGATTTGGAATTCCTTCACATACTTTTCTATTGTATACCTCGCTTCATCCAGTTTATAATTTTTTTCATGAACGAAAATGAGATCTGTTTTTTGCAAATCACCTTTTTCATCAAGTACAACTACCTTACAACCTGTGCGATAACCGGGATCAATAGCAATTAATTTTTTACTTCCTAATGGCGGTGAAAGCAGCAGCTGGCGAAGGTTTTCAGCAAACACACTTATCGCTTCTTCATCAGCTTTTGTCTTTAAAGCCATGCGCAATTCACTTTCTAGGCTGGGTTGCAAGAGACGCCTGTAAGCATCTTTGATTGCTTTTCTTACGTGCTCAGCAGCTTCATTATTAGCTTTTACAAATTGTTCTTCAATTTTTTGCAAAGCTGTTTCTTCTTCGGGAGCTATTGATATTTTTAAATACCCTTCCATAAAACCACGCAAGATTGCCAATATCCTGTGGGAAGGAATTTTAGAAACCGGTTCAGAAAACTCAAAATAATCTTTGTATTTAATTCCTGATTCCTGCTTATCACTTAAAATTTTACTTTGAACAGTAGCCGCTTGCTCAAATAATTTTCTCATTTTCGCGCGCACTTCTGCGTCTTCATTTATTATCTCTGCAATGATGTCACGCGCACCTTGTAAAGCAGAATCCACATCTTTTACTTTTTCATTTACAAACTGCTTCGCTTCATCTTCAACAGATATAGTTTTCTGCTCCAGCAATAAGAGTGCAAGTGATTCCAAACCATTTTCACGCGCCGTTTGAGCCTTGGTTTTTCGCTTGGGTTTGTAAGGCAAATAAATATCTTCCAACTCATTTAATATGGAAGCGGAATTTATTTTTTCCTGCAGAAAATATGTCATTTTTCCCTGTTCACTGATTGTTTTCTCAATGAAAGATTTCCTGTCTGAAAATTCTTGCTGAAACTTTGCTTCTTCCTGTATGTTTTGTATTTGTACTTCATCCAGCGCACCGGTTCTATCCTTCCGATAACGTGCAATAAACGGAATGGTAGCGCCTTCTGCTAATAATTCTAATACGGCATTTACCTGTTTTTCGGGAATGGATAATTTTGCTGAAACGAAAGCTGAATAGGTTTGCATAGTAATATAAAGGTCTATTTTTTTTGAGGCGGCGAAGGTAAAAAAATATTGTTCCTTTGAATGAATTTTAAAAAGAAGTTATCCAGATGAAAAAGAGATACTCTTATTTTTTGAGAAAATAGTAACGAGCAAGCAATTAATCCAAATCTTTATTCTTCTTTTTCCCCATTGGAAAGATTAAGCAATTTGCCTTTGTTCCACGCTTTCAATTCCCTTTTGTAATTCTTCGTATTTTGTTTGGTAAGATGAGGATCATCTAAAGACATTAGTTCAGGCTTTCCGGCATTCACCCAGGCTGTGAACCAATAAGAGGCAACATCATAAATTGATAATTGTAATTGACTCTCTACCATTCCTCCCAAAGTTGTATTAAATTCCTTTTGATATTCGTCAGAAAAAACAGGAGAGTTGTAAAACTTAATAAGGTTTCCCGCGCTGTCTTTTTTATACATATTATCTTCCGTGAATCGACTTCTAACTAGTTTTTCTTTTGCTAAAAGCGTATCCACCAAGGAGTGTGATTGGCCGATCATTTTGAAAGTTTCATCAGGGATATTGGCTATATATTTTGCAGTTGGTGTTCTAAAATTATAAGAACCGCCAAACGCTTCCGGAAGTGCAGATTCCCAAAGCGAATGGATTCCTTTTTGGCCGGACAGCTGGCCATTGAAATTGGTTGAAGTATGTAAAGGCATGTGTGCATCGGCAACATAATGGGATAATTCAGCAGAAAGAAAAAGTATTTGTGATTTATCTCTTTTCTTAAATGCATAAGTAAGTTTATCCGTCAATTCTTCAATGTACCAAGGCAAATATCCATTTCTGTTGAAGAAGGAACTGTCATATTTTTCAAAAGCTTCTTTAGGCGTTTTTGGTAATGAACTCACCGGCAGATTAAAATTTTCCACGTCGATATAATGCCTCGGCGGTTCGTTTTTGTCATTCAAAAGAGCTCTGCGTAAATCCGGAACTACAGCTCCTTCCGTGATAAAATCAATGTGATTGTAATAGAACTTTTGCATCGACGCCGGTAAAGCAAATACAGCCGCCCTGCTGATGTGTTTATGTCCCCAGCGGCCCCATGCAAATGCCAGTGAAATGGAACCTGAAATCAATAAAAAAAGAAAAGTGATTTTTAAAATCTTAGATTTCATGCAGATATTTTTGATGCTAGTATTAAAAAAATTGTTCGCAATATAGTGGTCAAGCAAATAACCGAAATTTATTTTTATATAAGAAATGAATTTAGCCGTGTGCAAAGTCCATTTCAAAATTTCCTTTTATTCTTTCAATTGATGGATTGAAATAACCAAATTTCAGATCCTGAAATTCCTGCCGCAATAAATTCATCATCCGGCGGATACCAATGCATTGTCCGGTTTCTGGAACGTTAATTTTTCCTAAATACCAGTCAGGATCAATATTGAAATTTCTCCATTGGATCATTTTTAAACCGGATTCGCGAATCAATTTTCTTAATGCTTCATATTCTGCAACGCTATCTGTCATTCCCGGAAAAACAAAATAATTAATGCTTGTCCAGCCACCATAATTGTTCACTATTTTCAGGCTCTCAATAATGTCTTCAAAAATGTAATTATTAGGCCGGTAATAAGGTGTGTAAACTTCTTCCCTTGCAGAATTCGTGCTTACACGGATGCTGTTCAAACCCGCTTCACACAAAGCTTTCACAGCTTGGGGATCGCTGCCGTTTGTATTGATATTGATGCTTCCTTTTTGCGTATGTTTCCTTATTTCTCTTATGGATTCTTCAATTGTTTTCCACATCAGCAAAGGTTCTCCTTCGCAACCCTGACCAAAACTAACTATTGGAAAAGGAGCGGTTTCTAAATGCGGAACGGTATATTCTACGATTTCCTCAGCAGTTGGTTTAAACGTCAACCGATCTTGTGTAGAAGTTATATTTTCCTCCTGCGGCTGAAACGAAATACATCCAATACAATTGGCATTACATGCGGGAGAACTTGGAACCGGGCATTCCCATCTTCCAATAAAAAAGTTACGAGCTGCGGGGCAATGATAAGTAAGGCAGCAATTATTCGCAAGATGCTGAACCAAACGGTTATGCTTATACGCAGACAATAAGTTATTTACCCCGCTTTCAATTTGTTCTTGATCAAAACCGGCGCTTTCCTGGCGAATGTCTTTTTCAATCCTGACAGCAGTAACATAAAACTTTTCGTTGTGCCAGCCAGCTGCAGTATAACAAAACAAAGGTAGTGTTTCTGCATCCGGTAGTGTTTCATAAGCTGCAATGTAAGTGCCTGTAAATGCAGGAGGAATGAAGGCCGCAACTGCCCAGCCTTTTTCACACAAACGCATCTCGCCTGTTTTTACATCTATTCCTATTCCACGACGATCCGGCAATTCATACAACTGGCCTCCTTCAGGCAGTTCGATCCATTCTTCATTTGCAACAGGAAAAGCATCCCAACCACTTCTGCCACAAGCGAACAGGGAAGTATCTTCAAAGATGTTTCCATTGCCATCAGAGTATAACAAATATGGAGGATGTTTCATTTTATAAATTCTTTTTGATCCAGTTAAACTACTTCAGTAAGTGAAGCGGATTGCTGGTTCAATCTTTCTTTGGCGAATAAATCAAATTGTTTTTCATTAATGTTTTTTGGTTCTTCAACTTCTGCCTGTATCAAATGATTATTCTTAAAATCAAGCGTGAGAATATTGTCTTTAAGGATCACATTATTAAACGTATTCCACAAGTATTCCTTTTGTGGATAATTTAATTTCATCACCTTTTGGTTTGTAAAAATTATCTGTAATTTTTGTAAGGCCAAATGATAAAAAACACCAACGATCACCAAACCTGCGACCATATAATAATTTTGCAAACCAAACCAACAACCTGCGAGAACAAAGAGAAGAACCTGGTCAAGATAATTTCCCTGCTGGTATTTTCTTATAAAATACAAACGCATAAAAATATAAATGCCGACAAGCAAAATCGCTGAGGCAGCCTCATAACGGTATACATCATAAAACAACATCAAAATAAAAATTGCAAGGTTAAGCATCAGCACGATCAGTGCAATCGTGCGATAAGATTTGATTTTTTCATTTTTTAAAATTATCTCAAACTGCATGTTTATCATTTGAAGCAATTAACAGATTGCATAATTTAAAAAGAACTCTTGCGCCAACATTTTCATCCCATTCATTTGAGCTGATGCCAACTTCATTCAAATCAAACCCGATCAGTTGTCTTCCACTGTTTATTATTTTTCGAAGTAAATAATAAGTCTGTTGAAGGTCAAAACCACCAGGAACAGGCGTTCCCGTGTTAGGACATAATTTAGGATCAAGCCCATCAATATCAAAACTTAAATAAACTTTTTGAGGTAGATGCGTAATCATTTCTTCAACAATTTGTTTCCATGTTTCCCCTTCGTACAAACGTTCTTTAATATTTTTATCAAAATAGGTTACCACACGGCCTCTGCTGTTTTTAATAAATTCAAATTCTCCGGGTGAATAATCACGAATGCCAGCCTGGAGCAGTTTTGTAAGTTGCGGAATCTCCTTTAATGCATTATACATAACCGAAGCATGTGAATAAGTAAATTTTTCATAAGACTCGCGCAGGTCACAATGCGCATCAATTTGCAATATTCCAAATTCGCCATGCTTTTCGGCTATTGCTTTATAATAACCGAAGGGAGCACTATGATCTCCTCCAAGAATACCAACCAGTTTTCCGTTATCTAAAAGATCTTTTGTTTGTTCGTAAACCCAATTATTAAGAAACTCACTTCCTTCATTGATATCGCGCAGCACTTTTTGCATGAATTTATTGTCACAAAGATCTTCTCCCTCAGTTATAAAGTTGATGTATAATTCTGCTTCTTTACGCAGATAATCACTTTTCATCATGACATTTTTATCTGCATCACGCAAAAAAATTCCTTGTTTCCATCCATCAGGATTGTCCACATCAAAAAGATCGACCTGGAGACTCGCATGCCAAACTCGTTCTGAAACCCTTGCTGTTCCTGCTTTGTAACTTACCGTCACTTCCCATGGAACTGAAAGAATAATTAATTTTGAATCTTCTTCTGTAAAGGGAAGCCCGAAAATTCCATTATTTGGATTGGAAGCTGAATCCACGTTAAAATCCGTAAGGTCAAGCATTTCTGTTCTTAATTTTTTTTTGGACGGCAAAGGTACAGACTATAAATTTAAGGATTAAAAGTTCGGCGTTAAAATTCAGTGGCAGCCCAAGTCGTAAGCTAAGAAGTAAGCAATAATTCAATAAATAATCCGCGTTATTATTTGCCATCTAAAAAAAGGTCAGCAAGGAATAGCTATTTTAAACTTGCAACCTTTCCCCGGCGTTGAAATTATATCCAGTTTGCCCGAATAAAATTCCACACGACTGCGGATATTTTGCAGGCCTATACCTTTAGCCGTTGCGTTGCTATCAAAACCGATTCCGTCATCAAAAATCATTAAAAGAAGATTGTTGCCTATGCATTTCAAATCTATCGTCGCGTTTTCAGCTTTGGAATGCTTGAGAATATTATTGATTTGTTCCTGGACAACGCGATAAATCATTAGTTCTTTCTTGCTTCCAATGATCTTTCCTCCTTCCACTTCATAGTTAAGTGTTACCAGCAGCGCATGCGTTTTATTTACCTCATCCACCAAATCTGTAAGTGCCTGTTTCAATGTAATGTTTCCAAGGGTGGGCGATACAAGTGATTTTGATAGTTTTCTTATCTCTTCGATAGCATCGTTTACGTATTCAGATGCCTTTGCCAATAATTCCGGATCATTTTTATTGGCCCTCATCATGCCATGATACAGTTTTACCGTCGCTAATATCTGATTAATATTGTCATGCAATTCTTTTCCTATCTCATTTCTTTCCTTTTCTTGCGCAAGTATGGTAGTTTCCGTTATGAGTTTTTGCTGGTTCAATTGTTGGTCAGCAAGTTCTTTCTCTAATTTTTTTCTTTCGGTTATATCAGTCGTAGAACCAAACATTCGTGTAGCTTTTCCCAGATGATCGAATAACAGATAACCGCGGCTGAAAACATCTTTATAAGAGCCGTCTGCTGCCTTGTAACGATATTCATCCTGCCAGTTTTTAAGATGGTTTTGTAAATGATAGTCAAGATTTTTAATCACCCTTTCGCTGTCATCAGGATGAATCCATCTTTTCCATATTTCAAAATTGAAAGCAAGATTTTCTTCTGAATAACCGAAAGTGCGAATAATGCCTTCACCCCATTGCCCGATATTATTTTCAAAATTTAAGTCCCAGGTGGTATCAAGTGTGGCTTTGTTAATGAGTCTAAAACGTTCGTTGCTTAAATGCAAATTTTCGAGGATCCTTTTTCTTTCAATACTATACTGAATTGTTTTTGCCAATAATTTTTCATCAAAATCTCCTTTTACCAAATAATCCTGGGCGCCAAGTGAAATTGATTCAATGGCTGTATCTTCCAGTGAAAAACCCGACATGCAAACAATAGCGGTTTTCGGCAAAAGGCGATCCATTGTGATCACAGAATCCACTCCCATGCTATCAGGCAATGAAAGGTCGAGCAATACAACATCAAAAATTATATTAACAATTAGAGAAGAAACCGCTTCCATATTTACTGCATGAATGATCTTCTTAACCGGCAGGCGCATTCTTTGGAGAAGCTCTTTCAAAATAAGGTAATCGCCTGCGTTATCTTCAACTATTAAGATCGTAATTGGATTATTGGTAATCATCATTCGTCTCTTTTTTCTGGTAATTCCGGCAATGTTAATCCAGAAATTTTTGATACTTCCGATTATATCAAGAAATTTTTCAAAATTTACAGGTTTGGTAATAAAACAATTTGCATGGTTTTGTTAATATATCAGATAAGAGCATAATTGAAATCAGTAATGATTAGATAAGGAAGTTAACTGATACAGTGGCGGCTTTTGGAATTCTTTTTGTGAGAATCAAAAATAAGGTAAAGTTATGCCCCTTATATAGTTAAAATATCTCCCTTTGATTTTAATGATGAAAAAAGATTTCATGTTAGTTACAATGTATCCCTCCGGCCAAGCACATTCAAATTAATTGAAAATAAATTACTATGCAAGTGTTTTCCAGTTCTGGGGCAGCAGTTCTTCAATTTTATTGATAGGATGATTACTTAT
>Ga0157371_10004916_pt1 | contig 11484 bp, 8 predicted proteins | sample C45metaG_FD_113462 | JGI IMG/M metagenome (GOLD analysis project Ga0157371, IMG submission 113462) | Corn rhizosphere microbial communities from Kellogg Biological Station, Michigan, USA - C4-5 metaG | ecosystem: Host-associated > Plants > Roots > Rhizosphere > Soil | place: USA: Michigan... | reverse complement strand
AGTCCGACCTGTTTGCCATGTTTATCGAACGTAACCTTGACCTGGCCATACCTGCCGGTGCCGTGGCCATGATCACCATGCAAAGCTGGATGTTCCTGTCGTCGTTCGAGTCGCTACGCATGCGTATTTTGGGGCAGAACACCATTGTATCGATGGCCCATCTGGGCGCACGGGCGTTTGATAGTATCGGTGGCGAGGTGGTCTCAACCACAGCTTTTGTACTGGAGAACCAGCATAAGCCTAAATACAAGGGAGCGTATCTGCGATTGGTGAGTGGTAAGTCTGAAGCCGAGAAGGCTGCAATGCTTCTAGAGGCCATTCAATGATTACTCGTCTGGAGCTTAAAAATTTCACCGCGTTCAATGATCTGGCCATTGATTTCTCCCCCAAGATTAACGTGATAATTGGCGAGAACGGCAACGGTAAAACCCAGCTTCTAAAGAGTGCTTATGCCCTATGTGCGGGTGGTTCTCTACAGGGTGGAAGCGCTGGTACTGGGCTGGCTGAAGGCCTTACTCGTAAGCTGGTTCGGCTTCTAATGCCGTTGGATGACAAGCTTGGTAATATGCGCCGCCCTGGTGTGCGCGGTCATGCGCAGTTGAAGGCAAGCTTTTCGTTAGGCGAAGAAATTTCACTGGCTTTCAGCGGCTCTACGGACATAGCAACGGTAAAAGCCAACCCTGCGTACGCCAATTACCGGGCTGAGCCAATATTTGTGCCTACTAAGGAAGTGCTTTCACTGGTACGCGGAATGACCGATGCCGATCATGACCAGCGTTCAGTCGAGTTAATCTTTGATGACGGATATTTGGATCTGGCGCAGATGTTATTGCGCGAAGGTGTAGATGATCCAGAATCTAAGATTAATTTAGATCCTCGTTACGAAAGCATCGCACCCAAACTAACCAATTTAATTGGTGGCCGTTATCAACTGAAAAATGGTGGCTTTAGTTTTCAGTCAGGGATTTACATGGAGCGGTTGGGGCGAAGCAGTGCCGAAACAAAAGCCCCACAAGTTTTTCAAAAAGCAATTACCCGATTTGTGGCGGCCAAGACTGTAGTGCTATCAAGCAGTATGACTGCAGAAGGTTTTCGCAAGATTGGGGTGCTTCAGCGCCTGCTTACAAATGGCACTCTCAATCCTGGTGTAAGTGGTCCATTACTCTGGGATGAGCCAGAATCAAATCTGAATCCGAAACTCATGAAGTTTCTCGTTGAAATCCTTCTTGAACTTTCTCGCAATGGGCAACAGATAATTCTGGCGACGCATGACTATGTTTTGCTCAAATGGCTCGACCTACTGATGGATAGAAGTAAGGGAGATCATGTACGTTTTCACTGCCTTCATCGTAACGAATCCAGCAACGAGATTCGATCCGAAAGTCTTGATGACTACAGCATCATTGGTCGTAGCGCTATCAGCAATACCTTCGCTGAACTGTATGACGAAGATGTCAAACGTGCGCTGGGGGATCTTTGATGCAGATTTACCGAGCTGAAGAAACCGCCGAGCTGGAGTTCCGGTTTCCTGATGGGCTGCTTTGGAGTGAGCTCGACAAGCAAGGAGTGAAATTGCCAGTAAACATGAAGTTTGTCGATATTGTGATCGAACGAGATGACGATGTTTTGCTTGTTGAGATCAAAGATCCCTCACATTCGCGTAGCCGTGATAAGCAGCGAAACTCCTATCTGAAACGGCTGACAGACAACTCCGTGCTGTCGCAGGAACTCACCCCAAAAGCACGTGACTCCTATCTTTATCTGCATCTAATGGAGCGAGACCACAAGCCATTTAAGTATGTGGTGCTGCTCGGGCTGGATGCATTTGATCCCAACGTCCAAAAGTCATTGATGATGGGGTTTAAGGATCGGTTGCTGACCGATATTCGGGAAGAGTCCTTTGAGGCGTGGAAGCGTAAACACATTGTGGATTGTGTAGTGTTGTCCGTGGAGTCATGGAATCAACAATTTCCTAATTGGCCGGTTAGTCGATCGGCTCCTGCTGACGTCCTCAACGTAGGAGATGCTGTTCAATGATCAGTCCACACATCCACCACACATCCCAGATTGGTAGTTACCTGTTGAGTATTCAGGTGCATAAAGTAGCCCCCGATACTCTGCGTGATATGCCGTCGCTGTCGTTCCACCGCACCATTCTCCCCGGTTGCGCGGAGTTACTTGAATATGTGCAGATTATGGCTCCGTCGGAATTGTTCTTGTCTACCTACGTGAAAAATACCCTAACCCAAGGGGGAGAGTCATGAGTCAGGAAAGTCAAAAAGACATGGAGCGATATATCTTTCGGGCTTCGGCGGCGGATTTTAAGAAGATTCCGGGCAGCCCGATTGCGTATTGGGTTAATAAGGGGGTTTCAAATAGCTTTGAGAATTTTCCGTCTATTGGTGGGCAGTACATTGTTAGGTCTGGGATAACTACTGGTAATAATGGGGATTTTATTTTTTACTGGTTTGAAGTGAGTCGGCCTGATGTGGTGTTCGGCAATTCAGATCTTCCTCAATTTTTCTCTCCTCATAACAAGGGAGGGGAGTTTAGGAAGTGGTTTGGAAATATTGAGTGTGTTCTTAAATATGGCGAAGTGAATATCAAAAAAATGGAGAGTCTCCCTGGGTATAGAGCTGATGGGGAGGGTTTTTTTTACAGAGAAATGATTGGCTGGAGTAAGATTGCTTCGTTTAAAAGTAGTTTTAGATACTACCCTGAAGGGATGACTTTCAATACTGCTGGGTTGGCGATCTTTGAGGATTCCTCAAAAGATGGTATCAACCTGAATTTACTTGGAATGCTAAATTCAAAGGTAAATGATTACATATTAAAAGTTTTGAATACGACATTGAATGTTAGTCCGGGAGTTGTCAGCGTTATTCCGTTTGGCGATGTGGGCGATGAAAAAATTCCTGAGAAGTGTATTAATGTTTCTAAGTTGGATTGGGACTCATATGAAACATCATTGGAGTTCACTGGCTCACAGCTGTTAAATCAAAATTCTCTCCGACTAACCCTGGCGAGCACCTACCAGAAACTTCGGGCTCACTGGCGCGGAATGACACTGGAGATGCAGCGTCTAGAGGAGGAGAACAATCGCATTTTCATCGACTCCTACGGCCTGCAGGATGAGCTGACGCCAGAAGTCCCGCTGAAAGAAATTACCCTGAATTGCAATCCGCACTATCGATATGGCGGTGACAAGACTGAAACTGAGCTGGAGGCGCAGCTGCAGACCGATACCATTGCTGAGTTTCTAAGCTACGCCGTAGGTTGCATGTTTGGCCGCTACAGCCTTGATAAACCAGGGCTGGTACTGGCCAACCGGGGCGATACCCTAGCCGACTACCTGCGGCAGATCCCCGCCCCGTGCTTTATGCCGGACGAGGATAACGTGATCCAGCTGCTGGATGGCGAGTGGTTTGCCGACGATGTGACCGAGCGTTTCCGTACCTTTTTGCGCGTGACCTTTGGTGAAGAGCACTACGAGGAAAACCTGGCCTTTATCGAGCAATCGCTGGGTAAGGATGTGCGCAAGTACTTTACCAAGGACTTCTACGCTGACCATGTGAAGCGCTACAAAAAACGGCCTATCTACTGGCTGTTCTCCAGCCCCAAGGGCACTTTCAGCGCATTGATCTACCTGCACCGCTACCTCCAGGATACGGTGAGCGTGGTGCTGCAATATCTGCGCAACCTCCGCAAGAAACTGGCTGCACGGCTGGACTACCTCCAGCAAGTCGGCATCAGCACCTCCGCTAGCCAGGGCGAAAAGACCCGTGCCCTCAAAGAAGGGGAAACGCTCAAAAAGAAACTGCTGGAGCTGGACGACTACGAGCGTGACACCCTCTATCCGTTGGCTACTGAGCAGGCATTAGTGAATCTCGATGATGGCGTCAAGGTGAACTACCTCAAGCTAGGCTCGGCGCTCAAGAAAATCATCGGTCTGGATGCCAAGGAAGACTGAAATGTCAGGAAGCTTCGAGAAGGCGATCACGATTCGCCAGGCGATACGCAACATCGATGACCGGACGTTTCTGCTGCCAGCGATCCAGCGCAATTTTGTCTGGTCGCCCAAGCAAATATGCGTGCTATTTGATTCCCTGATGCGCGAGTATCCGATCAATACATTCATGATGTGGGATGTGACCAGCCCGGAGATCAAGAACAAGTACCGCTTCTATAGCTTCTTAACCGACTACTGTCAGCGATTCAAGGAGTCCAATGACTACGTTCCGACTCAGGGCGACTTCAAGGACTTCAAAGCAGTCATCGATGGACAGCAACGGCTGACCTCCATCTACATCGGCTTGAAGGGCACTTACGCCTACAAACAGCCCCGTGTCTGGTGGCCCAATGCACGTAACGATCAAGCGCTGCCGCCGCGTCGACTCTATCTGGATCTTGCCAAGGGGCTGGACGGTGAGGAAAACGAGTCGATGGCCCAGTACCATTTCCGACTTCTGACCGAAAAGCAGGTGGCGGCGTTTGGTGATGACCCTTCCTCGTGCTGGTTTGAAGTGGGTAAGGTGTTGAGCCTGCCTGACGTGCGTTCTGTAGATGAGATTCCGTTTGAGGTGGTCTTGCCCTACCTTGAGAAGCATGGGCTGGCCTCCAACAGCTTTGCGCGCAAGGCGTTGACCCGACTGTACTACCTCGTCCGGCACGAAGAGGTGATCCACTTCTACAACGAGGAAAGTCAGGATATCGATCACGTACTGGATGTATTCATCCGCACCAACAGTGGCGGTACGCCGCTGGCGTTTTCAGACTTATTGATGTCCATCGCCATCGCTAACTGGGATGGGGATGCTCGTAAAGATATAGACGAACTGGTGACCGAGGTACGGCAAAGCTCGGAGATGCAGTTCTCGATTGGCCGTGACTGGGTGCTTAAGACCTGTCTGATGTTGACGGGAGCTGATGTGCGGTTTCGGGTCAAGAACTTCGACTCAGATCAGGTTAGCATCATCCAGCAGCAATGGCCGGAGATCAGGGCTTGTGTGGTCGCAACCTTCAAGCTGTTGCGCAAATTTGGCTTAAACGACCAGTCGCTGAGAGCCAAGAACGCGGTCATCCCGCTGGCGTTCTATATGTACAAGCAGTCCTTCCATGATAAGCCGCTGTATCACACCATCAACAACATCAACTACCTACGCGAAGAGCGCCTGGCGCTGTCCCGCTGGTTACATATGGTGCTTTTGCGAGGGATATTTGGTGGGCAGGCCGATGGTGTTCTGACCAAGATGCAGCGATTGCTGGCTAGGCATTTGGACAAGGGGTTGTTCCCTTTGGATGAAATCATTGAGGCCTTCACCGCAACCAACAAAGATCTTCGTTTTGATGAGGCCTATCTGAGGGGGCTCCTTGATATCCAGTATGAGGATTCAAGGTGCCGTTCGGTCCTAAGCCTGCTATTCCCCGAGATCAATGAGAACCTGCAACTGGACATCGATCATCTACATCCGAGCCGCGCCTTTGCAAAGACTGCTCTTGCCAAAAAAGATTTCCTTCAAAAGGATCCCGGGTTGATGGCGTTCTATCATAGCCCCATTAACTGGAATTCGATTGCCAACCTGCACCTGCTGAATGCTTCGCAGAACCGCTCGAAGAAGGATCTGTCACTGGCCAAGTGGATGACAGAGAAGGACACCGGCTTCAAGCCGGCCGACCTGCTACTGAATGAAGACGACAGTCTGCATTTTGCTTACTTCCAAACGTTCTGTGAAAAGCGTCGGGAAGCGTTGATGCAACGGCTGCGCCGCAATGTCGTGGTTAGTGGAACGCTTTCGATGATCGAGGAAGTGCTGGACGAAGATGAAGAGATCGAGGCCTTGGCATGAGTAACCCCAAAATCACTCAGGCCCTGAGCAATCTGTTCGACAAGCAGCGCATAGTGTTCTGGTATGACACACGCCTGGAGTTTCGCGCTGATTTCGAGACGCTGGAGTTGCCTGATGTCGAGAAAATCGAGCTGGCTAACAATGAGTTTGGCGTGAAATACCGCCTCCTGCGGGAGCAACCGGAACAGAAGTTTCTGCTCTATCGTGAAGGTGCTGAGCCTCCGCATTTGCACAATTGGCTGTTGGATGTGCAGCTCGCCAGTGGCAATTGCTTCCGTACCGATCAGGTTGCCTTGTGGCTGGCTGAGCTGGAGTTGGGACCGGACTGCTATCCGTTGTTGGAAGCGCATGTGGCGTTTTTCGAATCGGCCAAGCGCCGCGAGGCACTCGGTAAGTTACTGGAGCCAGGTGATTCGCAGAACCTGCTACAACGCAAAATGCTTGCTGTATGCGCCGGGAACGAGCCGCGCCTAGATGTGATTCTGGAAAACCTGCTGGGTGATCTGGCTGCTAGCAAAGATGTGCGGATCAAGTTAATCGAAAGCAGCGGTTTGAGTGCCTATTTGTGGGAGCAGGTGAAGCGCGCTTATGGCTATAGCTCCGAGCAACCAGGGTTGCACGACTTCGTTATCGAGCTGTTTAAGGCTTGTTTCATGCTTGGGATCGACCCGGCTTATAAGGCGCGACTGTCCGCTGAGGCGCTGGTGTTCCTCAAACGCTGGAAGGACAGTCGTTCCCATGAGCAGAGTTTCGAGACACTGTCTGAGCGGTGCGCGGCGGTGCTGCAGATCGACGACAAGCTACAAGCCCTGGACTGGCGTAGCCTGCTGGAGCTGGATTATTTCGAGCTGATCGACCGTAAGATCCTCAGTGAACTGGTACGTGCCGTGGTGACCCGTACAGTGACCGCTCAGGAGGTGGAGCAGTGGGTACGCCAGCGCCGTCAGAGCCACTGGTGTGAGCGTTTCAAGGATGTGTACCTGGCGCTGGAGCATGCGGCGCAGTTCATCCAGGTACTGGACATCACGCAGCTGCAAATGGAGTCGCTGACTGATGGCGTGCAAAAGTACGCCAGCCATTGGTTCAGACTGGATCAGCGTTATCGCAAATTCGTCTATCACCTGCGCGAATCCGGCCAGGCTTCGTTGCTGGGTGAGTTGGCTATGCAGGTCGAGAATCTGTATGGCAACAACTACCTGAGCCGTCTTAATGACCGCTGGCAGCAGCACGTGGATGCGGCTCAGCAGTGGGAGGCTGCGCCTGTTGTGCTGCAACGCAATTTCTTCAACCGCTTTGTGCAGCCCTTTGTGGAGCGAAAAACTAAGGTGTGCGTGCTGATTTCCGACGCATTCCGCTATGAAGTAGGCGAGGAGCTGCAAAGTCTTATTCGTCAGGAAGATCGCTTTGAGGCCGAACTGGATCCGATGCTATCGATGTTGCCAAGTTACACCCAGCTAGGAATGGCGGCGCTGCCACCCAACAACAGTCTGCAACTGGCCGACAATGACACTGGTGATGCCATCGTGGATGGTCAGAGCGCTCAAGGTTCAGTCAACCGGGGCAAGATACTGGCGACCAGAGTCCCAGCATCCCAGGTGGTACGAGCCAAGGATCTACTGGCGATGAACCAGGCTGATTCTCGTGCCTTGCTGCGTGACAACGAGGTGGTTTACGTCTATCACAATCTGATCGACAAGACCGGCGACACTCGTGATACCGAGGAACGGGTATTTGCGGCGGCCGAGGAAACGCTTAGTGAGCTTATCCGTCTGGTGAAGAAGCTGACCAACGCTAATGCTAGTAATCTGCTTATCACTGCTGATCATGGCTTCATCTATCAAAATCATCCGCTGCAGGAGAGTGATTTTCTCAGTAGTGAGCCGGATGGCGGTGAGGTCCTCTACCGCGATCGGCGTTTTGTACTGGGTCGTAGCTTGCGCGAAGGAGCCAGCTTCAAAACGTTCAGCCCGGTGCAGTTAGGGCTGACGGGTACGCTTATGGTGCAGATTCCCAAGTCCGTTAACCGTCTACGCCTGAAAGGCTCCGGCAGCCGTTTTGTGCACGGTGGTGCCACGCTGCAAGAAGTTGTGATCCCGGTCATTCGAATTAACAAGAAGCGCCAGAGCGATGTGGGACGTGTGGATGTTGAGTTCATCGGTGGTGGTGGGAAGACCATCACCACCGGGCAGTTGGCGGTGGTGCTCTATCAAACCGAGGCAGTGACCGAGAAGCTGCAGTCGCGCCGACTGCGAGCAGGTCTGTTCACGCTGGATGGTGAGCTAGTATCCGATCAGCATGAACTGTTGTTCGACTTCAGCTCTGCTAACCCGCGTGAACGGGAGTTGCCCGTGCGCTTCATTCTCAGCCGCATGGCAGATGAGGCGAATAATCAGCAGGTGGAGCTGCTCCTTGAAGAGGCCGTGGAAGGCACTACACACTTCACACGGTACAAAGCCGCGCGTTACTCCATTCGCCGCTCGTTCAGCAGCGAGTTTGATTTTTAAGCAGGAGCTCCAATGAGTCAGCTCGACGACAAGATCAACCAGCACTTTGCCGGCCTGGTGGTGCGCAAGGACCTGGTCAAGGCGGTGAAGGGCAACGCTATTGTGCCTTCGTATGTGCTGGAGTACTTGCTCGGTCAGTACTGCGCGACCAATGACGAGGCGACGATTCAGACCGGTATCGAGACGGTCAAGGAGATCCTGCGCAAGCACTATGTCCACCGCAACGAGGCGGGGCTGGTGCGTTCGACCATCAAGGAAAAGGGCAGGCACAAGGTCATCGACCGCATTAGTGTCTCATTGAATGACAAGGATGACGTGTACGAGGCCGAGTTCGCCAACTTGGGCATCAAGAAGGTGCTGATCGACTCCAGCACCGTCAAGGCTCACCAGAAACTGCTCGTAGGCGGTGTTTGGTGTATCGCGGACGTGGAGTATGAGTACACCGAAGACAAGTCAGCTTCGCCGTGGATCTTGGCTTCGCTTAAGCCGATTCAAATCTCCCGCTTTGATTTCGATGGCTACCTGGAAGCGCGCAAGCAGTTCACAACAGATGAGTGGATCGACCTGCTGATCCAGAGCGTCGGGTTCAATCCGGAGATGTTCGGTAAGCGCAATAAGCTCGCGCAACTTATTCGCTTGATCCCGTTCTGCGAGCGCAATTACAACCTGATCGAACTGGGGCCGAAAGGTACCGGTAAGCCGCACGTTTATTCAGAGTTCTCGCCCCACGGCATTCTGATCTCCGGTGGTGAAGTGACGGTGCCAAAGCTGTTCGTCCATAACGGCACAGGTAAGCTCGGCCTGGTGGGTTACTGGGATGTAGTGGCTTTCGATGAGTTTGCCGGCAAGCAAAAGCGAGTGGACAAGGCGCTGGTGGATATCATGAAGAACTACATGGCCAACAAGTCGTTTTCTCGGGGAGTGGAAACCTTGGGAGCAGAGGCCAGCATGGTGTTTGTGGGTAATACCGATCACACCGTGCCGTACATGCTTAAGCACACGGACCTGTTCGACCCGCTGCCGGAAAAGTTCCACGATTCAGCCTTTCTCGATCGCATTCACAGCTACATCCCCGGTTGGGAAGTGGATGTCATCCGTGGCGAGATGTTCTCCATTGGTTACGGCTTCGTGGTGGACTACCTGGCCGAGATCCTGCGCTCGCTTCGTAGTCATGATTACTCAAATCGCTACAAAGGCCAATTCACACTGTCCGACCAGATTTCCACCCGCGACCGGGATGGCATCAACAAGACCTTTTCTGGTTTGATGAAGATCCTGTACCCGCATGGCGAGGCGACAGACGCTGAAGTGGAAGATGTATTGCGCACTGCAATTGAAGGGCGCAAGCGGGTGAAGGATCAGTTGCTACGCATTGACGCGACCTATCCGGCCGTTCGTTTTGCCTACAAGGGGGCCGATGCTCAGGAACGGCTGGTGAGCACTCTGGAAGAGGATGAGTATCCCAATCAATACCATCGAAGGGGAGCGACTGCAGTTTCTACTGCAGACTTACCCCAAGTTGGCACTGACCCTTTGGCGCTTATCGAGGCAGCGCCAGCCATGCAAGGTCCAACTTCGCGCGCATTCAATCCTGCGCCAATGGAACCAGTGCTGAGGGAGCAGCATTTGGTCTTCCACGAAAATCAGCGAGGACTGAGTTTTGACAAGTTGTTCAGTCCCTATCTGGCAGGTGCCAAACGCATCATCATCACAGACCCCTATCTTCGTATGTTCCATCAGTTGCGCAACTTGATGGAACTGATGGAGAGCATCAGCAAGCTGCAAGGCCCAGAAGATGAGGTGGTTGTTCATGTGGTGACCGTTGAGGATGATTCCAATGGTGATCGTCAGACCGAAAGCCTGCAAAAAATTGCAGATGCTTGCATAGGTGTTGGAATTCACTTTACCTGGGCTTACGACACCTCTGGCACTAAGCATGACCGTGACATCACCACTGATTCGGGTTGGAAAATTGTGCTTGGTCGTGGCTTGGACGTGTTCCAGCGCTTTGAACTGAATGATGCCTTCAGCTTTGCTAATCGCTTGCAGCAGCATAGGCAGTGCAAAGAGTTCAGCGTGACCTTTGTCAGGCTTGAGCCGGCTGCTGATTCGTAAGTTGTTTATGGTGACCAAGTAATTTGCAGTCTGGTTGCTGCTTGGTGCCAGGCATAAGGATAAAAAGGCTAATATCAACCGCCTAAGGGCGTTCGTTACTAAGCGACACATAAACCAGGCATGGCAAAAAAACGAGGCGTGTATTGAGAGCGATGTTAGCGGTGCCGCCGGATTCTACGACAGCTCCAAGAAACACTACGCATTCACCCTACGTTCCGCGAGCGGAGCTGATTTTGTTCCAGAACTCGACTACATATACTCATCGGAGGCCGCCCAGACACGGCGTAAGGCGTCTATGTGTACTACGTCGGCCAAGGCTGAGGAAAATGTGCGAAAGCCAATATCAGCGGATACCGTAGAAATTCCCCTGATGAAGATTATCTGGTTAGATCGAGTTGCACGATTCTTGAAATAAGGGTAAGCGTCAGGCGGACACACCTTTCTGAATGCGCCGTCGTCCTGACTGCACGTGACGCGCTCATGACCATAAGGCAGGTGGCACATGCAGCAGTTCAATTGTTGGATTCCCGCTACCGGCGATCAAAACCCGCACCGTGTTCAAAACTCTCAGTTCACACGGTGGCGGTGGTTTTAATGAACTGCGTATCGAAGATAAGAAAGGTGCGGTACAAATCTTTCTGTATACCCAGCGCGACTGGGACGAAAAAATCGAACACTACCAAGTAATCCGCGTCGGCAACGAGCAGCATTACACCATTGAGAAGAACACTTACACCGAGCTGAAGGCTGAAGAGCGCTGCATATTATTGGATTCGGATTGAAACAGTTGAGTCGTTTGATAGGCGCTAAAGTTTGTAGCTGTACACTATGTTTTTCAGTTAAACAAAAAATAAAGGCACGGGAAGACCCGCGCCTTTATATTAGTTGATTCCGACAGGGTGATCATTTTTATCATAGCAAATTGGATACTCGCAGTGTCCGCCTGCGTTGAGAACTTCTAGTTCGTAGACAGCCGGCAGGTATTGCTTAAGCTCCTCCTTGAGCACTCTCTCACCGTT
>Ga0157371_10004915_pt1 | contig 11485 bp, 8 predicted proteins | sample C45metaG_FD_113462 | JGI IMG/M metagenome (GOLD analysis project Ga0157371, IMG submission 113462) | Corn rhizosphere microbial communities from Kellogg Biological Station, Michigan, USA - C4-5 metaG | ecosystem: Host-associated > Plants > Roots > Rhizosphere > Soil | place: USA: Michigan... | reverse complement strand
TTTATTTAACCCTGGTCCTGTGCTTCTGCCTACGTATCTAGCCCTGACAGCAGCGGGCATTCCGATCCTTCATCGGAATAAAGCGGATGGCAGGAACATTCTTTAAAAAAATCGAATGGACCTGCGCTCCAAAACAAAAAACAACAGTCATTTCAAATAACCAACGTTACTAATAAGCTTCGCTCCTAACCGATTCAATTTCATCCGTAGTTAAGGCCAAATATTTTCCCAGCATCCGGCTTCCGTTTTCGGTAATCAGAAAATCGTCTTCTACCCTGATGCCGCTAAAGTTTCTGAACTGCTCCAATTTATCGTAGTTAATAAATTCGGCAAACTGGTTAGTGGCCTTCCAACGGTCTATTAGCTCCGGGATGATGTAAACACCTGGTTCTACCGTTAATACATAACCCGCTTCAAGCGCTTTGCCCAACCTTAACGATTTCAATCCGAACTGGCTGGTGTTTTTAGTTAGCTCATCTGTATAACCTACATATTGCTCACCTAAATCTTCCATATCGTGTACATCTAAGCCCATCATGTGTCCTGTTCCACATTGAAAGAACATGGCATGCGCACCAGTCTGCACGGCATCGTCTATATTACCTTTCATCAGGCCAATATCTTTTAAACCCTGTGCCAGCATTTTACACGAAGCCAAATGCACATCTAAGTATCTTACCCCCGGTGCCAGCATATTTTTGCCATGCGTGTAAGCATTTAATACGATATCATAAACATCTTTTTGCTCAGCACTAAATTTCTTGCCTACGGGAAAAGTGCGCGTAAGATCGCCAGCATAACCTAAAGCTGTTTCTACACCAGAATCGTTTAAAACCAGTTGTCCTTCCCGGAGCTGATTGCCATGGTAGTGGTTATGCAGAATTTCGCCCCGAACCGTTAAAATAACCGGATAGGCCAGATTACCGCCCGAAGCCAATGCAGCACCATGAATTTTAGCTGCAAGTTCGCGTTCATACATGCCGGGTTTTGCCTGCTGCATGATCATTAAATGAATATCGGCAGATATTGCTGCAGCACGATCCAGCTCTTCAATTTCTTCAACCGATTTAACCGACCGTTGTGCCACTACAGCCTTAATAAAATTAAGTGATGCTTTTTCTTTAAGCTGATCGATTGGCAGGTTAAGCCAGTTGGCCAATTTAATTTTATTCTCAGAACGGTAAGGAGGTAAGAAATGAACCTCACGATCTTTGTCCTGGCATTGTTTAAGATAGGTGTTTAGTTGCACAAAAGGCAGAACTTTGGCTAGACCAGCATCCAAACTTTTTTCTTCCAGTGTTTTCTGCCTGCCCATCCATACAATATCATCAATTCCCATTTCATCACCAAAAAGAATTACCTGATCTTCATCCAGATCTATAATAGCGCCCAAAGATGGCTCACTGATCCCAAAATAATACAAAAAGGTACTATCCTGCCTAAAATGATAGGTATTGTCTTTATAATTCATCGGGCTTTCTTCATTACCCAAAAAGAGTAATATTCCCGAATTTATCTTTGATTTTAGTGCTGCTCTTCTTTGGAGGTAAACTTTCTTTTCAAACATATTTTTTATGTGTTAAGCAAATATCCAAAAAAGCCATATTCATTGCATCAGAATTAAAATGAATGGATAAAATATGGTGTATATCTGCAAATTATAAGCTATGGTTATGGCACAAAAATCACAATAAATTTCAGGTTAGCGAAAAAAAAGGATAAAATCTGCATACAATAAGGCTGATTAAAAAAAGTTAACATTAACAATTTTTAGCGGATACACAGCACATTTATCAAGTTTCTTTTGTCATCCTGAGGGGGGTAACTTATTGTATAAAAATCAATATTATTGACAGCAATTAATCTACGCGTAAAAATTCCCCGAGTTACCGTCATTCGAGCGGAGGGCTACCTGTACCGATTTTACATCAGAACGCAGTCTAGAACCACGGAGTACTCTGCGAAGCAAAATCTGTTTTGATAGAGGCCTGCGCGGGAATGACGACCATCCTATCGGAGTCTGTCAATAGCAGGCTTAATCTATTTCATAAAAAACCGCCTTTCTCAAGCCATCCTCGCTACAAACGAGGACCATCTAAACAATTTTTAAATGGACTACACCACTATTAAATTATATACTTATTTGAACTATAAAATTTTAAATTAATTAATATGAAGTAAATATGTAGTTATAAATGAAACAAAATCAATGGTTTTCGATTTATAAAACACGTCTATCCAAGTTCAATGTTTACTTTAATAATCTGGAATATAAATGATATAGATATATTATATCAACACATAATATTGATAAAGCATATATATGATTGATTATCAGAATTAATTGAAAATACAAAGCCCCGTAATTTTAATCACGGGGCTCAGACAGTAGGTGGATTGATATTATCTTTGAAGAATAATCTCAGTGGTATCAGCTTTTGAAAGTGGGAATTCGTATCCTCCTCTCTTCTCCATACCATTGCCTTTTATGGAATAAACACCAACTCCATTAACTTTTGTCGGTTGCGACAACCTTAACAAGGCAGTAGGTAGGTATTCGTTTGCCTTAGCTAGCTTTAAGCGAATTTCACCATTTACCGTATTATAATCTACTTCATCAATGGTTCCGGCATCAAGACTAATCCAAAGCCCCACAGGCGCAATGTAAACCGACGATTTTGCTGCTGTAGTTAATTTAACATTGATGACGTTCCCCTTTTTCTCCAAATTGCCACCAAAAGATAACCAACCAAATTCGGGATGTTGTAAAATGTAAGATGATGTATTAACCGCATAGCCAAAAAAGCCAGATCCATAATCGCCGGTAATGCCGTCATTTTTTAAGGTTGATGGGTAAGCATGAAATGCCGCAGGTGCAAAACCTTCCTGGGTGATATTGGAGATCGAACCTAATAACCCACCGTAACCGGCACGTAAAAGATAGAAATCGCCTGGATTTTTGCGGTAATCCATTAAAACAGGAATGGCATTAAGCGCTGAACCGTAATGATGGATCATCCGTTCGATACGCGAGAGTTTACCTCCATAAAGAAAATCCCAGTACCGACGGGCATTACCGTTGTAAGCCCAATGCGGTACCACAGGCATATAGGCTAATATGGCATCGAGCGTTACATTTGCTTTATCCTGGTAGCCAAAATAGCTCGACCACACATAAACTTCTTCCTGACCTGTAGAATCCCAAGGCATCTCACTACCAAAGGGATATTGTAATGAACGCCAGTGGTTGGCCCGCTTCTTCATTTCATTTTCTAACCTGGCTGCTTCATCTGTTAGTCCTTCGTTTTTAAGGTCATTTAAGATGAGATAAAATACCGTGCCTTCCATTTGACCAAACTGTGCGTAATAAGGGGCTATGTTAACCATAGCCATACCTGTTTCAGCAGCATCGATAAGGTGTTGTTTCCAACTCTGCTCCTCAATAAGGCCGCTATAATTACGCGCTAACCGGTACATCACCCAATGGGCTGCTGCAACATGCGGGTAGTTATAAGACCGGCCCAGGTTATCAGCTTCTTTTTTTGGCCATGCAGACCAGGTTTTAAAATTGATCTTTGCATCATAAGTATCTTTAGGGAGCGAATCCGGTGCATAATAAAACAAACTCTTTTTTACCCCATATTTCTGAGGACCATTTTTAAGTTGTATCCTCCCAAACATTACACTATCAACAAATTGCTTCAGTTTATCAACCTCTTCTTTTTTGGGTTGCACCAACTGCTTCATTATCGCACCTAACCATGAACCCGCACCACCTTCGTCACTCAAACCCGATATCCAGGCACGGTTATCCTGAATTACCTGTTGCTGTTTTTCATTGTCATAAGTAATAACAGAAGGATTTCTATTAAAAACAGGATCGGCCTGGTTAAACCATTGCTTGGTTGTTAAAAAATTACCGTAAGCCGCAATGACATCACTTTCCGCTTCAATTACTTTATAATTAATACTTTGCTCCAATCCATCTTCGTAAGTAATAGATAATCTTGCTCTACCCCAGGTATTCCCCTTAACTGCGTAACTTTTCCAGCCATTTTTGGTTGAGCCTGACGCAACTATTTTTAAGGCATTTTCAGGCTGAACCTGAATAGTTTTAATCTTTTTAGCATAGTTGATAAACAATTTCCCTTCCACATCTTTAGGAAGCACATAACCCGGAACGGATATAGCAACAGGTCTTTTATTTTCGATCAGTTTACTTTCAATATCTTTTGCGGTACCTGACAGAATAAACTGAAGGGCATAACTCCGGCTTTCGCCCGGCTTTAAAAAGGTTGAAGTAGGTGTATTCCATTGCTCGGCATTTTTCCATTCGTTTTCAGCATAGGCTTTACTGTACACCATCCATTCGTAAAAGCCTTCAAAAGCAATCCCCCTTGGTGTGCGGTCGTCATTAAGTGGATTATAAGCTTCAAATGGTGTATGCCCCAACGGAGCAACCAGTAAAGAAGGCGCATGCCCGCTTAACCGGGTAACCTGTAAATAACCAGCATCTTTACCGATGTAAGGATCGTAAAATACATTTTTAGCATGAGTTTGCTCCAATGTACGGCCTTCTAAAATATTATCGAAAATCATCGGGATCCCCAATGCACCGATTTCCAGATTTTTATCGGTCTTATTTTTAAGCTCGAAGCGCAATACCAGCTTTCCGTTCAACATTTCCCAGATCCTTTTTACCTGCAATGGGATATCAGCCGGAAGTGTTGGAGCCAGATCGGCAGCGGCGAGTACATTTTTACCCGGCACTATATTTTTCACAGGGCTTCGTTTCATGGCCGTGCTGTAGCTTTTCCAGGCTTCTTCGCCAATATAACGCAACTTCAGGTTGATATCGCCCAAATGATACAAACCATCTGAACTACGTACTTTTAAACTGTCACTCGGTACAAAATCAAAATCTTTTACCACTTTAGGCTGGAGACCTGCTACAGTTTGTGATGATTTAACAAGCTTTAGGTTAAATGCTCCGGCATTGTAAGTCGAAAATCCATTTTCCAGTCCCAGCGTAGATGGCTTTTTGCCTAAAGCAATCCAAGGTGATTGGGCCAGAACAACCTCAATATTTATAAAAGATAAAATACAGCAAAATATTGCTTCAAAAGCTATTATGGATAAGGTTCTCTTCTTTTTTAGTTCGATAATCATGATGATAAAGGAAATTTAGGAATGTGGTTAAATCAAAATTAAAATTTAAAAGATAAAGCAGGCATCGAAGTTAAAAATAGCGCAAAATCGGTAAAGAATTGGTGTATTTACGAGAAGTTGGGCATGGCAGTAAGTGGACGGCGGGATCGATGGTGAATAGCAGGAATTCATTCCCCATATCAAATTATTAACCACATAAGAGATATAAGAAACATTTAAGCAATTGATCACTAAATAGCATAAGGGTCTTCGACAAGCTCAGATTGACAACGATTATATTGAATACTAGTCCATTTAATTCCCGCAGATTACGCAAAAAAAAACGCAGATTATCATACATGAAGGGAAAACCTAATCATTAGCATCAACGATACCCTGAGAGGTCAGCTTTTTAGAAAAACATTGGAGTGGAGATCACATTTACTCGCCACAACGTCATTCCCAACCCGATAGCCATCGGGTTGATTGGGAACCACGTAGTGCTCATGAATGCCTTTAAAACAAGGGAAGCTTATGAATAATCGTCATGCAAGCGCTTTAACATTCCCGCCTGCGCGGGAATGACGATCATATTTAAAATCATTGGTAAAAAATGATTAAACAGGCTGACATTTCACTTTCAACCATTCGGATTCTTCATCAGACAACACGGGCTTAAGCTTCTCAAACACCATTTGATTGTATTGATTTAACCAGGCGATCTGATCTGTTGCTAAAAGTGTTTTATTGATGATAGCGGTATCGATAAAACATAAAGTTAAGGTTTCAAAAGTGAGAAAATCGCCAAATTCACTATTTCCCTTAGGCACACACAAAACCAGATTTTCAATACGTACTCCATGTTTCCCCGGACGATAAATACCAGGCTCTATGGAGGTTATCATACCTGGTTTAAAGACTACATCTACATTGGCAGGACTAATATTCTGAGGTCCTTCATGTACATTGAGAAAAAAACCTATACCATGACCTGTACCATGACCAAAATTTATGGTATGTTCCCAAAGCGGTTTTCTACAGATGGAATCGATTTGATAACCTTTGGTACCTTCCGGAAAAATTAATTTAGCACCTTCAATCAGGCCTTTTAATACTAAGGTATAATCATCAGCCTGGCTTGCCGAGCAATTACCAATAGGCATTACCCTTGTAATATCGGTTGTACCATGCAAATACTGACCTCCGGAATCGACAAGAAACAAACCATTACCTAAAATTTCCTGATTGCTTTCTGCTGTTACGCTATAATGTGGCAATGCACCATTTGCATTATAACCAGCTATGGTATTAAAACTCAAACCCACGAAAGAAGCTTGTTCTGCTCTGAAGGAGGCCAATTTCTCTGCTGCAGACCATTCTGTAATTTTTTCCCTGCCCAAATGATCTTCCATCCATTTAAAGAACCTGGTTAAAGCTACCCCATCGTGAAGCATCGCCTTTCGGATATGATTAATTTCAGTATTATTCTTTAAACTCTTTAAATGTGTACTTGGATTAATTCCTGCAATGATTTTGGAACTTTTTGGCAAACATTCGAACAAACCGAAACAGGTACGTTTTGGATCGATAAAAATCTGCATATTTTTTGGCAGACTTTTTAGTGCCTGAGCTACTTCGCCATAAGGATGCAAAGTTACGCCCTGCTCATTTAAAGTAGAAATATCAGTTTGCGACAGCTTCTTTTTATCGATAAAGAGTTTTACCATTGCAGGCGTTATTAAGGCAAAACTTAAAGTTACAGGATTATAATCTACATCTTTTCCTCTTAAATTAAACAGCCAGGCGATGTCATCAAGCGAAGAAATAAAATGATAATCTGCTTTATTTAATTTTAAAGCCGTTCTTACTTCGTTTATTTTAGCCGAAATACTAAGTCCCGCAGCTTCTTCGTCAATTAAAAAAGCATTTTCTACGGGTAGCCCTACCCGATCTGGCCAAATTGCGCTGATAAAATCAATATCAATTATTTCTATTTCATACTGGGCTAAACGATTCTTCATCTCGAGTGCTAATGCCACCGTAATGAGCTCGTGGTTAAAGCCTACTTTTGCGCCACCTGGCAAAATTTCGAGTAACCAATTGATATACTCCGGTGTATGCGGTACTTTCAACTTTACCAATTCGTAACCGGTACCGCTCAATTGTGCTTCAGCCTGTGTAAAATATCGCGAATCAGTCCAAAGACCTGCAAAATCCTGGGTAATGACCAGCGTACCTGCCGATCCTGTAAATCCACAAGCAAAAGGTATGGCCTTATAATGTGCCGGTAAATACTCACTGATGTGTGGATCTGCAGCGGTAATAATATAGGCATCTACTTGCTGAGCAAGCATTAATTGGCGTAAGGCCTCCAGTTTTTCTACAAAGGTCATATTGAGGATTGTTTTATCTGGCCAAATTTAAATATTACATTGACATCTTAAAACAAACAAGATTAATACCATACCGTTGAGATTGTTTTATCCTGAAGCCAGACTTAAGCAAGAGAATTTTAGTACCGGAACGTCACTTACTTTAGAAATTATCTACTATCAGAAGCAGAAATGCGATAAAAAATTAAACATAACGATCAATCGCCGGCGCTTTAATTACTTCATAATAATCAGATCTCTGAAAGCAACGTACTTTAAAAGTAATGGCCGATTCTCTTTGCGCCAGCGCATGAATACCCAGTGTAAAGCGTTGTTTAAAACGTTTGGAACAAGCCTCTTTATGGCAAACTATTTCGTAACAGTCTATATTTTCCACAACTACATCAAGTACATATTTTGACCATTGTTTTTTAATCAGATCTGGCAACCAGCTAAATTGCTGCATATTAATCAAATCGCCCATCCCTTTAATGACCATTGGTGGAATATCTCCTCCAGCAATTTGCTTCCATGATCCTTCAACCTCATCAATAATACCCAGCACTTTGCATCCGGATAATACTAACCAGGGGTCTTCGGTACCGGCCCGGATTAACTGATAAGATACATCGTCTAAAAATTCCTGCTCAAAAAGGTAAGTAAGTTCGATCATAAACTATTTCAATTGTTTATCGGCAGATTATTGAGTCGTATCAGTTTATCAATGGTACCTGCAAAACGTTTCATGGAGATCGGTTTGCCCAGATAACATTCAAAGCTGGAATCTATTTTTCTCACCTCATTTTCAAGGTGGGAAGATGCGTAGATCACAAACCTGGCTTTGGAGCGGAGATGCTGGGATAATTCAGTCCCCTTCATTCCATCCATATCTATATCTAAAAAGAGAAAATCGATTTTATCACCTGCACCAATTGTTTTTAATGCATCAATGGGATTTTTAAAGGTGCTAAAGAGTTTCAAAAAACGGGTGTCTTCAATATAATCATGAAGTACATCAATGGCGTGCTGTTCATCATCGACAATTGCACAGCTATAATACATAGGCAAATTAAGATAGGTTATACCAAACTTAACAATCTTAACCTGAATGTATGCAGAAAGACATAAAAAAGGTAAAATTACGGTAGTTACCGACTTACTAAGTATACGTAATTTTCAACTTATGTCTTATTTCATGTTATAAATTAGCCATGAGTCAATTGATACATGGCTAAATACTTTAAAGTTTAATTTTAACAAAGTATAAACGGTTTCTATCAACCGAATTTGTTAAAGGCAATATTTTTTGTGCAAAGCCACTTGCACCATTATCCACCACACCAAAATCATCATCGTTAGAAATTACGAGGATATTGCCAGGAAGTAAGGCCAAACCTTCTGCTTTATCGTGCGGATAAATGGATGGTAGATCTTTTAACAGGTCTAAAACAACCGCTTTGCTTACCGGGGTAATTCCCGCTGCGCTTAAACCTGCTGCATTGTTCAGTTCTTCCACGGTTTTGCCACCATAAAGTTTTCCTGTTGCACCATTGCCGGAATCAGAAATATCGGTAGCACCACTCAGGTCTATTTTGAAAACTTTTTTAAATGTTGCCGGATTGCTTGCTGCGCCGCCATACAATCCATCACGTTCAATAGTTAAGAAGGTAGTGCTGTTAACGGCAACAATATCGCTCACGCCTGTTAAAGTAGTATTATCCATCAGGTAAGCGTATTGCCTGGTTGCTCCGCTTGCGATATCAAAAGTCAAAATTCTTAAAACCACCGAATTCGCGACTGCAGCTTTAGACGGGTTGTACATTGGCGACTGCATCATGCCTACCAAAGTTTTTCCATCTGGGGTAATGGCCAAACCTTCCATGCCACGGTTTGCTCTTCTATTAGCAAATACAGCCGGAATGGTGCGCCCGCCGGTTCCCGTTCCAAACGGGTTAATGCGTTCTATTGTTTTACCAGTTGCATCGAAGTGTGCAATATGTGGACCGTATTCATCGCTGATCCAAAATGATCCGTCAGCTGCTCTTACCAAGCCTTCTGAGTCGATTCCATCGGCACTTGGAGCAATCACCTGTCCATTTAAGTCATAAGCAGTTTCACCAGAAGCCCCCATTCCTGCAGGATTTGGAAGTCCGTTTAATTTATTGCCAGATGCATTTTTAAGTTCGATAGTTTGTTCGAGTATCAATTTCCCATCTTTCAGCCTGAATTTTCCAATTTGTGGATCAAAATCAGGTTTTCCGATGATGATTGAGTTTGCGAGCTGTCCGGCAACGTTCGCCCCCCTGTCGGTCAGCATATAAAAAACATCCGGCGAGTTCGGATCGGCGGCAACTGCTGATCCAAAACCTCCGTTATATACTTTTACACCAGCTGCAGTGGTAAAAAGTACCGATGGATCGGAGACTTCGGCCACGGCCGGGTAAGTAAATTCTGCTGGTGTTTCTTCATGATTCTTTTTACACGATACCATACCGATAGATATGGCTACGATTAGGGTGAGTAGTTCTTTCTTCATTTAATTTTTTTGAACAAAGCAAGGATCTGGATGTGAAGGCAATGTTAAGGGAATAACAAGAATAGTTTTAAGGCTTTATCTTGAATAGTCAATTTTTTATTTATAAGCAGGGGGCAGAGTGCAAAGGGCTTAAATGCAGCTTTCTTTCTAAAACAAGTCGTCATCTCGACTGGAACGCAGTGGAATGGAGAGATCTGTCTCGATAGATTTTGCTTCGCAGAGCCTTCGGGTTCTCGACTTCATTACACTCCGCTCGAAATGACGGTTCTAGGAAGCCAATCATTTAGTAATTCACATATTTTTCTTCAAAACTTCCATCCTCATACAAATCAATTAAACCGTAACCTGGTGCGGTTTCCCTCCTGTTGCCTTCCCACCATGCACCAGATACCGCTCCATTGCAAAGATAGGTCACATTGTTGTATATAACTTTATCGCGCATGTGCAAATGACCACTTAAACACAGTTTTACATTGGGATGCTGATAAAAAAGGTTAATAATTTTAGCAGTATCGGTATGCATATCTCCTCCCAGCATGGTCCATTTGTTTACAATATCATCTTCTATCATCAATAGTGCAGTAAGGATTGGAATGTGCGACATCACCATGACCGGCATTGTTTTACTGGTGTTTTCCAGTTCGTTTTTAAGCCAATCTAATTGCTCATCGCCCAATTTGCCAATGTACCAGGTATTATCGATATCCAAATGGGTACTATCCAGCACAATAATTTTCCAGCCGTTCTGTACCAGGCTATAGTAAGGTTTAACCAGCTGCAATTTATCCAAGGCGTATTTTTTTCCATAAAAAACATCGCCTTTGCTATCTTCGTTCCACCAGATATCATGGTTCCCCAAACAGTAATGTACAGGAATGCTGCATTCGTTTTTCATGGTTTCCTGTACCAGTTTCCATTGATTATTAATGGTATTCATGTTTTCCTTGTTCATATCAAAAACAATATCTCCACCATTTAAAATCAGATTTACTTTTGGAGATTGCGCCTGTAAGTGGTGCAAACATTTTGCAAATCTTGCTGGTGCATTAAACTGATTTTTCAGATGGACATCGGTAATGTGCGCAACCCTTAAAACGGTCTTTTTTTCAGTGGATAACGAAACTTTTGATAAGGTTGGCAGCAAAAACAGGCCACCGATATTTTTGAGCGCAGATCTTCTTTCCATTATCTGTTATTTGTTGGGTTAAAAGTAGCAACGGTATGTTAAATAACACGAATTAAAAAAGCGGTGTTGTGAATAATGTCATTACGTAAATGTAATTAACCACAACTTATCCCGGTTTTTCCTATCGTGTGGACACAATTAATTATAACATTCTTCTATCGCTCTATGCCGCGGGGCATGGTAGTTTTTCACAGTTAATGTTGTTTTTAGCTGTGTTCAAGAATGCTGCGCATTTTGGAGCGC
>Ga0157371_10004914_pt1 | contig 11486 bp, 11 predicted proteins | sample C45metaG_FD_113462 | JGI IMG/M metagenome (GOLD analysis project Ga0157371, IMG submission 113462) | Corn rhizosphere microbial communities from Kellogg Biological Station, Michigan, USA - C4-5 metaG | ecosystem: Host-associated > Plants > Roots > Rhizosphere > Soil | place: USA: Michigan... | reverse complement strand
CAGGGCCCGGGCGATCTAGAATGGCGCACTGTTTTTGATTCACGGTCACACGTTCCGTGTGCGGGAAAAGCGCGCTTGAAGCAATCCAGTTCTGTCAGCCACGTCAACCAATGGCGTGAGCATCTGCATTATCGTCTCAAGGAGGTGGTGCTCATCGCACTGGCCGCCTTGTGCCTGTACCTGCTCATGGCTCTGCTGAGCTACGACCCTTCCGATCCGGGCTGGACCCACACCAGTCGCATCGATCAGGTCCATAACACCGCCGGTCGCGCCGGTGCCTGGCTGGCTGACGTGCTGTTCATGGCGCTCGGCTATTTCGCCTTCGTATTTCCCGTGCTGCTCGCGGTCAAGACCTGGCAGATCTTCCGCAAGCGGCATCTGCCCTGGGAATGGAGCGGCTGGCTGTTTTCCTGGCGGCTGACCGGCCTGGTGCTGCTGGTGATCTCGGGTTCGGTACTGGCCTATATCCATTTCCATGCGGCCTCGGCCTTGCCGGCGTCCGCGGGCGGTGCCCTGGGGGAGAGTCTGGGGCAGCTGTCGGTCGCTGCGCTCAACGTCCAGGGCAGTACGCTGCTGTTCCTCGCGCTGTTCCTGCTGGGGTTGACGGTCTTCACCGATCTGTCCTGGTTCAAGGTGATGGATTTCACCGGCAAGGTCGTGCTCGACCTGCTGGATCTGGTGCAGGGTGGCTTCAGCCGCCTGGCCGGGGGGCGTCGTCAGGCACCTGAGCTGGAAGCCTTCGACGAGCCGGTGTCGCCGCCGGTTGCACGCAAGAGCAAGGCCCGCGAGGTGCCGGTTGCCGACGAAGACCTGGACGACCTGCTCGACATCGCGCCGCCACCGCGCGTGGAGCGCGCCGCGCCACGGATCGAGATGCCTCAACCCAGCCGCAGCGTTGCCGAGACGGCCGCGCCCGCATCGGCCCCCCTGGTGGCTGCTCCTGCCGCTGCCGCCGCCAGCGTAGCCGTGCCGACGCCCCCACCGCGCAAGACCGCTCCAGCGCCGGCAGCGTTCTCGGCACCCGCCGCCGTGCCTCGTGTTGATGCCGGCCTGGAAGGCACCATCCCGCCGCTGTCGATCCTGGATCGAGCCGAAAAGAAACAGCAGAGCTATTCGCCGGAATTCCTCGAAAACATGTCGCGCCTGCTGGAGGTCAAGCTCAAGGAGTTCGGCGTCGAGGTGATCGTGGAGAGTGTCCATCCCGGTCCGGTGATCACCCGTTTCGAGATTCAGCCCGCGGCCGGCGTCAAGGTCAGCCGCATCTCCAACCTGGCGAAGGATCTGGCGCGTTCCCTCGCCGTGTTCAGCGTGCGGGTGGTGGAGGTCATCCCCGGCAAGACCACCGTGGGGATCGAGATCCCCAACGAGGATCGTCAGATCGTGCGCTTCTCCGAGGTGCTCGAGTCGCCCGAGTACGCGGCGGCCAAGTCACCCGTTACCCTGGCCCTGGGTCACGACATCGGTGGCAAGCCGGTCATCACCGACCTGGCCAAGATGCCGCACCTGCTGGTGGCCGGTACCACGGGCTCCGGTAAGTCGGTGGGCGTGAACGCCATGCTGTTGTCGATTCTGTTCAAGTCGAGCCCGGAAGAAGCCCGGCTGATCATGATCGATCCCAAGATGCTGGAACTCTCGATCTACGAGGGCATTCCACACCTGCTCTGCCCGGTCGTCACCGACATGAAGGAAGCCGCCAACGCCCTGCGTTGGAGCGTGGCGGAGATGGAGCGGCGCTACAAGCTGATGGCGGCCATGGGCGTGCGTAACCTGGCCGGCTTCAACCGCAAGGTGAAGGATGCCGAAGAGGCGGGCACGCCGCTGACCGATCCGCTCTACCGTCGTGAGAGCATGGACGACGAGGCGCCACTGCTGAAGACGCTGCCCACCATCGTGGTGGTGGTGGACGAATTCGCCGACATGATGATGATCGTCGGCAAGAAGGTCGAAGAGCTGATCGCGCGGATCGCGCAGAAGGCACGGGCTGCCGGTATCCACCTGATCCTGGCCACGCAGCGCCCCTCGGTGGACGTCATCACGGGTCTGATCAAGGCCAACATTCCCACCCGGATGGCCTTCCAGGTGTCGAGCAAGATCGACTCCCGGACCATTCTCGACCAGGGCGGCGCTGAACAGCTGCTCGGTCACGGTGACATGCTCTATCTGCCGCCGGGTACCGGCCTACCGATCCGCGTCCATGGCGCCTTCGTGTCCGACGACGAGGTCCACCGCGTCGTCGAGGCCTGGAAGGAGCGGGGCGCACCCGACTACATCGAAGACATCCTCAGCGGCCCGGACGAGGGCGGTGGGGCAGGTTTAGATGGTGGCAGCGGCGAGGGTGGGGAGAGCGACGAGGACGATCCGCTCTATGACGAAGCCGTGCGCTTCGTCACCGAGAGTCGTCGGGCCTCCATCTCCGCGGTCCAGCGCAAGCTCAAGATCGGTTACAACCGGGCGGCACGGATGATCGAAACCATGGAAATGGCCGGTGTCGTATCGCCCATGAACACCAACGGCTCGCGCGAAGTCACAGCGCCTGCTCCGGTGAGAGACTGACATCCATGAGGACCTCGATGCACAAGTTGCGTTGCTTCGCCCTGGCCGCCCTGGCCGCCGTAAGCTTTTCCGCCCATGCCGACCAGGCGTCGGTGAGTCGCCTGTCGCAATTGCTGGACAAGGCCCAGACCCTGACCGCGCGCTTCTCGCAGCTGACCCTGGATGGCTCGGGTACCCGTCTGCAGGAAACCGCCGGCACCATGAGCCTCAAGCGTCCCGGACTGTTCCGCTGGCATTCCGATGCGCCCCAGGAGCAACTGCTGGTGTCCGATGGCAAGCAGGTGTGGCTGTACGACCCGGACCTGGAACAGGTCACCATCCGCAAGCTCGATTTGCGCCTGACCCAGACGCCGGCGCTGCTGCTGTCGGGGGATATCTCCAAGATCGAAACCAGCTTCGACGTCACCAGCAAGGACGCCGGCAACGTCGTCGACTTCGTGCTCAAGCCCAAGACCAAGGACACCCTGTTCGACAGCCTGCGGCTATCCTTCCGCAACGGGGTGATCAACGATATGCAGTTGATCGATGGGGCTGGCCAGAGAACCAACATCCTCTTCTTCAACGTCAAGCTCAACGAGCCGGTGGCCGCGTCCCAGTTCACCTTCCAGGTGCCCAAGGGAGCCGACGTCATCCAGGAGTGATCGCACCCCATGGATCTCTTCAGCGCCGCACCCGTCGGGCAGCCTTTGGCTGCCCGCATGCGTCCCGAGAACCTCGATGAATATGCGGGCCAGCAGCACCTGCTGGCCCGCGGCAAACCCCTGCGCGAGGCGCTGGAGCAGGGCGCGCTGCATTCGATGATCTTCTGGGGGCCGCCCGGGGTGGGCAAGACCACCCTGGCGCGGCTGCTGGCCCAGGTTTCCGATGCCCACTTCGAAACGCTCTCGGCAGTGCTTTCCGGGGTCAAGGAGATCCGCCATGCGGTGGAGGTGGCTAAGCAGCAGGCTGCCCAGTATCGCCGCCGCACCATCCTCTTCGTCGACGAGGTGCATCGCTTCAACAAGTCGCAGCAGGATGCCTTCCTGCCCTACGTCGAAGACGGCACCCTGATCTTCATCGGGGCGACCACCGAGAATCCCTCCTTCGAGCTCAACAATGCGCTGTTGTCACGGGCGCGGGTCTATGTGCTCAAGAGCCTGGACGACGAGGCCCTCGGCGGCCTGGCGCAGCGTGCCCTGACCAGCGCCAAGGGGCTGGGTGATCGGCAGCTGAGTCTGCCCGACGACGCCCTGGCGTTACTGCTGGCCGCTGCCGACGGTGACGGGCGCCGTCTGCTCAACCTGCTTGAGAACGCCGCGGACCTGGCCGAGGACGGGGGCGTGCTGGACGCCGAATTGTTCCAGAGCCTGCTGGGCGACCAGCGTCGGCGCTTCGACAAGGGCGGCGAGGCCTTCTACGACCAGATCTCGGCGCTGCACAAGTCGGTGCGGGGCTCGAATCCCGATGGCGCCCTCTACTGGTTCGCCCGGATGATCGACGGCGGCTGCGATGCGCTGTATATCGCCCGGCGCGTGGTACGCATGGCCAGCGAAGACATCGGCAATGCCGATCCCCGCGCCTTGAGCCTGTGCCTGGATGCCTGGGATGTCCAGGAGCGTCTGGGCAGTCCCGAAGGCGAACTGGCCATCGCGCAAGCGATCGTCTACCTCGCCTGCGCGCCCAAGAGCAATGCCGTCTACAAGGGCTACAAGGCCGCCCTGGCCGACGTTCGTCAGAACGGCTCGCGGGAGGTGCCGCTGCACCTGCGCAACGCGCCGACCAAGCTGATGAAGAATCTTGGCTACGGCGACGAATACCGCTACGCCCATGATGAACCGGAAGCCTACGCCGCGGGAGAGGACTACTTTCCCGAGGAACTCGAGCCGCGCCGCTACTATGAGCCGGTTCCCCGTGGGCTGGAGCTGAAGATCCGCGATAAACTGCAGCACCTGGCGGACCTCGACCGGTCCAGCCCGCGCCAGCGTCGGCGGCGTTCCTGACGCTTCGCCCACGCGGCTGCCCCCATTCCTAAGCAAGAGACACGGACATGCTTGATTCGAAACTGGTTCGCACCCAAACCGAGGAGGTGGCCGCACGTCTGGCGACCCGTGGCTACGTCCTGAACGTCAGCCTGGTGGAGTCGCTGGAAGCTCGTCGCAAGGCGGTGCAGACCCGCACCGAGACCCTGCAGGCCGAGCGCAATGCCCGCTCCAAGGGGATCGGCCAGGCCAAGGCCCGCGGTGAAGACATCGCGCCGCTGCTGGCTGAAGTCGAGCTCATGGGCAGCGAGCTGGAAGAGGCCAAGCGCGAGCTGGACAGCGTCCAGGGCGAACTGGATGCCTTGCTGCTGGGCCTGCCCAATCTGCCCGACGCCTCGGTGCCGGTCGGCAAGGACGAAGAGGACAACGTCGAAGTGCGCCGCTGGGGTACCCCGCGCGACTTCGACTTCGAGATCAAGGACCATGTCGCCCTGGGCCAGACCCACGGCTGGCTGGACTTCGAGACCGCCGCACGCTTCTCCGGCGCTCGCTTCGCCGTGATGCGGGGGCCAATTGCTCGGCTGCATCGTGCCCTGGCGCAGTTCATGCTGAACCTGCACACCGGCGAGCACGGCTATGAAGAAACCTACACCCCCTACCTGGTGCAGGCCGAGACGCTGCAGGGCACCGGTCAGTTGCCCAAGTTCGAAGAAGACCTGTTCAAGATCGGCCGGGAAGGCGAGAGCGATCTCTACCTCATCCCCACCGCCGAGGTCACCCTGACCAACCTGGTCGCCGGCCAGATCCTGGATGCCAAGCGCCTGCCGCTGAAGTTCACCGCCCATACCCCCTGCTTCCGCAGCGAAGCCGGTGCCTCGGGCCGCGACACCCGCGGCATGATTCGCCAGCATCAGTTCGACAAGGTGGAGATGGTCCAGATCGTCGAGCCGAGCACCTCCTTCCAGGCCTTGGAAGAGCTGACCGGCCACGCCGAGAGCGTACTGCAGCGCCTGGAGCTGCCCTATCGGGTGCTGTCGCTGTGCACCGGTGACATGGGCTTCGGTGCCACCAAGACCTATGACCTGGAAGTCTGGGTGCCGAGCCAGGGCAAGTACCGCGAGATCTCGTCCTGCTCCAACTGCGGCGACTTCCAGGCGCGGCGCATGCAGGCCCGCTATCGTAGTGCCGAAGGCAAGCCCGAGCTGGTGCACACCCTCAACGGTTCCGGCCTGGCAGTGGGGCGTACCCTGGTCGCCGTGCTGGAAAACTACCAGCAAGCGGACGGCAGCATCCGCGTGCCCGAGGTGCTCAAGCCCTACATGGGTGGCCTCGAGGTCATCGGCTGATGGATTACCTGCCGCTCTTCCACAGGCTCGATGGCCGTCCGGTGCTGGTGATCGGCGGAGGCGACATCGCCTTGCGCAAGAGCGTGCTGCTGGCCGAAGCCGGCGCCCGTATCACCCTGGTGGCGCCGGAGATCGAGCCGGAGGTGCGCGCCTTCGTCGAGGCGCGGGGCGGCAGTTGCCGGGTCGAGCGTTATGCGGCAGGCCAACTCGCCGGGCATTGCCTGGTGATCGCCGCCACCGACGATGACGAGGTCAACGAGGCGGTATCCCACGATGCCCAGGCCCTGGGCCTGCCGGTCAACGTGGTGGATGCCCCCAGGCTGTGCACCGTGATCTTTCCGGCCATCGTCGATCGCTCGCCCCTGGTGATCGCCATCTCCAGCGGTGGCGATGCGCCGGTGCTGGCCCGCCTGGTGCGGGCCAAGCTGGAGAGCTGGATTCCTGCCACCTACGGGCAGCTAGCGCAATTGGCCCAGCGCTTCCGCGCCCGGGTCAAGACGCGTTTCGACGATCTGCAGGCGCGGCGGATCTTCTGGGAAGAGGTGTTCCAGGGCGAGGTTGCAGAGAAGGTCTTTTCCGGCCAGCCCCAGGCCGCCGAGCAACTGCTCGAGGCCAAGCTGACCCACGAGACGGCCACCTTCCGGGGCGAGGTCTATCTGGTCGGCGCCGGTCCGGGCGATCAGGATCTGCTGACCTTCCGCGCCTTGCGATTGATGCAACAGGCGGATGTGGTGCTCTACGATCGCCTGGTGGCCCCGACCATCCTCGATATGTGCCGGCGCGACGCCGACCGCATCTATGTCGGCAAGCGCCGCGCCGAGCATGCCGTTCCTCAGGAAGACCTCAATCGCCTGCTGGTCACGCTGGCCCAGGAGGGCAAGCGGGTCCTGCGGCTGAAGGGGGGTGACCCCTTCATCTTCGGCCGCGGTGGCGAGGAAATCGAGGAGCTGGCCGCCGAAGGTATTCCGTTCCAGGTAGTGCCCGGCATCACCGCAGCCAGTGGTTGCGCTGCCTATGCCGGCATTCCCTTGACCCACAGGGATCATGCCCAGTCGGTGCGCTTCGTCACCGGCCATCTCAAGGATGGCTCGGCTGATCTACCGTGGACCGATCTGGTGGCCCCAGGGCAGACCCTGGTGTTCTACATGGGCCTCGTCGGGCTACCGACAATCTGCGAGCAACTCATCGCCCACGGCAAGAACCCGGCGACGCCCGCGGCCCTGGTGCAACAGGGCACCACGAGCAATCAGCGAGTATTTACCGGCACCTTGCAGGACCTGCCGCAGCTGGTCGCCGAGCACGATGTCCACGCGCCGACCCTGGTGATCGTCGGCGAGGTCGTGGCGCTCCGGGAGAAGCTGGCCTGGTTCGAAGGCGCCCAGAAGGAGGTTTGATCCTCAGCCCGCTCCCTGGATGCCGGCACCGCTGAGGGCCTCCCGGCCATGCGGCAGATCCAGCGTCAGGGCCGGTCCCTTGGGTACGATGCCGGTCGGGTTGATCTGCGCGTGGCTGCCATAGTAATGGTGCTTGATGTGCTGGAAGTCTACCGTCTCGGCGATACCCGGCCACTGGTACAGCTCCCTGAGCCAGCCCTGTAGCGCCGGATAGTCGCGGATCCGCCGCAGGTTGCACTTGAAGTGACCGTGGTAGACGGCGTCGAAGCGAATCAGGGTGGTGAACAGGCGCCAGTCGGCTTCGGTCAGCCATTCGCCGGTGAGATAGCGCTGGGTTTGCAATCGCTGTTCGAGGTCGTCTAGGGTGGCGAACACCTCGTCGAACGCCTCCTCATAGGCTTCCTGGGTGCTGGCGAAACCAGCCCGGTAGACGCCGTTATTGACCGTCGGATAGATACGCTCGTTGAGGGTATCGATCTGATCGCGCAGGGCCTCCGGATAGAGGTCCAGGCGATTACCGGTCAACTCGTCGAAGGCGCCGTTGAACATGCGGATGATCTCGGCGGATTCGTTGCTGACGATACGCTCCCGTTGGCGATCCCAAAGCACCGGAACCGTGACCCGGCCGGTGTAGTCGGTCTGGTCGCGCTGGTAAAGCTGGTACAGTCGGCCGAGCTGATAGAGCTCATCGCCGCTGGAGCCCTTGGTCGCATCGAAGGTCCAGCCTTCCTCGCGCATCAGCCAGCTGACCACGGAGACGCCGATCAGGTCTTCGAGACCCTTGAGTTTGCGATAGATCAGGGTGCGATGGGCCCAGGGGCAGGCCAGGGAGACATAGAGGTGGTAGCGACCGGCCTCCGGTGCATAGCGCGAGGCGCCTTCCGGAATGGCTTGCTCGGGACGAGCGATCCAGTCACGGCGCTGGGCCTCCTCCCGCTTGAAATGGCCGTCCTCGCCGTTGTCGTACCAACGGTCCTGCCACTGTCCATCGACCAACAAGCCCATGTCGTCATCCTCCGCTACGTTGCGGTTAGGAACCCAGGGGACCGCCCTGGGTTCCGGAGGTGACGTCAGAGCGCGCGGTCGCGCTCTTCCCAGCGGCGTTCGGCGTCGCTCTGGGCACTCGCCTGGTCATGTCCGAGGGCGCGCAGGGCCACGGCTAGCGTCGCGATGACTGCCAGGCGGCCATAGGCATCTTCCGCTTCACCGCGCCAGGTGGCGGCCAGCAGAGCCGGATCGAGCTGCTCCGGCTTGACCTGGCGGCGTTCGGTCAATGCCGGCCAGCTTTCGTCCCAGGCTTCGCCGCCACGGGTGCCGTAGAGATGGGCGATGACATCGGGATTGCGCTCGACCTCGCCTCCTTCGCCCTTGATGACGATGCTGTCGTCACCCAGCAGGCGACTGGCTTCGCGATGCACCTCCTGGTAGCCCGGGTGGAAGATGCTCTGCAGGATGCAGCGCGCCTGGCTTGGATTGAGCAGTCGGACCAGGGAATGGATCGGCGAGCGCAGGCCGAGCTCCGCCTTGAGATCGATCATCCGCTGCAGTTCCGGCATCCAGGCCGCCAGCGGCAGGAAGGCCGGCTGCCCACGGGCGAGCAGGGCGTCGACCTCCTGCCAGCCATTGGCGGTCGGCATGCCCAGGTCGGCCAGGCACTGTTCGGTGTAGAGTCGGCCCGCGGTATGGGTACCGCCGCCATGCATGACCACCCGCACGCCACTGCCGGCCAGGCACTTCACTGCCAGCAGGTACCAGGGTAGATGACGCTTCTTGCCCGCATAGGAAGGCCAGTCCAGGTCGACGGCGAAGCCTGGCTGCTGCAGCCGTGCCCGGACGGCGCGGGTGAAGCCGGCCAGCTCTTCGGCGCTCTCTTCCTTGTGCCTGAGCAGCATGAGAAAGGCGCCGAGCTGGGCGTCGGTCACTCGACCGTCGAGGATCAGGCCCATGGCCATTTCCGCCTCGGCCTCGGTCAGGCTGCGGGCGCCGCGCTTGCCCTTGCCCAGGGCCCGGACATAGACGGCGAAGGGGTGTTCTTCGGGCGTGGTGAGGGTCATAGGCAATTATCCGGTTTCGGCAGGCCGGCCAGTTTGGCGCCGAGCTTGGCCGGCGCCCCCTTGAACAGCAGATTGAGCTGCAGACTGGTGCCCAGTTCCGGGCCCAACGTCTGGGCAATGTACTTGATCAGCGGTCGATTGGCCGGGGAAAGCTGGAACTGCGCATAGAAGTCACGCAATGCCTGGAGCACCTGCCAGTGGCGTTCGGTCAGCACGATGCCTTCCTTGAGTGCCAGTTGCTCGGCCACCTCGGGACTCCACTGGGAGAGATCGCGCAGGTAGCCTTCGGGGTCGAGGTCGAGAGAGGCCATGCTCAGGTCCAGCTGATGACCTTGGCGTAGCTCACGCTCAGGTCGACGAAAGTGGGGTAGTCGATCAGGGTCACGGCGCGTTCGGGCTGCAGGCGGCGCGCTTGGACGTCTTCCTCCAGGGCATGGAGGGTCGCCTCGGCGGGAAGTTGCGCCAACTGCCGGGCCGCCGCACTGCCAGGGCGCAACGCCTCGACGGCGCCGCCGGTGAGTAGAACGGCATCCCCGACGCGGACCCACCTCAGGCCGTCCAGGGCGTCGGCGTCCAGAAGTGGCGAGCGGGAAAACAGGTGCAGGGTGGTCAAATGGAAATCACCTGGTCGTGGTCGTGGATCAGCGCCGCAAGGGCGTCGGGCGCCAGCGGTGTCACCCAGGCGGGCAACTGCTCGGGCAAGATACCCAGGCGCTGCAGAGCGGCGGCTTCAGCATAGATGGCTTCGACGCCGAACAGCGGCAGGGCGGAAAGATTGGCGCTCAGATCCTTCTGTTCGAGCGCGGCGCTATCGGCAGCCAGCAACTGGGTCACCCCGGGGCCGGCGAACAGCAGCGCCAGGGGCAGCTCGAAGGCACCACCAGCCAGCACGATATCCAAGGCCTCCCGTGGACCGGGACCGCCCAATGCCGGTTGGCGGGAAATGACGAGGGTGCTCTTGGCCATGCTAGTCGCCTCCAAAGCAGAGCAGGCGATCGGCGTCCTGCACCGCCTCGTGGAGCTGGCCCAGGCCGGACAGCTGCCAGGGCGCACGCACATTCACCGCGCCGTCACGCTCGTAGCGCCGCGCTTCGTTCTCGTCCAGCAGACCGCGCTTGAGGGCTGCGGCGATACAGACTACGGCGTCGAGCTGGTGGCGTTCGATCAGATCGCGCCAGCGCGCGGGCAGATCCGTTTCATCCTGGCCGCTGACCGTGGCGTGGGAGGCGTTATAGACCCCGTCGCGATAGAGAAACAGCCGCGACAGCTCGTGACCCCCGGCCAGCAGCGCCTCGCAGAAGCGCAGGGCCCGGCGCGATGAGGGCGCCTGGGGTGGGGAAAGGACAACGATGGCAAATTTCATGGATGTAAAAAGGCCCGCCGAAGCGGGCCTCTTGGGCTACCGCTGGTGATCAATCGTTGTTGCTGGCGAATCCGAAGATCTGCAGCAAGCTGATGAACATATTGTAGATCGAGACGTACAGGGTGATGGTAGCCATGATGTAGTTGTCTTCACCACCGTGCACGATGGCACTGGTCTGGAACAGGATGGCCGCGGCGGCGAACAGCACGAAGCCCGCGCTGATGGCCAGTTGCAGACCGCTGATCTGGACGAAGAAGGACAGCACCACGGCACCCAGCAGGATCCAGAAGCCCGCCATCAGGAAGCCACCCAGGAAGCTCATGTCCTTGCGGCTGATCAGGGCGTAGGCCGACAGACCGAAGAAGGCTAGGGCCGTCATACCCGCCGCGGAGGCGATCACGCTGCCCCCGTTGGGCATGCCCAGGTACATGTTCAGGATCGGCCCCAGGGTGTAGCCCATGAAACCAGTCAGGGCAAAGGTGCTGACCAGACCCCAGCCGCTGTCGCGCGTCTTCATGGTCAGGAAGAACAGGCCGTAGAAGCCGATCAGGACCACGAAGATGTTGGGGTAGGGTAGCCGCATCTGCTGCGAGACGAAGGCAACCAGGCCACTGAACGCCAGGGTCATGGCCAGCAGGGCATAGGTGTTGCGCAATACACGGCTGACGTCCCGCGGTTGCGCGATAGCAGGGTTGTAGGCGTATTGACGCTCGTTCATGGTGTACTCCAAAGCTAGATTAACGGTGTGATGTACCGTACGACCCCGAAGATAGCAAATGTTGCTTAAGGATCGCTTGCGACTGTTTGACAGTGTGTTG
>Ga0157371_10004910_pt1 | contig 11488 bp, 11 predicted proteins | sample C45metaG_FD_113462 | JGI IMG/M metagenome (GOLD analysis project Ga0157371, IMG submission 113462) | Corn rhizosphere microbial communities from Kellogg Biological Station, Michigan, USA - C4-5 metaG | ecosystem: Host-associated > Plants > Roots > Rhizosphere > Soil | place: USA: Michigan... | reverse complement strand
CGGTTGCGCGCCGGGCTTCAGGCAGGCGAGGCTTGCGGCGGCGGCGGCGCGGCGCATCGCGGCTTCGAGGGCGAGGCCCTTGTCGAGGCCGGCGGCGAGATAGCCCACGAACGTATCGCCCGCGCCCACCGTGTCGACCGGCTGCACCGGCAGGGCCGGCACGCGGATGATTTCGCTGGGCGTTGCGGCCAGGGCACCATCGGCGCCGAGCGTGACGATGATGGTCTGCCGGCGGCTCTGGGCCCAGAGATTCATCGCGGTCGGCAGGTCACCGACGGCGCCGCCGGCCAGGAGCGCGAACTCGCTCTCGTTGGCAACGACGATCGACGCGGTGCCGGCGACTGCCGCGGTGGTGTCGAGAAACGGCGCGGTGTTGAGGATCGACAGGGTCTCGTTGAGGCGCGCGAGGCCCAGGGCCCGCATCGTCGCGGCCTGTGGAATTTCCTGCTGTACGACGAGCACGTCGCCCTTGCTGAGGTGGCCGACCGCCTTGTCGGCGTCGTCGGGCGTCATTGTGCCGTTGGTGCCGGGCACGATGCCGATGATGTTCTCGCCGTCGTCGCCCACCATGATCATGGCGATGCCCTGCTGCACGTCGAGCCGCTTGACCGCGGTGAGATCGACGCCGTCGGCCTTGAGCAGGGCCAGCGCCTGCTCGGCCATGGTGTCGTTGCCCGCCGCACCCACGAGCTTCACCATGCTGCCGGCGCGCTTGGCAGCGAGCGCCTGGTTGGCCCCCTTGCCGCCGGCCGCCGTGGTGAAGCTCGTGCCGGGCACTGTTTCTCCCGGGGCGGGAATGCGACTCACACGGGCGATCAGGTCGAGATTGATGGAGCCGAAGACGGTGATCATGCGATGGCTTTCAGAATCGTATTCCAGTTGCGTGAAGTGACGAGCGTGCCTTTGGGCAGTTGCTTTTCGAGCGCGACGAGTCCGCCGCTGTTGCCGACATAGGTGCCGTCGGGTTTCTTCCAGACGATCAGGAAGACCTCGCGATCGGTGAGCTTCGGCACGTCGAAGTCGCCGGGGATGCTGTTCGGTTTGAACGAAGCGGGGATCGGCTCGGCAAACAGCATGACATGGAGCTTCGCATCGTCGCCGGCCAGCCGCTTGAACGGATCGGTGGCGACCATTGCCTCGAGTTCGTCCATGGTCCGCAGCACGGTGCCGACGGCAAAGCCGAACTGCTGTTCGAGGCCCGTCTCGATCTTGCCCTTGAGGCCCTTGCCCGTGCGCGCATCGAATAGCACGTTGCCGCTGGCGAGCAGCGTCTTGACGTTGGTGAAGCCCATCGCCTCGAACGCCGCCTTGAGCTCGGCGCTCTTGATCGTGCGCTTGCCCAGGTTGACCCCGCGCAGGAAGGCGGCGTAGCGCGTCATGTCTTCTTGCCGTTGGGGTAGATGGTCTCGCCGCGCTTCAGCATCTCGACGAAGCCGGCGATCTTTTTGGCGCGCCCGGCCGGTGTTTTCATATTTTGGGTGCGGAAGGCGAGGGAGAAGCGGTTCTGCGCGTTGAGCCGCTGGAAGAGCTCGAACGCCTTGGGCTCGGCCTCGATCGCAGCCAGCAGGTCGGACGGAAACTCCATTGTCTTGGAGCCGGCATACGCCCTGTCCCAGCGACCGTCGGCCTTGGCGCGGTCGATCTCGGCCTGGCCGGCGGGCTGCATACGGCCCGCCTCGATCAGTCGCGCCACGTGCTCCTGATTGCGCGTGGACCAGATGCTCTTTGCGCCCCGCGGCGTGAAGCGCTGCAGGAAGCTCCTGTCGTCGAACGATTTCTTGATGGCGTCGATCCAGCCCCAGCAGAGCGCGACATCGAGCGCTTCGGCATAGGTCACCGACGGCAGGCCCGAGCCCTTCTTGTGCAGCTTGAGCCAGAGCTCGGGCGCCCTGGCGTGGTGCTTGGTGAACCACGCCTCGAGCGCCGCCTGGTCCTTGAATTCACGGACCGCGTCCTGGTTGACGACGAACGGAGCCATTCAGGCTGCAGCCTCGGGCCGAAGGAGCTTTTCGAGTGCAGCGTCGAGCCGGTCGGTGTCGGGCAGGGTGATGAGGAAGGTGGCGGTCAGCGCCTCGCGGACCTCGGCGACAGTGTCGAGCCGGCGCGTCGTGGTCTCGCCGTTCCGGTGCGTATTGAGCCGGCCATTGAACAGGCCGTAGCGCACCTCGCCATCGGTGCGCGCCGCCATCAGGAAATCATGGAACATCGACATCGTGCCGTCGTTCATCGCGACATAGTCGTCGAGCGTCTGCGGCGTGAGCGTGAACTCGTACATGGGCCGCCAGTCGCCCTTGATTCTTGTCTCGAGCCGCCACTTCGGATGTCCGCCGACCAGCCTGTAGGTCTCGCCGCCGACGGTCTGCTCGAGGTCTGCACGCAGCCGCAACGGCCCCGCCATCACCTGACCGCCGAAGCCGACATCGGCGAGATAGGACACACCGCCCACCTCGACCGCCATCGCCATGTGGTTGAGCGCGGCCTCGCCGGTCACGTCGGCGCTGCGCCCCCAGAGCACGGCCGCTGCAAGCGGCGTCACCGTATACTCCATGGCTTCGAGCACCGCCTTGAACAGCAGGTTGTGCTCGAAGCAATAGCCGCCGCGCCGCTCGTTGAGCAGCTTCTGTTCGATGTCGCTGAGCTGCAGCCGCACCGGTCGCTCCAGCAGCGGATCGAGGTTCTCGAACGGGATCACCGCCGGATGCTGGCGGTGCAGCATCTGCAGCGTTTCGAGGGTCGGTGCGATCGACCCCGCATAGTTGATTCGCTTGAGATAGGCGTCGAGATTGGCCTCGTCGCTCACCAGAAATCCCCGCCGCCGATTCCAGGGCGGCCATAATGGTCAAGGCCGCCCCGTTTGTCACCAGACCAGCGACATCGCCGGCTCGAGCCCGAGGATCTCGGGCGTGTAGCGCAGCATATTCCGCAACTCTGTGGGCAGTTCCGGCGCCCTGCCGCTGCTGCGGATCAGCGCGAGGTGGAAGCAGCGGTGGCGCACCACCGGCACCGCCGGCACGTCGTTGACCGCCTCGAGCGTCGCGAAGGCCGCGACCGGATCCATGCCCGCCTTGCGCAGAAAGAGGCGCAGCCAGAGGTGATAGTTGCCGATCTGCTCGGGAAAGCGGACCTCCGAGAGGAGCGCGCTGAGCCGCTCGCCGGCCCGGATGCTGCGCACTCCCTCGCTGGGTGTCACGGTGCGGAGCAGCAGGGTCTGCGCATCGCGGGTGAGGGCCGCAGCCTCCGCCCGACTCTGCGTCCAGTCGCGGCCGGCGTGAAAGGCCGTCAGCGCCCGGCGGCGCGCCGGCATGCTGGAATAGCCGCGGAGGAGCAGCAGCCGGTCGGGGTGATTCTCCACCCGGAACTCGCCCAAGGCGTGTCCGCCGGCCGCGAGGAACGGCCCGGTCAGCCGATCTTCGACCAGGCTCAGATATTTGTCCGACCTGAATTTTTCGGTCCGGATGTCGTGCAGTTCGACGACGGGGCAGGCCGCTGCCTGATCGGTCCACTGGACGTTCATGACGCCTCTCCTCCGCTCTTTCCCAAGGTGCGCGAGGACGATACAACTCGATGCCTGACACCGACTGTCAGCCTTTCGGGGGAGGGGCGAAAAATGCGTGCGAGCCGGCTGCTGTCGATCATGATGCTGCTGCAGGCCAAGGGCCGGATGAGCGCCGAAGCCCTCGCCGACGAGCTCGAGGTGTCGGTGCGCACGATCTACCGCGACATCGACCAGCTCAGCGCCGCCGGGGTGCCGGTCTATGCCGATATCGGCCGCAATGGCGGCTTCGCCCTGCTCGACGGCTGGCGCACCCGGCTCACCGGACTCACGGCGCCCGAGGCGCGGGCACTGTTTCTGTCAGGCCTGCCGGGACCGGCGAGCGAGCTCGGGCTCGGCGAAGAGGTGGCAGCAGCGGAGCTGAAGCTCCTCGCGGCGCTGCCGGCGGACTGGCAGAGCGAAGCCACCCGTATGTCGTCGCGCTTCCATCTCGACCCCAGGGGCTGGTTTTCGACGGGGCCGCGTCCGGAGTTCCTGAAGGCCGTCGCGGAGGCGGTATGGAGCGAGACCCGGATCACCATCCGCTACGACAGCTGGACGCAGGTGAGCGAGCGCACCGTCGATCCGCTCGGCCTCGTGCTCAAAGGCGGCATCTGGTACCTCGTGGCGCGCCGCGAGACGGGCCTGCGCACCTACCGGCTGAGCCAGATCCAGGCGCTGACCCTGACCCAAGAGCACTTCACCCGGCCGGACGATTTCGACCTGCCGCAGCACTGGCAGGAGTCGACCGCCGCGTTCGAGCGCGAGGTGTATATCGGGGTGGCCCGGGTGCGGGCGACACGGGCCGGCGTGTCGCGGCTCAAGGACATCAGCCAAAGATGCAAAGAGGAGATCGAGGACCAGGTGATCGTCTTTTCCGACGACGGCTGGGCCGAACTGGACGTGCCGATCGAGGAGGAGCGCTGGGCGGCGCGCGAGATGACACGGGCGGGCGCCGAGGTGGAGGTGCTGGCGCCCGAATCGTTGCGCGCCCGCATGGTGGAGATCGCGACGCGGCTGGCGCAATCCTACGGCCTCGTCCCCCGCACGCCACCGACCGCACTCTTGGATGCAACCGAACCCAAGCTCGGAGGTTGATCCAGCGGCCCAGATAAGGGCTGGCGCGACGTGGCGCCCCAAAACGACCCCGCGGCCTTGATCGGCGCGGGGTCTTTTGTTTCGGGCTGAAGACTTGCCGACAACGAAAGCCCTGCAAAGACCGGCAATCGAAATTGCCGCTGCGCGTGCCGCGCTTTACACATTTGTAAAGCCGGCAGGCTAGTGCGATGCGCTACACCGGCTGCGCCACTTCGGGGGAGTTTCCATTGGGCAAACCTATCGTGCTGATCGCGGCGCTGCTGGGCGTCATCTGCCTGGTCGTCGCCGTCATCTATTTCGCGATGCCGGCCGACTCGCTGCCGTCGTTCTTCCCCGGCGCCGCCGCGGGGGATGCCGGCCACCACTACAAGCACGGCATTGGCGCGCTGGTGGTAGCGCTGGTGCTCTTCGCCTTCGCCTGGTTCCAGAGCAAGCCGAAGGCCGCGGCGTAAGGACAACCAGGCACCGTGCTCTCCTACCCCGAGACCATCCTGCTCGGCGCGCTGCAGGGCGTCGCCGAGCTGTTCCCGGTCTCGAGCCTGGGGCACACGGTGCTGATCCCCGCCATCCTGCACTGGCAGATCGATACCGGCAGCGACACCTACCTGTCGTTCCTGGTGCTGACGCACCTCGCGACGGCGCTGGTGCTGGTCGTGTTCTTCTGGCGCGACTGGATCAGGATCATCGCCGGTGTGCTGCGCTCGCTGGCGCGCCGCGAGATCGCCGCTGACGACACCTACGCCAAGCTCGGCTGGCTGCTGATCGTCGGCACCATTCCCGCCGGTATCCTCGGACTCCTGTTCGAGGAAGAGCTCAAGACCATCTTCGCCTCGGCCACCGTGGTGGCGATCGCGCTGCTGCTCAACGGCATCGTGCTCGGCCTGGCGGAACTGCTCCGCCGTCGCGCTGCCGAGGGCGCCGGCGACGACAAGAAGTTGGCCGAGATGAGTTACGTAAAGGCCTTCGGCATCGGCGTCGCGCAGTGCCTCGCCCTGATCCCCGGCTTCTCGCGCACCGGCCTGACCATTGGCGGCGGATTGCTGAGCGGCCTTAGCCATGAGAACGCGGCGCGCTTCTCGTTCCTGCTTGCGACTCCGATCATCCTCGCCGCGGCGGTGCTGAAGGTGCCGACGCTGGTGCTCTCCGGCAATGGCGTGGGCGAGGCGTTCGCCGGCGCCGCCTGCGCGGCGATCAGCGCCTGGCTCTCGGTGCGATTCCTGGTGAAGCACTTCGAGACCCATACCATGCGGCCCTTCGCGATTTACTGCGCCGCCGCCGGGCTGATCGCGCTGATCCTCGTCCACTAGAGCGGGCCGAAAAATAACCGCGAGGCTGCTGGCCTGGCTTTTCAAACGTTTTAAATCGCTGTAGGTGAGGGCTACGGAGGATTTCTCATGACTGCGCTGGTCCTGGCCGCGGCCAAAACGCTTGCGTTCGAGCCGCAGGAGCGTCGCGAGCTGCTGCCGGGCGAGGTGCGGATCCGAACGCTCCTTTCCGGCATCAGCGCCGGCACGGAGCTGTCGCAATATCGCGGCACCTCTCCGTTCATGAACCGGCAATGGGACGACCGGCTGCGGCTGTTCAGGCCGGCCGACACCCCGAGCTGGACTTATCCGGTGCGCAACCTCGGCTACGAGGAAGTGGGCGAGATCGTCGAGATCGGCCGCGAGGTCACGAGCCTCCAAGTCGGCGACCGGGTGTTCGGCACCTGGGGCCACCGGACCGAGCACGTCTGGGCGGCGGCGGACGCAGCGCAGCGGCGGATGCCCGCCGGCGCTGACCCGCGCATCGGCATCTTCTCCCACATCGGCGCTGTGGCGCTCAATGGCGTGCACGACGCGCACATCCGCATGGGCGACCTGGTGGTGGTGTTCGGCCTCGGCGTGCCGGGGCAGATCGTGCTGCAGGCGGCGCGCGCTTCCGGCGCGACAGTGATCGGCGTCGATCCGGTGGCCAGCCGGCGCGCCATGGCGGAACGGCTCGGCGCCGACCGCACGCTCGACCCGACCGCTGCGCCGGTGGGCGAACGGATCAAGGCGGAGACCGGCGGGCGCGGCGCCGACGTGTGCATCGAGGTATCGGGCGTGCCCTCGGCGCTGGCCGAGGCGATGCGCGCCGTCGCCTATGCGAGCCGCGTGGTGGCCATGGGGTTCTTCCAGGGCGAGGCGCGCGGCCTGCAGCTCGGCGACGAGTTCCACCACAACCGCATCGAGCTGATCTCGAGCCAGATCTCGGGAGTGGCGCCCGAAGCGAGTCACCGCTGGAGCAAGCCGCGACTGTGGCAGACCGCGGTGCGGCTGCAGCACGAGGGCCGCTTGAACCTTGTTCCACTGATCACCGACACCGTGGCGTTCAACGAGGCGCCGGCGCTGTTCGACCGGCTCGACAAGGGCGATCCGGCGATCCTGCAGTCGGTGCTGAGCTTCGAGTCTGCGGCATGACCTTGCGCGTCGGCCTCATCGGAACCGGCGGTATCGGCGCCCGCCACGCCGCGGCGGCGCAGAAGGTGACGGGCCTGCACTTCGTCGCCGCCTGCGGGCGCGAGATCAGCCGAGCCGAGGATTTCGGCAAGCGCTTCGGTGTGACCGCCTATGACGATCTCGAGCGGATGCTCGGGAGCGAGCGGCTCGACCTGCTCGTGGTGGCGCTGCCGCCTTTCGCGCATGCGGGTCAGGTGGAACGCGCCGCGGCACTGGGGGTGAATGTGCTGGTGGAGAAGCCGATCGCGCTCGATCTCGGGCGCGCGGCGTCGATGGTCGACGCGAGCCGCAATGTGGTCGCGGCCTGCGGCTTCATGTATCGCTTCGGCGGCGCGGTGCAGCGCTGGACTGCAATGGCGGATGCGGGCGAAACCGGCACCGTCGGCCATTTCTCCGGCTCGTTCCACTGCAATGCGCTGCACGCGCCATGGTGGCGCGACCGCGACAAATCCGGCGGGCAGATGGTGGAGCAGTTGATCCACATCGCCGACCTGGCGCGTTGCTCGCTCGGCATGCCGCAGACGGTTTACGCCCGGGCTGCCAATCTGTTTCATCGCGACGTGCCCGACTATACTTCGGAAGATGCGAGCGCCATTCTACTCGGCTACGACGATGGGCGCGTCGGTGTGCTGCATGCCTCCAACATCGCGGTACCCGGCCGCTGGATGAAGGGCTGGCAGGTGGTGGCGCAGAAGGCCACCGGGATCTTTGCCGACTGGAACATTGCCGAGATCGTGCAGACGATTGGCGAGCCGGTGAGCGAACGCATCGCTTCGGCCGTCGATCCGTTCGTCGCACAACTCGAGGACGTGCGGGATGCCATCGTCGACAAGCGGCCGCCGCGCGTGCCCTTGCGTGACGGGCTCGAGACGCTGCGGATCGTGCTCGCGGCGAGGCAGTCGGCCGACACGAAACGGGAAGTCTCGCTGTGACCCTGTCGCTCGGCGATCTCCGGCTCGAGGACATCGAGCCGATTGTCGATGGTGCACCGAGCGCAGAGGCCCGCATCGAGACGCGCGAGATCGACGGCCGCACGGAGCTGACCGCGGTACTGCCGCGCGGCGGGCGGATCGGCGCGATCGGCGTGCGGCTCAAGGCGCGTGGCGTGCGGCAATATCTGCGCCAGGGCTACATGAGCTGGGACGGCAGCTTCTTCGTCGAACCGGCGACCGCCGAGGAGGTCGCGAAGGGCGATCCGCGCCTGACCGCCGGTTACGCGATGACGGCGCTGCTGCCCGAAGAAGGCGAAGGCGCTCTGGTGCTCGGCTTTCTGCGGCACGACCGCTTTCAGTCCCGGATAAAATTCACGCTCGGCGAGCCGCTCGGGATCGATATCGAGACCTTGATCGACCAGGTGCCGCATGATGGCGAGGTGCGCAGCGAGACGCTGGTGAGTTTCGCCGGCGACCGCGTCGAACCGACCCTGCGGCAATGGGCCGAGCTGGTGGCCGGGGCTTCACAGGGCCCGCCGCGGCTGCCAAAGAGGCGGCTCACCGGCTGGTGCTCGTGGTACAATCTTTACGCCTCGCTGAGCGAGCCGCTACTGCGCGAGCATCTCGCCGCTGCGCAGCGCTTTCGCGACGCCACCAAGACGCCGTTCGATATCTTCCTCGTCGACGATGGCTTCACGCCCGAAATGGGCGATTGGCTCGAAACGAAGCCGCAGTTTCCAAAAGGTATGCGGCCGGTACTCGATGCGGCGCGCGACGGAGGTTTCATCCCCGGTCTGTGGATCGCGCCGTTCATGGTCGGCAACCGCTCGAAACTCTATGCCGAGCACCCGGACTGGGTGGTCAAAAGCCGCACGACCGGCAAGCCGCTGGCGCCCATGAGCTTCTACGGCGAGTTCCGCTGGCACAAGCGCAGCGAGGAATACTACGTCCTCGACGTCACGCACCCTGAGGCCGAATCCTATATCAGAACGGTGTTCCGCACCTGGGCGGGCGACTGGGGTGTCGGTTATTTCAAGACCGACTTCATGCATCTGGGCGCTACCTACGGGCCCGAGGAGGCCGTGTGGCATCGGGAGGGGCTGTCGCGCATCGCCATCTGGATGCGGATGGCAACGCTAATCCGCGAGGAGATCGGCGAGGCGCTGTGGCTCTGCTGCGGGGCGCCGCTGCTGCCACCGGTCGGGCTCTGCGACGCGATGCGCATCGGCCGCGATATCGGCGTCACCTGGAAAGGCAATTATTCGGCCGAGTCGCTGTTGCGCGACCAGACCGCGCGCAACTTCATGCACGGCGTACTGTGGCAGGCCGACCCCGACTGCATCCTGCTGCGCGACCGCTTCCACGAGCTGAGCAACGACCAGGTCGAGTCGCTGGCGCAGTTCGCGGGCCTTGCCGGCGGCGTGCTGATGACCTCCGATCAGCTCGACGAGGTCCCGGACGCGCGCCGGCAGATGCTGCACGCGCTGGCCGGCGATGGCGCGCCGTTCGCCTGCGAGTTCCCGGAGCTGGGTCAGACGAGCCTGAGTTATCGGCTCGGCACCGGCCCGAACGGCCAGCCGCTGGCGGTGAGCGAGGCAGCCGACCCGGTGCTGGTGCAGCGGGTGCAGCGCGAAGGTCGTGTCGTGCTCAACCTGTTCAACACCGGCGAAGCGGTGGCGCACAAGCGCATCGACGCGCGCCTCGCGGGCTTTGCCTTCGCCACGGCCCTGGAGGGCGATGCGATCTCACCCGGCCCGAGCTTCGACGTGACGCTGCGCGCACATCAGTCGCGACAGTTCGTCCTTACTGCTGCGCGCTGAGGAACTCGACCACCATGGCTGCGGTCCAGGTGAAGCGGCCGCCGCCGCAGGGCTCACCCGTAAGCGGATCGTAATATTCGGCAAAGCCCGACTGCGTGATGAGCTCGAGGCTGGCCCGCACGATATGGTCGGCCACGTCCGTCTCGCCGATGGCGCGCAGGCCATCCGAGATCATGTAGTTCATCACCAGCCACGAGGGACCGCGCCAATAGCGCTTGGACTCGAAGCGCGGATCGGCAGGGTCGTGCGAGGCGACCATGTATTTCGCGCGCTCCGCCTGCCGCTCGATGCTGCGGGCGATCTCATGTGCGCGGGCCTTTGGGATGGCGGCGAAGACGGGGAGGAGACCGCCGATCGAGGCGCTCTCGACCAGCTTGCCGGCGATGCGGTCGAGGCAGAGATATTGCCCGTGTCGCTCGCTCCAGAGCCGCTCCATCGCGGCGAGCCCTTTGGCCGCGCGGGCGCGGTTGGCGGTCGCGATCCGGGTCTCGCCCAGCGCGTCGGCAAGCACGGCGAGATCGGCGGCCGAGCGGAGCAGGATGGCATTGAACCCAGGGTCGACGACCTGGAACGGCGAGGCATCGTGCAACTTCCGGTTGTCCCAGCCGAGGTCGCGGAAATGCTGCACCAGCCAGATATAGCGGTCGTACTGCGCCTTGGTCGGTCGGTGTGCTGGATCGGCGTGCTGCGTATCGCGGCGGGTGTAGGGCGCGACGCCCTCGGTCGGCACGCGCTCGAACGCCTCGTCCCAGTCGATCGAATTGTCGCGCCCCGACTCCCAGGGGTGCAGCAACGCGACGAGGCCTTCGCCGTGCGGATCGCGCGCCTCGTAGAACCAGCGATGCCACGCGTCGATCTTGCCGATCAGGCGCCTGGCGCGCTCGGTGGCGAGCGCCTTGTCCGTAGCTCCGTCGAACAGGCGCCGCAGGGCGAAACCCGCAACTGGCGGCTGCGTGATGCCGGAGGTCGGCGTCGGCCGCCCGGTGTTCCACACGTCAGGCCCGGGAAAATAGCCGTCGGACGGCGCGTGAAACACGATGTGCGGAACCATGCCATCCGGCCACTGATGCTGGAATAGCGTTTCGATCTCGGTCCAGGCGCGGGCCTCGTCGAAATGCCGCTGGCCGAGCGCGGTGAGGCAGGAATCCCAGTTCCACTGGAACGGATAGAGCCCCTTGGTGGGCACGGTATAGGTGCCGCGGTCGTTCTCGTGCAGCACCTCGGAGGCACGGTCGCGGAGCTCGGCGGGAGTCATGGTCATTTGAGATACCTGTCTGAGGCTGGGGTGGCGTCGGCGAAGGCTCGCGCGATGGCAGCGTGGCCGGCGTCGTTGGGATGGACGTGATCGAGCGAGACGAGTGCGTCGGCGCCGTGCGCACCCATCGCTTCGTTGACCGCAGCGTAGTAGGTGCCGGCCTCGTGCGCGATCGTCTCGACGATCCCCACATGGCGCTGGAACTCGGCGCGCGACTGGCCCGCAAAGCCGTTGACGGCGTCGACCGCCAAGCCCGCATCGGGGATATGCGGCGGACTGCCGAGAACGAGCGCTTCGGGCGCGTAGCCGGCGGCGATAAGGCCCCGCACCAACGCCGTGTAGTCGCGGCGAAAGCCGTCGGCGTTGAGCGT
>Ga0157371_10004908_pt1 | contig 11493 bp, 8 predicted proteins | sample C45metaG_FD_113462 | JGI IMG/M metagenome (GOLD analysis project Ga0157371, IMG submission 113462) | Corn rhizosphere microbial communities from Kellogg Biological Station, Michigan, USA - C4-5 metaG | ecosystem: Host-associated > Plants > Roots > Rhizosphere > Soil | place: USA: Michigan... | reverse complement strand
TGGTGCCCGAACGACCAGACCGTGCTCGCCAACGAGCAGGTCGTCGACGGGCGGTGCGAGCGGTGCGGCTTCCTGGCCGAGAAGAAGAAGCTCACCCAGTGGTACCTGAAGATCACCGACTACGCCGACCGGCTGCTGGACGACCTCAACCAGCTCGAGGGCACCTGGCCGTCGAAGGTCATCAGCATGCAGCGCAATTGGATCGGACGCTCCCGCGGCGCGGACGTCGACTTCGAGATCGAGGGCGCGGCGCAGGGCGTCGCATCCGGAGCCGCAGCGTCGAAGAGGACCGTCTCCGTCTTCACCACGAGGCCCGACACCCTGTACGGGGCGACCTTCATGGTGGTGGCCCCGGACTCGGACTTCGCCGCGGAACTGGTCGAAGGCGCCTCCGACGAGGTGAAGACCGCATTCGCGGCCTACCTCGTCCAGGTGCAGAAGGAGACCGAGATCAATCGGCAGGACGCGACGCGCGAGAAGACCGGCGTCTTCCTCGACCGCTTCGCCATCAACCCGGTCAACGGGGAACGACTGCCGATCTGGGCGGCCGACTATGTGCTCGCGGATTACGGTCACGGCGCGATCATGGCCGTTCCGGCGCATGACCAGCGCGACCTCGACTTCGCCCGCAAGTTTGGCCTGCCGATCCGGGTGGTCGTCGACACCAATGCGCCGGTCACCGGCGCCATCCCCGTGCTGGCCACCGACCCGGAGACGGGGGAGGCCATCCTTCCGGACGAGCTGCCGCCGCTGGACCCCGCCTCCACGGGCGTCGCCCTGGGCGGAGAGGGGCGGATGATCAACTCCGGCCCGCTGGACGGCCTCAGCAAGGCCAACGCCATCACCCGCATCATCGAGCGGCTGGAGGAGTCCGGCCGTGGCCGGGCCTCCAAGAACTATCGGCTGCGCGACTGGCTGATCTCCCGCCAACGGTATTGGGGCACTCCGATCCCGATCATCCACGGGGAGAACGGCGAACTCATCCCGGTTCCGGAAGACCAGTTGCCGGTGACGCTTCCCCCCAGCGACGGGCTCGACCTCAAGCCGAAGGGCTCCTCGCCTCTCGGTGCCGCCGAGGGCTGGGTGAACGTCCCCAATCCGATCGACGGCACGCCGGCCAAGCGCGACCCGGACACCATGGACACCTTCGTCGACTCGTCGTGGTATTTCCTGAGGTTCCTGAACCCCCACGACGACGAGCGGGCGTTCGACCCGGCCGAAGCCGAACGCTGGGCGCCGGTCGACCAGTATGTCGGCGGGGTGACCCACGCCATCCTGCACCTGCTGTACGCCCGCTTCATCACGAAGGTGCTGTACGACCTCGGATACGTGAGCTTCACCGAGCCGTTCAGCGCCCTCCTGAACCAGGGCATGGTGCTCATGGACGGCAGCGCGATGAGCAAGTCCAAGGGCAACATCGTGCAGCTCAGCGAGCAGCTGGACGAGCATGGGGTGGATGCGGTGCGCCTCACCATGGCGTTCGCGGGACCCCCGGAAGACGACATCGACTGGGCGGATGTCTCCCCGCACGCCTCGGCGAAGTTCCTGGCCCGCGCCTGGCGCCTGTCCGGCGAGGTCACGAGCAAGCCGGGTGTCGACTGGAGCACGGGTGACGACGCGCTCCGGCGGGTGACCCATCGTTTCCTCGCGGAGACGCCGCCCCTGATCGAGTCGTTCAAGTTCAACGTGGTGGTCGCCCGCATCATGGAGCTGGTTAACGCCACCCGCAAGGCCATCGACGGCGCGGCGGGCGGAGGAGATGCCGCGGTGCGCGAGGCGGTGGAGACCGTCGCCCTCGCCCTCAGCCTGTTCGCTCCGTACACCGCGGAGGAGATGTGGGAGAAGCTGGGTTATCCGCCCTCCGTCGCCCTCTACGGCTGGCGCAAGGCGGATCCGGCGCTGCTCGTGCAGAGCTCGGTCACCGCGGTCGTTCAGGTGGACGGCAAGGTGCGCGATCGGCTCGAGGTGTCTCCGACGATCGACCCGGCGGAACTCGAGCGGATGGCCCGGGAGCTGCCCGCGATCGTGCGCTCGCTCGGCGACCGCGAGGTCGCATCCGTGGTCGTGCGCGCTCCCCGACTGGTGAATTTCGTCACGAGGCGCTGAGCGCGGCCGCCGGAGTCTCTGCGGCTACTCCCGAAGCTCGCCGAACGCCGATTGCGCGGCGTTCGATTTACGTAAGAGCGCTCCGGTGATGGCGACCGCGACGATCGTGAGGATGTAGGGCAGCATCAGCACCACTTCGAGCGGCATCGGCCACTTGGCGAGCTGGGCCTGGATGCCCAGGGTGCTCGCCGTGCCGAAGAACAGGCTCGCGGCCGCGGCGCCGAGCGGATGGGTGGCCCCCAGGACGACGGCGGAGAACGCGATGAACCCGCGGCCGGCCGTCATGTCGGAGGAGAAGGAGTTCAGGCCGCCGAGTGCGAGCTCTGCCCCCGCCAGCGCGCAGAGGACCCCGCCCGCCAGGAGTGCGACGAGACGTGTCTTGTCGAGGTCGATGCCTGCGCTCCGTGCGGCGTATGGATATTCCCCGACGGCCGAGACCGCGCGGCCGAAACGGGACCTGCGGGATGCCAGCCAGACCAGGTAGACGATCACGGGCGAGGCGAGCACGATGATCGACAGGTTCGGCATCGGGAAACCGGTGCCCTCGAGCGGTTGCCACAACCCGATCTCGGACTGGATGGTGCCGCGGGTGTTGAAGATCGTCTGCTGGGCGAATGTGGATGCGCCCAGGCCGAGGGTTGTGAGCGCGAGGCCCGCGATGATGATGTCGGCCCTGAGCTTGACGGTCACGGCCCAGAAGAGCAGCGACAGGAGCACGGCGACCACTATCGCGGCGAGGACTCCGAGAGAGACGTTACCGGTCCCTATGGTGACGGCGACGGAGACGAAAGCGCCGACGCACATGAGCCCCTCGAGTCCGAGGTGGAAGATCCCGCATCGGCCCGCGAGTGTCCCGGCCAGGGCGGCCAGTGCGATGGGCGTCGCGCCCTGCAGGCTGGTCTCAAGAAACTGCCACATGATGCGACTCCCTGTAGTGAAGCGACTGAATTCCGGTTGCGGGCTGGGGGATCACGGTGCACCGTCCCCGACCGGGGGAGGTGCGGCGACTGCGGGGTCATTCCCCGCATTCGATTCCTCCCGCGCGGGCGGGGAATCCGGCCTGGACCGGCGTTTCCATCTCGCCCGCAGCTTTGCCGTGATGAGCAGCGCGACCAAACCCTGGAGTATCTCCAGGGCGGAGGTCGGCAGGTTCGTGACGATGGGGAGGAATTGGATGGCGGCCGCCAGGGCTCCGAAGAAGAGCGCGGCGAAAGCGACTCCGGCGATCGTGAGGCCGGCGACCAGTGCCACCAGGATCCCGGTGAATCCGACGTCGGGACTGAAACCCTGGATGAGGCGCCCGGTCGGCCCGAGCACCTCGAAGGCCCCGGCGACACCGGCCAGCGCCCCGGAGAGCCCGAAGGTGACCCAGATGACCGATCGCGAATTGACTCCCTGCCTGGTCGCGACCTGGGCGTTCCTTCCGACGATCGTGGATGACAGCCCGAAGGTGGTGCGGTTGACGATGAGCCAGGCGCCGACGAGGACCGCCAGCACGAGGGCGATGTTGACGGCGGAGACGCCCGAGGATCCGGTGATCCGCATCTCGGAGCCCAGGGGAGGGGCGGAGGCCACCTGTCCGGAGCCGGACAGGTCCCGCAGCGGCCCGTTGGTCACATACTGGAGCAGAAGCGTGCCGATGAAGTTGAGCATGAGGGTGGTGAGCACCTCGTCGGCTCCCGTGCTGGTCTTCAACCATGCCGCGATGAGCGACCAGAGCATTCCCGCGAGTGCGGCGCACACCATGGCGACTGCCACCTTGACGAAACCCGGTCCCGGGACGACGGGACCGATCGCGGCGGCGGCGATGGCCCCGACGTAGAGCTGCCCCTGAGCCCCGACATTGAAGAACCCGGCCCGGAAGCTGAGCACGACCCCCACGCCGACGACGGCGAGCGGAACGGCCCAGCGGACGGTGCTCATCAGCGCGCCGGGACCGGTGATGGCCCCCTGGATGAAACCCGATATCGCTTCGCCGGCCGAGTACCCGGAGAGCTGGAAGACGACGGTGCTGAGCACGATCGCGATGAGGATCATGGAGAAGCTGCGCGCGACGAGGCGGCCGTTGTTCCTAAGCATTGTCGCCCCCGACCATGGCAGAGCCGATCTCGGTGATGGATGCGCCCCCGGGGAGGTCGGCGACGATCCGCCCACCGCGGAGGACGCAGATGCGGTTCGAGATGTCGCGAACCTCATCGAGGTCGGCGGAGACGACGATGACGGCGACTCCGTCGTCCGCGAGGGCCGAGAGGCTGGCTCGGACGAATGCGGTCGCGGCGAGATCCAGCCCTCGGGTGGGGTTGCCCGCGATGACCAGACGGGTTCCTGTCCCGAGTTCGCGGGACAGGATCACCCTCTGCACATTGCCTCCGGACAGCTCTCCGGCGAGTTGTTCGGGATTCCTGTATCGCACTTTCCAGGTTCCGAGCTTCTCGAGGGCGACGGCCTTCCGTGCCCGGGGGGAGAACCATCTTGTGCCTTCGATCAGGAGGTCGGTGAGGCTGATGTTCTCCCAGAGGCTCGTCGTCAGGCTGATTCCCTGGGCGTTCCTGTCCGAGGGGACGAAGCGGACGCCTTTTCGGCGCCTGTCGAGGGTCGAGGCCTTGGTGACATCCTCGCCGAGAAGGTGCATCGACCCGCTTTCGCTTCTCTGGTGGCCGGAGAGGATGTCGAGCAGGGTCTCCTGGCCGTTGCCTTCCACCCCGGCGATGCCGAGGATCTCACCCGAGTGGATCGTCAGGGAGACGTCGTCGAGGGCCCGGTCGCTCTGGCCGGCCGCCGCCGAGATATGGCTGAGGGCCATGACCGGCGTCTTGGCCGGGGGTGCCGTGGGCTGCTCGTGCGAGTGGGCGATGCCCCGCACCTCCGTGGCGATCTGCGGGAGGTTCGTGTCCGGCCCGATGATGTGTTGCGTGATCTCCTGGGCGGTGACGTCCCGGATGGGGGTCGTCGCCAGGGTGACCGCCCCTTCCCGGAGGACGCTGACCGTGTCGGCGACCGCGAACACCTCGGACAGCTTGTGGAGGATGATGAGGATGGTCAGTCCGCTGTCCCGGAGCCGGTGGACCCGTTCGAACAGGGACTGCACCTCCGGCGGGGCGAGCACCGCGGTCGGCTCGTCCAGGATCAGGACCTTGGGGTGGCCTTCGAGTGCCCGGATTATCTCGAGCGACTGCCTGGTCTCGACGGAGAGATCGCGAACGCGCTTGCGGACGTTGATCGGGCTTCCGTGCCGATCGAGTGCCGCATTCCATTTCCTCTCCAGGGCGGCCCTCGACATCAGCGGTTTCGAGTTGTCATCGAAGAGCTCGAGGGCTTCCGCGACCGTGAATGACGGGGGCAGGGAAAAGTTCTGGTGAACCATGTCGACGCCCTGTTCGCGGGTGGAGCGGATGTCCCCCGCGCGCAGGGGAGATCCGTCGAGAAGGATCTCCCCTGCGCTTGGTTCGTAGAGTCCGCAGATGAGCCGTGAGAAGGTCGTCTTGCCGGCCCCGTTCTGCCCGACGACGGCGTGTACCTTCCCGGGTTCGAAGGCGAGCGACACCGAGTCGATCGCGGTGAAATCTCCGAAACGCTTGGTGACGCTGCGCGATTCGAGGGCGGGCTTCATCGGACTCTCCTTCAGGCTTGCGGACTCGGGTTAGAAGTTGCTCGGATCGAAGCTGACCTTCAGGCTCCCGGAGGAGATGTCCTTCGCGGTCGTCGCCAGGGTCGGCTCGAGCTCCTTGATGATGCTTGCCGCGGGGCTGGGGCCGTTCACGAACGGTGCGGAGATGTTCAGCCCCACGATCCCGTCGGGCAGTCCGCTCGTCGCGTATCCGCCCGTGAAGCCCTTGTCGATGGCACTGCTCACCTGCTGGTAGAAGGAGTCGCCGAACTTCAGGAAGGTGGTCCCGATGATGGTTTCCGGGTACTGTGCCGCAACTTCCCCCGACGAGTCGGCGAGGACCAGGATTCCGGCGGACTTGGCCGCCTTGACCACGCCGAGCGACGCCGCCGCGGCATCCGTCTGGATGACGTCCACGCCTCCGGCGATCATCGAGGCTCCGATCGCCAGCCCCTTGGCCGCGTCGTCGAAGCTGCCGACGAAGGCTCCGGTGACCTTGATAGCGGGGTTGACGGACTTCGCCCCCTCCGTGAACGCGTGGTAGTTGGCGTTGAGGGCCGGCTGGGGCGCCCCTCCGATGTATCCGACGCTTCCCTTCTTGCTCGCGTGGGCCGCAGCGACTCCGGAGACGTACATCGCCTGGTAGATGTCGTAGGAGATCGAACGGGCGTTCTTCAGCTCCGGCTCGAACTTGTCGCCGAAGATCAGGATGAACTTGGTCTTCGGGAAGTCGGGGGCGACCGTCTGGATGGGCTGCTGCATTCCGGGAAAGGCCGTCACGACGTAGTTGGTTCCCGCCTGCCCGAGGTTGCGCAGGGTGCTCTCGTATGTCGAGGGGTCGCTCAGTTCGATGTACTTCGTCGTGACACCGTATTTCTGCTTCAGTTTCGCCTGGGCCGCGATCATGTCGTCGATCGGACCGTTGTCGCCGGCCTTCTGGGGGCTGACGAAGGTGACCGTCACGTCGGAACCCGTCGCGGCGCCGGTTGCCGTGCCGCCCGGCGAGCTGCAGGCCGCCAGGACCAGTGCGGTGGCGAATGCTGCGATGGCGACGACAGAGCGTCGCAACGTGGAACTGCGTTTTCTCATGACTCTCTCCTTGTGATGCTCGCTGATTTCTTGGGATGTGCGATGGTGCTGCCCGGTCAATCTCTGCTGAGACCGCCGTCGACGACCAGGGTCTCGCCGGTGATCGCGCGAGCCGGGGCCGAAGTGAGGAAGGCGATAGCGGCGGCGACCTCTGCGGCCGATTGCATTCGCCGGATGGGGATGTCCTTGGTGAGCTCGTTGCGCTGATCGGACTCCGAGAGCCCCGTCGCCTCCATGAGGTCCGAGACGACTCTCTGCATCATGGGGGTGTCGACGGTGCCCGGGGCGACCGCGTTCACCGTGATCCCGTGGGGGGAGAGGTCCAGCGCCGAGGCCCGGGTGAGGCCGATGAGACCCGCCTTCGCCGCGCAATAGTCGGCCTGGTTCGGGAACGCGCGCTTGCCCGCGATCGAAGCGACGTTGACGAATGCGCCGTCGAGCCCTTCCCGGATCAGTCTCTCTGAGGCGTATTTCATGATCAGGAAGGGGGCGGCGAGGTTGATGGCCATGGAACGGTTCCACTCGCCGAGGTCGATGTCCAGACCGTTTCTGGAGCGATATGCCCCCGCGCAGTTGACGACGACCTGCACCGCCCGAGGCGCGTCCGCGAACAGGGCGCGGATCGCCTGTTCGTCGGTCACATCGACGACGAGGGATTCGACACGGTCGTCGTCGAAGCGGGGTTCGTTGATGTCGACGGCGATCACCCTGGCCGCCCCGGCCGCGAGAAGCGCGTCGACACAACTGCGCCCCATGCCTTGGGCGGCACCGGTCACGAAGGCCACGGAGTTCAGAACGGTCATGAATAGTCCTTTACGGTTGTCCAGTTGTTGGTCTGCGACGACTCGAGCACGGCGTCCTGCACGGCGCAGTTCTTCAGGCCGTCGAAGAAGCGGGCACAGGTCGTGTCGGCTCCGCCGTAGATCGAGGCGATCATCGTCTCGATGGAACTCGTGCCCCCGCCGACTCCGTAGCTGGTGATGCTGCGGCCCTTGTGTGCGACCTCGACCCGACCCGGGGCGTCGCTGGTCCAGAGGAGCGAGCCCCGCGTTCCGTCGACGCGGAGCGTGATGTCGTCCCAGGCGCCGTGTGCCAGTTGGGTCGCCGTCACCGTGCCGAGGGCGCCGTTGCCGAAGCGGAGGAGTGCCGAGAAGGTGTCTTCGTTCTCCGGGGTGAACGTGCCGCTCTGCCCGTCCTGGAGGAACTCGCGTTCGCCCATGTTCCCCGTCGCCGCGGTGGCGGCGACGATGTCCGATGCAAGGACGTAGCCGGCGAGGTCAAACCAGTGGGATCCGATCTCGCTGACGACGCGGCTGGACCCGATCTGGGCCGGGTCGAATCGCCAGTCCCTGCTCGAGACGGGCGCGTTCCACTCTTGTTGGTAGTTTCCGTAGACCGAGACGGCCTCTCCTATCTCGCCGTCGAGGTAGAGCGACCGGAACAATTGGATCCCCTGGTCGTAGCGGCGGTTGAAGGTGACAAAGTTCTGAATGCCTACCGCCGATGCCGCGGAGACGAGCCGCTCGGCCGTTGCGCTGTTCACGGTGAGCGGTTTCTCGCAGACGACGGCCAGCTCGCGACCGATCGCTTCCGTGACGTAGCCGGCGTGGCTCGTGGTCGGAGTGCAGACGTGGAGGTGGGTGGCTTGCGGGTGCTGTAGCAGCTCATCGACGGAGCGCATCGCCTGCGTGCCCCAGGCTTCCGCGGCTTTCCCGGCGCGGCCGGGGTGGGGGCTGTAGACGCCGAGGATGGGGATCTGGGCTTCGCGTAGGGCCGTGGCATGGCGGTCTGCGATGTAGCCGCTGCCGAGGATGATGGCACCGGGACGGTGGGGTGATCGCGACACTGTGGCCGTTCCTTTCGCTGTGGTGTGTGACAGCGTCGCATTACTTCACCTCAAACGTCAAGCGTTTGACGTTAACTTCTTCGTGACGATTTCTTGAAGAGGATTTGACCGGAGAATATTGCGTCAAGCGCTTGACTTCTTGGCGCTATATGGCCCACGCTGTGACGACAAGTACACGACCGGAAGGCATTGAACTTATGAACCTGGCAAGCGAAGGCGCACAGCGGATCCGATGGGCGCGCGAGAACATGCCGCTGCTGGAAGGGCTCCGAAACCGATTCGAGGCCGAGAAGCCCCTGGCCGGCCGCACGATCGCGATGGGACTGCATGTCGAGTCGAAGACCGCCGTGCTGGCGGAGCTGCTCGTCGCCGGCGGCGCGCGATTGGCCATGACGGGGAGCCCGGGCACCACCGACGATTCGGTTGCGGCCGCGCTGCGCTCCGACCTCGGGATCCAGGTGCTCGGCGAGCGGACGGACAGCTACGCGGATCATCTCGATCACGTCCGGACGATTCTCGCGACCAAGCCAGACCTGCTGGTCGACAACGGCGCCGACCTGATTGCCGCAACGCTCGAGGCCGGCGGCGGGAGAGTCGTCGCCGCGACGGAGGAGACCACCTCCGGCGCACTCAGGCTCCGCAACGAGTTCTCCGGTTCCGTGCCGTTCCCGGTGGTCGTCGTCAACGACAGTCCGCTGAAGCAGATTGTCGAGAACGAGAAGGGCATCGGCCCGGCGGTGCTCGACGGATTCATGAGAGCCACCAACACCATCGTGGGAGGGCGCACGTTCTGCGTCGTCGGCTACGGTTCGTGCGGGCGGAGCCTGGCGCGCACCCTCCGCGCGCTCAACGCGACGGTCCTGCTCGTGGAGGTCGACCCCATCCGCGCCCTCGAGGCGGCGTACGACGGCATGCTCGTGATGCCCATCGAGCAGGCCCTCCCGATCGCCGACACGGTGATCACCATCACCGGCCGCCCCGGAATCGTCAGAGCGGAACACTTCGCCCTCTTCAAGAACGGGGCGATGCTCGGCAATGTCGGCCACTTCAGCACGGAGATCGACATCCCCGCCCTGCGAGACTTGGCGGAAGCGGAGACGCCGCTGGCGCCGCACGTCGTCGACTATCGCCTGCCGGGCGGCAAGAGCATCCGGCTGCTCGCTCGCGGCGAGATGCTGAACCTGGCTGCGGCGACCGGGCACCCCATCGAGGTGATGGATGTCGGATTCGCGCTGCAGGGATACTCGGTGGAGGCGCTGGCGACGGCTCCGGCCCGTTTCGTGCCGGGGGATCAACTGGTGCCCCACGACATCGATCTGACCATCGCGCGGGACATCCTGAAGACGATGCCGGCCGCCCGCTGGGCGAATTGAACGGGCTGCAGGGGGAGCTCGCGGTCGTCGGAGACCTCCTCGAGGACGTCGTGGTGTGGGGAACCGATCGGCTCGAGCACGCGACGGACAACCCCGCCACGATCGTGCGTTCCCGGGGCGGCAGCGGCGCGAACGTCGCCGTCGCGGCGGCCTCCCTCGTGCCCGTGCGCTTCATCGGCCGGATCGGGGATGACGCCCTCGGCGCTCATCTGGAGTCGGAACTCACCGAGAACGGGATCGATGCACGGGTACAACGCGACGGTACGACCGGCACGGTGATCGTGCTGGTGGATCCGGACGGCGAGCGGACGATGATCCCCGACCGCGCGGCGGCCGCAGAGCTGGGTCGAATCGAGCCATCGTGGCTCGACGGGGTGGCCTGGCTGCACATCCCCATGTACGGGTTCGCAACCTCGGGGGCAGCCGCCGCGATCCGCGAGTTCGCCGCCGTCGCGACCGCGAGGGGAATCCCGATCAGCCTCGATACCTCGTCGGTCTCGCTGCTGCGTGGACTGGGCGTCGACCGCGCTCTCGCCCTGATCTCCGAGCTGGCGCCGGCGGTCGTCTTCGCGAATGCCGCGGAAGCGGCCTTCCTGGGTCTCCCACGCTCCGCCGCAGGCAGCGAGAGCACCTTCATCCTGAAGAACGGTGGGGAGCCGGTCACGGTTGTCGCGGGGGGCGACCGGTTCTCGGTCGAGGTCGAAGCCGTGCCGATGGTGCGAGACTCCACGGGGGCGGGAGACGCGTTCGCCGCGGGCTATCTGGCCTCCGCGATGCGAGGCCTGCCCCCGCTCGACTGTGTCAAGGACGGCTCGCGCACCGCGGCGGGAGTGCTGCTGAACCCCGGCGCCCACCCAGGCACGAGGCCGTTGCAAATCGTGTCCTGACCCGCCCTCGCGCTCCGCGGCATGGCAATATCGACATGCCGGACGAGATCGTGTCGGCTTCAGGAGAATCAAGGACTGAAGTGAGCAGATGAAGCGGATAACGGCCCGGGATGTCGCTGAGTACGTGGGGTGCTCGGTGTCGGCGGTGTCCCTCGTGGTGAACGGCCACCACGAGGGTCGGATCAACCAGGAGCTCAGGGAGCGGATCCTTCAGGCGGTCGAGCTCTTGAACTATCGTCCGAACGAGAGTGCGAGAAACCTGGCGACCCGCTCACCCTCGAATATCGCGCTCGTCTGCCCCGACATCCGGAACCCTTTTTTCGGCGAGCTGTTCCACGGGCTTGCCCAGTCGCTCAGAGGATCTTTCGGAGTCGACCTCAGGGTGGGTCCGGAGGGCGCAGACTACGATGCCTCGACCGTTCGCAGCGCCCAGGCCGGGGACATCGGGGGGATCGTCCTGGCCAACCCCTCGCAAGAGGTGCTTTCGTCGTTTCAGGCGACCTGCCCGACGGTTCTCGTGGACTCGCCGGATTCGCAGCTCGACATCGTCCGGGTGGATCTCGACACGATAAGCGCGGCCAGGCA
>Ga0157371_10004907_pt1 | contig 11494 bp, 9 predicted proteins | sample C45metaG_FD_113462 | JGI IMG/M metagenome (GOLD analysis project Ga0157371, IMG submission 113462) | Corn rhizosphere microbial communities from Kellogg Biological Station, Michigan, USA - C4-5 metaG | ecosystem: Host-associated > Plants > Roots > Rhizosphere > Soil | place: USA: Michigan... | reverse complement strand
TTTTTTCGGATTTGCTCGATACTCGGATGGAGTTATCCCAAATTGTTTTTTAAACATAGCACTAAAATAGTGTTGGCTATTAAAGCCTGCTTTTTCTGAAACAACAGCCATACTCATATCCTTGTGATCTAATAATAGCTTTTTAGCCATTTCCAATCGATAGGTATTTAAATAATCAGCAAAACCAATTCCCACTTCTTCATAAAATTTACGACTTAAATAAGTAGAATTCATATGTATGCGATTGGCTACAATGCCTAAGCTTAACTTTTCATTAAATTCTTCTCGAATTATTCGTAATACTTCTTGAATGGAATCATTCTGAGAGCTCCATTTTCGATACTTTTCAAGCAACCCTAACAGTTCTTCTTCTACTATGGGTTTAGTTAAATAATCGTTTACTCCTATTCGTAAGGAAGATTGTGCATACTCAAATGATTGATAGGCTGTAACCATAATAATATCTATTTCATAGTTCTTCTTTAATTCTTTAGCTAGCTCCAAGCCGCTCTTTCCAGGCATTTGAATATCTAAAAATGCTAAAGATATATTAACCTTTCCAGCTATTTGAAGAGCAATAGATGCATCTTGGGCTTTGTAGAACGTCCAATTAGGAAACTGGGGTTTCATAATATACTCCAGCTGTTCTAATTCCAGAGCTTCATCGTCCACAAGTAAGATATTCATATTTTCTCCTTTCTACCGCTTCTATTAAGAGACGGGAACATTTTTATTTAGATAATGGAAATTTTACTTTAACTAGGGTTTCGTTTTCAATGTATGTCATATGGAGATAGTGAACTTGTTCTGGAAATAACAAATCTAATCTCTTTTGGATATTTCGAATTCCGTAACCTTCTTCTTCCGGGCTATAATCTTTCTTTTCAATAAGCTGTTCAATATGATATGTATTCCATACTTCTATGTACATAAAATCATTTGAGTGATAGACGTATATTTTCAATCTTGCAGGACCCACATTTTTCTCAAAGCCATGTTTAAAAGCATTTTCAACAATAGTTTGTATCATAAACGGAGGCAATAGTGCATCCTCACATAAGGCTTCTATTTTTTGAATTACTTCCAGCCGTTCTCCAAAACGCAATCTTTGAATTTCTAAATAATTATTCACATAGGCTATTTCATCTTTCACTTTTATAAGGGAAGAATGCGTAATATATTTAAACTTAAAAAACTTCGCCATTACTTCCAACCCTTTTATCAATTCTTCTTTTCGGTCAAGGCGCGCTAAACTTAACATCGTATTAAGCGTATTGAAGAAAAAATGTGGTTGTATTTGCTGATTTAACTGATCGTAATTTGCATGCTGCAACTCTTTTTCTAATGCGAGTTTTGACGCTTCTTTTTGAAGATTATCTATATGTCGCTCAAAAACCATTACAAATGAAAGTGTAAAAGCTCCTACAAGAGGAGCTAATACACAGATCAAGACGTATAATGAAAAAGATTCCAAGGTCATCATTATGCATACGTCCTTTCTCAAATATCCTTGTTCTTTATAGTATCTTGATAATAATGAATAGTAAATCATTTATAGGGCGATTTATGATGTAAATAATTCCTCCGCAAAATGACAAGCGACTGAATGAGTTGCACTTAATTCTCTTAGCAAAGGCTCCTCTTGTGAGCAACGTTCTGTTGCAAAAGGACAACGGGTATGAAATCTACATCCTGTAGGTGGGTTCAAAGGAGATGGAACATCGCCCTTCAAAATAATTCTTTCGCCCCTCTTCGTTTCATCTATTACTGGAATAGCGGAAAGAAGAGCTTTCGTGTATGGATGCATTGGCTTATTAAATAAGGAAGATTTATCGGCTATTTCTACCACTTTCCCTAAATACATGACCATCACACGATCCGAAATATGTCGAACTACACTTAAATCATGCGAAATAAATAAAAACGTTAGATCGAATTCCTTTTGAAGCTTCTTTAGTAAGTTTAATATTTGAGCTTGAATCGATACATCAAGTGCAGAAACTGCTTCATCACAAATAATGATTTCTGGATTTACCGCTAGCGCTCTTGCTATCCCAATTCGTTGTCTTTGCCCACCTGAAAACTCATGTGGATATCTTTCTAAGTATTCTGGTCGCAAACCAACATGGTTCATAAGCTCTAACATTCGAGCCTCTCGCTTATTTGGAGGGAGAACTTTTTGAATGGCCATTGCTTCTTCTAACATTTGGCGTATCGTTCGTCTTGGATTTAAAGAAGCATATGGATCTTGGAATATCACTTGAATATTTCCTCTTATGCTCCGTAGCTCTTTTTTGTTCATTTGCAGGAGAGATTGACCTTTAAATAATACGTCCCCACTGGTTGGTTCATCTAATCGTAAGATAGATCTTCCTGTTGTCGATTTACCACAGCCTGATTCGCCTACGATACTTAATGTTTCCCCAGGATACAGGTCAAAATCAATTCCATCGACCGCTTTTACAACCTGTTTCGGTTGGAATATCACTTCTTTTTTCAATTCAAAGTGCTGCTTTAGTTCTGAGACTTGTAATAATGGACTTTTCTCTTGGAAGACATTACTCATGGTGCTACCACCTCTTTTGCTAAACTATCTTGCCATTCATCTGAATACTTCCAACATCTTACTTTGCTATTTTCATCAAATTGGATTAAATTTGGCTGCTTTTGAATACAAATATCTTGTGCAAATGGACATCTTTCCGCAAATCGACAACCCTCTGGATAGTCATATGGACTCGGCACAGTTCCTTCAATGATTTGGAGTTCTTCTTGATCTTCATATAGCTTCGGCAAGGATCCGATTAGCCCTTGTGTGTATGGATGCAAAGGATTATTAAATAGATTTTTTGCTTCTTGGTGCTCTACAATTTGTCCTGCATACATGACACCAACTTGATCACACATCTCGGCAACAACACCTAAATCATGCGTGATAAAAATAATCCCCATGCCAATTTTCTTCTGTAAATCTTTCATGATTTCTAAAATTTGTGCTTGAATGGTAACATCTAACGCTGTAGTTGGTTCATCCGCTATTAGAACCTCTGGAGTACAAGCTAACGCCATGGCGATCATGATTCGTTGTCTCATACCGCCACTAAGCTGAAAAGGTTCCTGCTTTGCTCTCTTTTCAGGGGATGGAATACCAACCAAACCAATCATTTCAACAGATCGATCCCATGCTTGTTTTTTAGACAAGCCTTGGTGTAATCGTAATGCCTCTGCGATTTGCTCCCCTACAGGAATAACTGGGTTTAAACTTGTCATTGGTTCTTGGAAAATCATCGAAATTCGATTTCCTCTAATTTTTCTTAACTCCTCGTCAGACATTTTTACTAAATCCTGACCTTTCAATAGAACTTGCCCGTCTACAATTTTCCCAGGTGGAGAAGGTATCAATCGAAGAATGGATAACGAAGTCATTGATTTACCACATCCGGATTCTCCAACAATCCCTAGCGTTTCTCCTTTTCTTAAAACAAAATCTATGCCATCGACAGCTTTTGCTGTACCTTTATTGGAAATAAAATGTGTCTTTAAGTTTTTTACTTCTAAAACAACTTCCTTTTCCATTTTTTATCCCCCTTAGTTCAAATCAATTCGTTTATTGAAAACTCTATACATAACGTCTACTAGTAAATTCACGAATACGAAAACTAAAGAAGCTACTAATACGCCACCTTGAACCATTGGAATATCTCGTGTGCGTATGGAATCTACTATCATTCTACCTATACCATTTATGGCAAATACAGATTCTACTAGAACAGTTCCGCCTAGTAAGCTACCAAATTGTAATCCTACAACTGTAATAACAGGTATTAAGGCATTTCTTAACGCATGTTTATAAATAATGACATGCCCTTTTAGTCCTTTGGCTTTTGCCGTACGGATATAATCTTGTCCCACAACTTCAAGCATGCTTGAACGAGTCATACGAGCAACAATTGCTGCTCCCCCCGCCCCTAGAGTAATGGCTGGCAAAATAATATGTGCCGTACTGTCCCAACCAGCTACAGGTAACCACTGTAATTTTACAGAGAAGACATACATTAATAGAAGACCTAACCAAAAGCTTGGTAATGATATACCGATTAACGCTACTACCATTACACTAATGTCTGAGAAGGAATATGGTCGTACAGCTGATATGATTCCCGCTATTAACCCAAGGACAATGGTGATCATAATACTAAAGAAAGCTAGCTCCATCGTAATAGGTAAACGAACCATGATTTCATCCATTACAGGTTGGTTATTTTTCAATGAGTTTCCTAAATCTCCTTGAAAAACATTGCCGATATATGAAAGATACTGTTCATGAAGTGGTCTGTTCAAACCTAAATCTTCTCTTAGTTCATTAATTGTTTCCTTTGATGCTCCTTCACCCGCCATAATAACCGCAGGATCACCTGGTACCATTTGCATAATTAAAAATACAACTAATGTGACACCTAAAATAACAGGTACTATTTGCACTAAACGTTTTAAAATAAATAAAAACATAAGAACCCCCCCTTTATTTTTTCGATCTAGGATCTAAAGCATCACGTAAACCGTCGCCAAATAAATTAAACCCTAGTACTAAAATTGCTATCATAAGACCTGGAAAAATGGCCATATAAGGTGCACTGAAAATGAAATCTCTTCCACTAGACAACATTGCTCCCCATTCCGGAGATGGTGGTTGTGCACCTAATCCTAAGAAAGATAATCCTGCCGCTGACAAGATAGCAGTCGCAAGTCGCAATGAACCTTGTACAATGATTGGTGACAATATATTAGGTAAAATATGACGGAAAATAATGATAAAATCATTTGCTCCTAACGTTCTAATAGCATCTATATATTCTAGTTTTTTCACTTCCATCGTTGAACCTCGAACGATTCTAGCAAATAGCGGTATGGAGAAAACTCCTACAGCGATTGTTACATTTATAAGACTTGGTCCAAGTGCACTAATGATTGCTAGTGCTAATAGAATTCCTGGGAAAGCAAGCATTACGTCTAAGCAACGGCTAATGATTGTATCCACCCATTTCCCGTAATAGCCCGCAATCAATCCTAATACTATTCCAAAGAATGCTCCGAAAGCCACTGAAGAAAAACCTACACCCAGAGATAATCTAGAGCCGTATAAAATTCTACTTAATATATCTCGCCCTTTATCATCAGTCCCCATCCAATGCGCCAAAGATGGAGATTGTAACTTATCTTGTAGATTAATCTCATATGGATCATACGGAGCTAATATAGGTGCTAAAAATGTGAGTGATATATATAGGAGAATTATCACCCCACCTACCACCGCTGCTTTATTCTTTCCTATTGACGAAAAAAACGTTTTCCATTTTTCTCTTCGAAGTTTCTTTCTCGCTAAAATCAAATTTACTGACTCTACTTCCGCACTATTAATCGTCATTTTACAAACCCCCTCGTTCTTCTTCCTTTTCGTAATAAGGTATCATCACGATATATAAGAAAAGAGATATTGTAAATAGACATAAAAAGAATAGTCAAAATTCTTTAAAAAATAGTAAATATTTTAAAAATATTATTAATTCTTTTATTTATAATTGGGAACTAGCAACAAAAATAAGAAACAGATAGAGGGGAAACAGAATGAAGAAATTTAAATGGATTCATATGATCGCTTTTGTTTCTGTTTTAGTACTTCTTTTACAAGGGTGCTCAACAGGAAATTCAGCGGAAAAAGAAAATAAAAGTGGGAAAGAAACAGCAAGTGGAGATAAAACAGGTGGAGAACTAGTTGTTGTCCGCTTATCAGATGCTACTGGTCTTGACCCACATTTTATTACAGATATACCTTCTGCAAATGTGGTTCACGGAAAAGTATATGAAACGTTACTTGCATTCGATAAAGATAGAAATTTTGTTCCTTTACTTGCAACTGAATGGAAGCAAGTAGATGATTTAACGTGGGATTTCACATTAAGAGAAGGTGTTAAATTCCATGATGGCACTCCTTTTAATGGTGAAGCGGTAAAAGCTACATTTGATCGATTACTAGACCCTGCAACAGGATCACCTCAAAAAGATAAATTAGGAATGATTTCTGAAGTAGTAGTAGTTGATGACACTCATATAACAATTAAATTATCTACACCATATGCTCCATTGCTTTCTATTTTAGCAAGTAATGAAGGCAGCATACTAAGTCCTAAAATGATTCAAGAAACACCTGACGAATTAGCAACACATCCAGTAGGTACTGGACCTTTTGTATTTGATTCATGGAAATCAGGTCAAGCAATCACTCTAAATAAAAACAATGATTATTGGGGAGAAAAAGCGAAAGTTGATAGTGTAGTATTTAAAGTAGTGCCAGAAGATGCTACTCGTCTTGCAATGATTGAAAGTGGAGAAGCACATATTTCTGATCAGGTTCCTGTTACTGAAATTGAGCGAATTGAAAATTCTGATAAGATGAGCCTTTTCAGAACAGATGGTTTAGCTGTTGAATACTTAGGATTTAACACGACAGTAGCTCCTTTTGACAACGTGAAAGTCCGTCAAGCAATTAGTTATGCAATTGAAAGAGAAGCTATTATTTCAGGGGTTTACAATAACGTTGGAACACTTGCAAACGTTGCGATGAGTCCACAAGTATTTGGATATAGCGCAGATGTTAAAGCTTATCCATATGATGTAAACAAAGCAAAAGAATTATTACAAGAAGCTGGTTTCGATAAAGGTATTAAAGTTAAGCTATTAACAAGTGACCGTAAAGAACGAATTAATATGGCTGAAGTTATTCAATCTCAACTTAAAGGCATTGGTGTAGATGTAGAAATTCAAGTAATGGAATACGGTTCATATATTCAACAAATCGAAAATTCAGAACACCAAATGCTTATTGGTGGATGGGGTAACGCTACTGGTGACGGGGACTACAATCAATACAACCTGTTCCACTCAGCATCTGTTGGTGCACCTGGAAATCATTTTTATTACCAAAACCCTGTAGTAGATAATCTTATCGAACAAGCTCGTGTAGAAACTGAACCGAGTAAACGAGAAGAAATCTATAAAGAAGCAATGCAAATAGAAATGGACGACGCTGTGTATGTTCCAATTAGAAACTACGAGCTTTTAGCTGTTTATAGTAATAATGTAGATAACTTTTGGTTAGACGCTTCAAATTACCTAATGCTAAAAGACGTAACTGTAAAATAATACACTTCAAAGAGACTGGTAGTTAGCTATTCCGGTCTCTTTGAACTATTGGGAGGATAAAAAATGAAATCGCTACTTATTAAAAATGCGCGCCTTGAAACTGGCTTTGCATATGAAAATGGACGTATCGTTCAAACAAATACAGAGCTTTTCGATGTGCTAATTCAGGATGGGAAAATTGCAGAAATAGAACAAAATATACAAGACACTGGCTATGAAACTATCGATGCTAACGGAAAATTATTAATGCCTTCCTTCCGAGAAATGCATATTCATGTAGATAAAACATATTTCAGCGGACCATGGAAGGCATGTAAACCAATTACAAACGGTATTTTAACGAGAATTGAAGAAGAGCAAGAATTACTACCAGCTCAACTTCCATCTGCTTTAAACCGAGCGGAAAACATGATCGAGTGGCTAATCTCTCAAGGTCATACACATATTCGCTCTCATTGCAATGTAGATCCTCAAATTGGAACGAAGCATATTGAAATTACAAAAGAAGCTTTCAAAAAGTTTGAAGACCAAGTGACTTATGACATTGTTGCTTTCCCGCAACACGGCCTATTACGTTCAAAGGTAGAACCTTTGATGCGCGAAGCGATGAAAATGGGAGGAACATTAGTTGGTGGTGTCGATCCAGCTACTATTGACCGTGATATAGACCGTTCCCTTAACCTTACAATGGATATTGCCGTAGAATCTGGTCATGGAATAGACATTCATATTCATGATCCAAACTCCCTTGGTGCTTTCCAATTTTACAAGCTAGCCGAGTTAACAAAACAAGCTAAAAAACAAGGTCAAGTGACAATTAGCCATGCAATTGCCTTGGGTGATCTTCATGGGAAAGAATTAGAAGAGCTAGTGTCTGTTTTAGCAGAAACTACAATCGACGTTACGTCAACTGTTCCAACTAACCGCCCTACTATTCCTATACCTTACTTATATGAAAATGGCGTAACTGTTTCCGTTGGTCATGATAGTTTAACGGATCATTGGTCCCCTTTTGGAACAGGTGATACAGTTGCAAAACTAAGTACTTTAGCAGAAAGATTCAAGTTCATCGATGAATACTCCTTAAACCGTTGTTGGAAATACGCATCAGGTGGAATTACTCCTCTTAACGATGCTGGAAGTCGAGTTTGGCCTCAAAAAGGAGATGCAGCAAACGTGCTTCTTCTCGATGCGGTATGTTCTGCACAAGCAGTAGCTAGAAGACGTCCTATTACACATGTTATTTCAAAAGGAAATATTGCTTATTCAAATGAGGAAGCTTTAGCGAAGGAGATTACAAAATGAGTAAAGTTAAATGGCTTTCTAATGTGAAATTAGAAACTGGAGAAAGATTACTAGCTAATGGAACAGTTGAAACAGAAACTGCTTTATTCCATCTAAAAATAGAAGATGGAAAAATTGTAGATCAATTAACAGCAAATGAAGTAATCCCAGCTGGACATGAAGTGATGGACATGCACGGGAAGCTTGCCTTGCCTACTTTTAAGGAAATGCATAATCATTTAGATAAAACGTATATGACATTAGACTGGAAAGCTTGTACTCCAGTTGCAAACCTTAAAGAGCGTTTAGATTTCGAAGCAAAAGAATTATCTATTTTAGCGGATAGTGCGGAGCAAAGAGCAACGAAAATGATTGAGACTCTTCTTCAATATGGATCTACGCATATTCGCACGCATGTGAATATCGATCCGTATATTGGGTTAAAAAATTTAGAAGGCGTTATTGCTGCACTAGATTCATTTAAAGGCAAAGTAACTGCTGATATCATTGCATTCCCACAACACGGACTGTTACGTGAATCCGTTCCCCAATTAATGCGTGAAGCTATGAGAAGTGGTGCAACAATGGTTGGTGGGTTAGATCCTGCAGGAATCGATAATGCCATCGAGAAATCACTATATGAAGTGATGGATATCGCAACGGAATTTAACGCGGATGTGGACATCCACTTACATGATGGCGGCTTCGTCGGTTATTACACAGCAGATAAGTGGATTGATATTGTGGAGGAAGCAAAATATCAAGGAAGAACAGCTTTGAGCCACTCCTTCTGCCTTGGGGATATCCCTGTTCCTCAACAAATAGTTGTTGCCAACCGTCTTGCAGAAGCAGATGTAGCCATTATGTCTACTGTCCCGATTACGATTAATCGAGTAATCCCTCCGATCGACCTGTTAGATGCGCACGGAGTAAAAGTACACTTCGGCTGCGATGGTTTTTATGATTCATGGAGTCCATATGGAACTGGTGATGTATTAGAAAAAGCGACTCGTTTTAGTGAACTCACTCGTAAGATTGATGAAAAATCACTAAGAAACGCACTTAAATGGGTAACTGGTGGAGTATTAGCCCTAAACGAAGAGGGTCAAAAAGTTTGGCCAGAAATCAAAGATGATGCAAGCTTTGTGTTTTTTGACGCTGCTTCTTCTGCAGAAGTTGTTGCTCGAAAACCAAAAAACCGTCTAGTAATGGTAAAAGGTGAATTAGTATAAGAAAAGCTCAAATCGCGCACGTAAAAGCCAAACCTGTTGCACTTGTTTCAGAAGTGCTTTGGACTGACTTTCACTACATCATTACCGTAGGGTAGCTAGATGGGAGGAAAGTGACTGGCGTCACTTTCCTCCCATCTTTTTTCGGTAATTTTGTGGCGTTCGTCTTTCCTTCGCTCTTCTACAACTTTAGACAACATGTTAGTGTTACTCTGGTTAATGAGAAAATTAATACTTTCCTATTCGTAAATTTAGCTCCCGAAGATGCAATTTCGGGAGCACCGCTTTATATGATATGATGGATGCTTACTATTTTTGCTGTCATTTGCTCTTTTTACACGTTTGAGATATCAGGGAGAAATACTTTAAATAACTGTTTATCAGTGCTTAACAAATAGAGAAAGAGCCTCCCCCTTTTTCTCTATTTAACTTTCATCCGAGCGAAAGAAAGGAACAAAACTAAACATGAATAAACAATGGATTACTTACTTAATACTTTTAGGATGCGTCATTGCTTGGGGAAGTAACTTTGTTTTTGGATCTATTTTAGTTGCTGTATTTGATCCTAGCATTATCGCGTTTTTCCGACTCATATTTATACTTATTTTCCTTTTCTTCATGACATACAAAGATGTTAAAACTCAGAAACTAACCGTACAAGACTACATATGGCTAGCGGTAGCTGGATTTGTAGGAGTTTCTTTGAACCAATGGAGCTTTTACGCTAGCCTTCAATATACAGAGCCTGTCACTGCTGCATTAATTCTAGCTTTATCACCGATAGTTACTGCACTACTCTCCTCCTATTATTTCAGAGAGAGAAAAACTCTCCCATTTTGGCTTGGTTCTTTTTTAGCTTTGCTTGGTGTTTGGCTAGTAATAACAAAGGGTTCATTACTTGTACCGAACTTTGGTAAAGGGGAAATCTTAATTAGTTTAACAATGATATCCTTTTCTATATTCTTGATTTTTGTTCAACATTTATCTAAATCTATACACCCTTCTACCATTACTTTGTACAGCAATATATTCGGTCTTTTAGGGCTACTTCCTTTCGTCCCTTGGAATAAAACCCACCTTGTTTTTTCTGTACCATTTTCTTATTGGTTGTTACTTATCATTACAGCAATTATTATGCATGGATTATGTACATACTTGTGGAATAATTCCATCTATAAAGTTGGAGCATCAAAAGCAGCACTTTTATTAAACCTGGAACCTTTTGTTGCAATGATATTTGGACTACTCCTATTAGGAATTGGTATTGACCTCCTTCAATTATTAGGTGCTTTTGTTATTGTAATAGGTGTAACCATATCACTTCGAACAAGATCACACAGTAACCCTTAAACAAGCTCTTTTTACATTAGAGGCGCTCCATCATATTTGCTTATTCATTTAAAATGCCCCTACTTTTAGAAAAATTGTAGGAGCTTTTTTCATTTGCACCACCCTATAAAATAAAATGAATTTTTTTCTAATAATTCATATAACTTGCTCCTCTTCTCCGTGTAAAATACATGTATAAGGGGTGAAGGTATGAATACTCGAAATATAGAAGAAATTGTTAAGTGTATGCCACCAAACGAATTCGATCCAACTATTCAAAAAGTGCAAACAGAGCATCGAATGAAGCTAGTGGATTTTTGGAATATTAAAGCTGGCAGCAAAGTATTAGAGATTGGCTGTGGGCAGGGCGATACTACTGCTGTTTTAGCATATATCGTTGGAGATGAAGGTTATATTCATGGAATTGATATAGCTTCACCTGATTATGGAAG
>Ga0157371_10004906_pt1 | contig 11494 bp, 5 predicted proteins | sample C45metaG_FD_113462 | JGI IMG/M metagenome (GOLD analysis project Ga0157371, IMG submission 113462) | Corn rhizosphere microbial communities from Kellogg Biological Station, Michigan, USA - C4-5 metaG | ecosystem: Host-associated > Plants > Roots > Rhizosphere > Soil | place: USA: Michigan... | reverse complement strand
GGATATTCTTACTCGGTTTACAATTACAAGCAATTTGCTGCACAGAACTACGATTTTCCATTTGATTCTTACCTGTGGAACAACTTAGGTTCTGGTCTGTATAACGGAGGGGCAACTGGGCAAGGTCAGTCAGCAGTAGGCTCAACTCAGGACGGATCAACACTAATCGCATTCTTTGGACGGGTAAACTATGATTACAAAAACCGGTATATATTAACCGCAAGTTTACGTCATGAAGGGTCCTCAAAGTTTGGTGCCAACAACAAATGGGGAGATTTCCCAGCTGTTTCAGGAGCATGGCGGATTTCTGAAGAAGACTTCATGAAAAGTAAAGCACCATGGGTGAACGATTTAAAATTAAGAGCCGATTATGGAATTACAGGTAACCAGGATTTCGGCAACTATCTTTCTTTATTGCTTTATGGCGGGGCCGGATTTTTTCCGTTCAACGGAACGCAATACCAGGTTTACGGCCCTTCATCCAACATCAACCCGGATCTGAGCTGGGAACGCGCGATCAACTTCAACGCGGGACTTGACTTTACGCTCTTTAATAACCGCCTGAGTGGATCCCTGGATTACTACATTCGTAAGAACAAGGACCTGCTCGCCTACTATGATGTTCCGCTGCCACCAAATACTCAAACGCAAACGTTTACCAACGTAGGTACGATGAAAAACTCAGGTATCGAGCTGGCTTTAACCGGCGCTGTGGTCAAACACCAGGATTTTGAGTACAACATCAGCCTGGCTGTTTCCTTTAACCGAAATAAGTTCATCTCCTTCTCCAATGACCTCTATAAAGGCGCGACTTTCCAGAATGTTGCCGGATTACCTGCTCCAGGCTCTCCAGGTACCATTCAGCGTATCGAAGAGGGGCACAGTATCGGTGAATTTTACACGCTTCGCTCTGCAGGTATAGATGACACCGGAGCACTATTGGTTTTTAAGAATGATGGAACAGTGGTTCCGGCGAACGAAGCATCCAATGATGATAAGCAATTTGTCGGCAATGGCTTACCGAAATTGAGCGGTTCGATGAACAACTCGTTCCGGTATAAGCGCTTTGACCTGAATGTATTCTTACGTGGTGCATTTAACTATAAGATCTTCAATACACCCGCCTTTTACCTGGGTACGCCTTCAAGCCAGTCGGACGCCAACGTGCTAAAATCCGCATACGACAGCAAGAGCAAATATTCCAAGCTAACCAACCCATCAACTGCATCGATCGCCTCTGATTACTTTCTGGAATCGGGATCTTTCGTGAAGATCGATAACATCTCTGTAGGTTACACACAACCTTTGAAATCTAAATACTTGAAATCTGTGCGCTTTTATGGTGCCGGCAGGAACCTGCACACCTTCACCAGCTATACCGGTGGCGATCCGGACCTTATTCCGGTGAACGGCCTAAACCCAGGTTTAAACACAGACAGCAATGGTAATGGAACCTTAAATTATTATCCTTCAACGTTGCAGTTGATTTTCGGACTGCAGGCAACCTTCTAACAACAGATCATGAAAAAGTATAAACTTTATATAAGCAGCATTTTACTGTCCGCCGCTGTAGTCGGCAGCTGCACCAAATTAGACGAACATGTATACGACAAAGTGGATGCCTCCGGCTTCCTGACCCGTAGAGATGATGTGATCCGGGATTTCCTGCGACCTTTTGAACATGGATACTGGAGCATCCAGGGTAACGACGTGTATGCCGCAGGCGAGGATTGTACAGACGAGATCGGTACGTACAACCGGGAAGGCGATTGGCAGGATGGGGGTTATTATCAGCGTATGCACTACCATACCTGGACCCCAACCGACAACTTTACAAATGGGGCATGGACGAATTTTTACCAGGGCATTGTGCTGGCGACGAATTCCCTGCAGGATATGGAAACCATCACAGACCCGGCAAAGCTCAACCTGAAGCCGGAGGAACTGGCCGACTTTAAGTCGGAATTACGCACCTTGCGTGCTTGGTTCTATCTGCGTGCATTTGATTTTTACCGGAATATTGAAATCATCACAGACGTCAAGAACTCCACGCAAGGAAATCCGCAGTCTACACCACAGGAGACCTTCGCTTTTATTGAGAAAGAACTTACGGAGGCTATTCCAGATCTTCCGACCCGTGAACAGCTTGGAGCAACCGGCACAGGTCGTTGGACCAAAGCCGGTGCTGCCGCTTTGCTGGCCAGGCTTTACCTGAATGCAAAAGTCTATACCGGAACTGAAAAGTTTGTAGAATGTGAGGCGGTTTGCCGCGACATCATCAGTGGTAAGTATGGAAGCTATGCCCTGGATACCCGTTGGGATGCACCATTTGATTATACGAACACCACACCAAATTCTGAGGTGATCTATGGTTTTCCAGGTACCCTGACCCGTACACACTGGCAGTATGATGGCGGTATGTTCTTCTGGGGCATGACCTATGATGCGGCACCATTGTACTGCGGATTTACAGACCTGGGGCAATCAAACCCGCGTTTCGCCTTACAGCCTGGCCGGGATGTGGATAGTGTCGAATACACCCACCAACTGGGTAAGCCTTTTGTGAAATTCCAGCGCTATCCCGATGATCTGCGTTTAAAAAAATACCGCAATCTGGGAGACAGCAAGCGCGAAGGGATGTTCCTGTATGGCTATTTGCCGTACACTCATAATGTAAATGGTGTTTCACGCGTGGATACGGTGAAGGGTAATAAAGGCCCATATCCATTATTCATCCGCGATCAGGTGGGTCTGTTCCGCGATGCTAAACCAGGCAAGAAGATCGCCGATAAAGAGTCGAACATGAACCATGCTGACCATAACTCCGGTGTATTCCTGGTGAAGTACCCGATGTATCCGACTCCGGATCCGAACCGGGTGACCTCTGCCTATGCCGAAGTTCGATTGACAGAGATCTATTACACTTTAGCGGAGTGTTTATACCGTAAGGGCGACAAAGCTGGTGCTGCAACCTTATTAAACCAGGTTAGAAAGCGGAACTATCCAGCCAATTCACCAAGCTTATATGCTGCCGATGGCAGTCAGCTTACCGACCAGGAAATGCTGGATGAGTGGGGCAGAGAATTTATTGGGGAGAACAGGCGCAGAACAGATCTGATTCGTTGGGGCGTATTCAATACAGGTACCTGGTGGGATAAGAAGCCGGATGCCGACAAGCATACAGAAATTTTCCCCATTGGGCAGAACATACTAAATGTAAACCCCCAACTGAAACAAAATCCCGGCTACTAGGCTGGTATTATGTGGTTGATTAACGGCGTTTCCTAACGGAAATGCCGTTTTTATTTATTTAGAACTACTTCAATGCTGGCTTTGTAACAGTATATTTATTAATCAGACCTGCATTTCTTAGGCATGAAACTTAACTTTATCCTGAAACCCTGATCAACCAGAAATCTCTTAATGGCCATATGACAAGAATAAAAAGCCTGTTCACTGCCTTGGGCTTATCCCTCCTGACCCAAGCTGCCTCCGCCCAAACCAAAAACATCTATAAAAAAGGTTGGGTAGACTTTAACAAGAATGGTAAGAAAGATGTCTTTGAAGATCCGAATGAAGTGATCGAGAAGAGGATTGCCGACTTACTGTCGCAAATGACCCTTGAAGAAAAAACCTGCCAGACGGCAACACTTTACGGATATAAGCGGGTGTTAAAGGAAGAAATGCCGACGGCCTCCTGGAAGAATGAAGTTTGGAAGGATGGAATCGCCAATATCGATGAAGAACTCAACAACCTCTCATCCAACACGGATGATGCACCTACGCAATACAGCTTTCCTTACAGTAAACATGCCTCAGCAATTAACACCATTCAGAAATGGTTTGTGGAGGAAACCCGTTTGGGTATTCCGGTTGATTTTACGAATGAAGGAATTCATGGTTTAAATCATGACCGGGCAACGAACTTGCCAGCGCCCATCGCTATTGGAAGTACCTGGAACAAGGCTTTAGTCCGCAAAGCCGGTCAGACGGTCGGTTTAGAGGCCAAAGCTTTGGGATATACGAATATTTATGCACCCATTCTCGATCCTGCCCGCGACCAACGCTGGGGCCGGGTGGTCGAATGTTATGGAGAAAATCCCTATCAAATTGCCGAATTGGGTAAGCAGATGACCCTCGGCATACAGGAGGAGGGTGTTGCCTCTACCTTAAAGCACTTTGCTGTGTACAGCGTGCCCAAGGGCGGAAGAGATGGGAATGCACGGACCGACCCGCATGTTGCGCCACGGGAGATGCACCAATTGTATCTCTACCCGTTTAGACGGGTGATTCAGGAAGCACATCCATTGGGGGTAATGAGCAGTTATAACGATTGGGACGGTGTTCCCGTAACCGGCAGCTATTATTTCCTGACTGAACTGCTACGCGAGAAATATGGCTTCAACGGCTATGTAGTTTCTGACAGTGAGGCCGTGGAGTACCTGTATAGCAAACATAAGGTTGCCGGCGACGTGAAAGCGGCCGTTAAGCAGGCCATAGAAGCCGGACTGAATGTCCGCACCAACTTCTCCATGCCGCAAACCTATATCATGCCTTTACGTGAGCTGGTTAAAGAAGGGAGTGTAGGCATGAAGACGCTGGATTCCCGCGTGGCGGATGTGCTTCGCGTGAAGTTCAAGCTTGGCCTATTTGACCACCCCTATGTGGAAAATCCAGCTGCGGCAGATAAACTGGTACGTACCAAAGCTTCGCAGGCTATGGCTTTACAGATGAACCGCGAAGCGATGGTGTTGTTGAAAAATGAGAACAATCTCCTTCCTTTGGATAAGAACAAGATTAAGAAGGTCTTGGTAACTGGTCCACTGGCTGCGGAGACGAATTATGCAACCAGCCGGTACGGACCCTCGCATAATCCGGTAACGAGCGTGCTGCAAGGTATTCAGGACTATATGGGCAAAAACGCTGCAGTTTCGTACACCAAAGGTTGTGATATCATTGATGCAAACTGGCCGGAGAGCGAGATTATAGAAAGTCCGTTGACAAGCGAGGAGCAGGCGGAGATCAACAAAGCAGTGGAACTGGCCAAAGACGTGGATGTGATCATCGCCGCAGTTGGTGAAGATGCGAAGCGCGTCGGCGAAAGCCTTTCCCGCACCGGCTTAGACCTGCCTGGCCGTCAGTTGAAACTTATTCAGGCTTTACAGGCAACCGGCAAACCTGTTGTGATGGTACTGATCAATGGGCAGCCATTGACGAACAACTGGGAAAACAAGTATGTGCCTGCGATTTTGGAGGCCTGGTTTCCTGGACCGGAGTCTGGCAAAGTCATCGCAGAAACCTTGTTTGGCGATAACAATCCTGGAGGAAAACTGGCTATTACTTTTCCAAAAACAACGGGTCAGATCGAGCTGAACTTTCCATTTAAGCCTGCCTCACAGGCTGGTCAGCCGACCAGCGGACCAAATGGCTATGGCAAGACCAGTGTGAATGGCGCTTTATATCCGTTTGGATATGGCTTAAGCTATACCACTTTTGCTTATAGCAATCTGGTGATCAACCAACCGACAACACATAGTCAGAACGATATTACCGTGAGCGTGGACGTGACCAACACTGGGAAGGTGAAGGGCGACGATGTGGTGCAATTGTATCTGAAAGATGAAGAGAGCAGTGTAACGACCTACGAATACGACTTACGGGGATTTGAGCGCGTACCGTTGATGCCGGGAGAGAAGAAAACGGTCAAGTTTGTATTGCATCCGGATGATCTTGCTTTGTTGGACAAGAATATGAACTGGACGGTTGAGCCAGGCAAGTTCCAGGTCATGATCGGCAGCTCTTCCGAGGATATCAAGCTAAAAGCGGAATTTACTGTGAAAGATTAACTGGCAAATAAGCAATGAGAACGAATTTTGGGTGTTTGCTGGTTTTCTTTTGTTTGATGGCCACGCTTTCTTTTGGACAGACCCGGGTAGGCCTAAGCAAACCATTTCGTACGCGTATAGACCTTAGGGGCAGCTGGCAGTTTGCCTTAGATACAACTAATGCCGGGATACGGGGTAAGTGGTTTCTGCAGAATTTTTCGGAAAAGGTGAACTTGCCGGGTACAACCGACGGGAACAAGAAGGGCTACTACAATCCAGACAGCACGACCATGCATTTAAGCAGGGTGTACCGCTATGAAGGTGCGGCCTGGTATCGCCGGAAGGTGAACGTCCCTTTGAGTTTTAAAGATAAGCACATCCGGCTCTTGCTGGAAAGAACAAAATCCACCAGGATTTGGATTGATGATGTTTTTATTGGCGGATCTAAAATTCTCCAGTCAGCCCAGGAATTCGACGTCTCCAAATACCTGAAACCAGGTGAACACTTCATTACCATTCGGGTGGACAATTCTTTAAAGCTTACGCCTTACGGGAACGTACATATCTACTCGGACGATACACAAACCAACTGGAACGGTCTTATTGGTGAGCTGTTCCTCGAAGCCACCCCAAAAACTTTTATCAGCAATCTTCAGGTGACGCCGGATATCCAGGGTAGGAAAATCCGGGTGCAGCTTGACCTTAAACATGCCGGTACGGCAAAGCCGGTTGCCGTCGATCTGTATGTAGAAGAAACTTTAAGCGGCAAATCCCATCCCTTGAAGGTCCAGCGTTATCTTAATCGTTCCGGAAAAACGCTTAGCCTGACTTATGATCTGGGCGCTGGACAAAAGCTATGGGATGAATACCAGCAACCTCTATATACTCTTAAAGCCGTTGTTTCCAGCGGAAGGCAAAAAGATGAAGCCTCCGTGGCCTTCGGCATGCGCAAGTTTGCAACCCGGGGTACGCAATTTACAATTAATGACCGTCCGACCTTTTTGCGTGGTAAACATGATGCATGCGTGTTCCCGCTTACCGGCCATCCACCCATGGATGTAGCCGGCTGGCTCCGGGTATTCCGGATTGCTCGTGATTATGGCATCAACCACTATCGTTTCCATTCCTGGTGCCCACCTGAGGCTGCTTTCACCGCTGCAGATCAGGTCGGTATGTACCTGCAGGTGGAGTTGCCTTTCTGGGGTGGCTTAGATGCAGATTCCGTTGCACAGGCGCTCTTACTGGAAGGAAAGGCGATGTTAAAACAGTATGCGAACCACCCATCCTTTGTGATGCTTTCTCATGGAAATGAGATCTGGAGTGGACATGACCGCGTAGAGAAGAATATAAAAGCGCTAAAGGCATACGACAACCGCCCGCTTTATACCATGGGATCGAATGTTAACATCGGATATTATCCGCTTCAACGATCTTCCGACTTCTTTGTTGGGGCACGTGTACCTAAAAATGGCGACTCTACGATTGCACATACCCGTTTAACACATGCTTTTGCGGATGCGAAACAAGGCGGGCAGCTGAATGCACATGAACCGTCTACGAACTTTGATTATAGCTTTGCCGTTGCACACATGCAGGTGCCGATCGTTAGTCATGAGATCGGGCAATACCAGATCTATCCCGATTATAAAGAAATAAGTAAATACAAAGGTGTTCTGGAAGCCAGGAACCTGGAGGTCTTTCGTAACCGCTTGCAAAAAGCAGGTATGCTTGATCAGGCTGCAGATTTTCAGAAAGCTTCGGGTGCCTGGGCAGCTCTGTGTTATAAGGCTGAGATGGAAGCAGCAATCCGTACAAAGGGCTTCGGTGGCTTTCAATTGCTGGACTTGCAGGATTTTCCGGGACAGGGGACAGCGCTGGTTGGTATACTGGATGCGTTTATGGATAGCAAAAATGTGATCAGCCGTAAAGAATGGCTGCAATCCTGCAACGATGTGGTGCTTCTTGCTGAGTTTCCGAAATACGTGTGGACAAATGCGGAGCGATTCCAGGCGAAGATTGAGCTGGCGAACTATTCGAATAAAAATCTGGATCAGGAAATTAAATGGCAATTGAAGACAGAAAAAGGGACCTTGGTAAATCAGGGTTCGATGTCCTTAGGGGTAAATCCGGCTGGAACCCTGCAGCGAGTTGGAGCTATTGATGTCGCCTTGTCTTCGATTACGGCGCCGCAAAAAGTAACTCTGGAACTCACCCTGGCTGATGGAAGCTACAGCAATTCATATCCGTTATGGGTGTATCCTTCAGAAACATCCCAGCTGAACCTTGGAGCAGTTCAAGTCGCAACCAAGCTGGATGACGTCGTTTTAAGTCAGCTGGAGCATGGCGGAAAAGTTTTGCTGATGCCTCAAACAGCAGGACTAAAGGGTAAGTCGGTACCGGGTTTGTTCCCTCCGGAATTCTGGAACTGGGGTATGTTTAAAAGCATTAGTGAGTCGGGGAAGAAGCCCGTTTCGCCGGGAACTCTGGGCTTGCTGACCGATCCAAAACATCCCGCGTTGCGGTTATTCCCAACTGAAGGCCATACCAATTGGCAATGGTACTCGATCATTAAAGCCAGCAATGAGATCATACTGGATCAGATGCCCAAAAGCTACAGGCCTATTGTGCAAGTGATTGACAATCTGGAAAGGGATCATAAACTGGGGATGGTGTTTGAATTTAAAGTAGGTTCCGGCAAATTGCTCGTTTGCAGCGCGCAGTTAAACCTGATCATGGAAAAGCCCGAGGCACAGCAGCTTTTCAGATCGCTGGTGAGGTATATGAACAGCGAAGAATTTAAACCTGATCATGAGATTACCAGCGAAAAGCTTTCAACGTTGCTTTAAGAATGGATCAATTTGCCTTCCCGTGTAATTTTATAGCGACCACTCTATGCTTTTTTGAGGATACGTTACTATATTGGCTGTATAAACATAATAATTTATGACAGATGAAACTAATATCAGTACGTATAAGCGTTCTGATTCCAAGGGAATGCCACCAATCGCGATTATTGGTATGCTCTTTTTCGTTTTCGGGTTTATAACCTGGTTAAACTCGGTTTTAATTCCTTACCTGAAGATCGCCTGTGAGCTGAACAACTTCGAATCTTATTTGGTTGCCTTTGCATTTTACATTGCTTATCTAATCATGGCTGTGCCTTCGGGAATGGTTTTAAAGAAGGTTGGTTTTAAGAAGGGTATGTCGTTTGGACTGGTGGTTATCGCTATTGGTGCATTGATTTTCATTCCTGCCGCCATGACCCGTACATACGGATTGTTCCTGTTTGGTCTGTTTGTTCAAGGTACAGGTCTGGCATTGTTGCAAACCGCATCCAATCCATACGTGACCATTCTGGGGCCAATTGAAAGTGCCGCCAAACGGATCAGTATCATGGGGATCTGTAATAAGATTGCAGGTTCCATTGCGCCTATCGTTATTGGTGCTATCGCATTAAAGAATGTAGACGGGTTGGTCGAGAACCTTCATCATATGTCTGAATCTCAGAAAGCGGCTGAATTAACCAGCCTGGCTTCCAGGGTTATTATGCCTTATGCCGTCATTGTTGTGGTGCTGATTATATTAGCTGTTCTGGTTTACTTCTCTACTTTACCCGAAATTGATACGGACCAGGAAGATGAAGTGGTTGCTGCCGCAAATAAAGATAAATCCTCGATCTTCCAGTTTCCCCACCTGCTGCTTGGAGTTTTAACCTTGTTCTTATACGTAGGCGTTGAGGTATTGGCCGGTGACTCGATCATCAGCTACGGCGCTTCCCAGCATATTCCGCTATCTACAGCTAAGTTTTTTACAACCTGTACCCTGGTGGCGATGATCCTTGGATATATTGTCGGTATTTCCTGTATTCCTAAATACATCTCTCAACATAAAGCTTTGAAGATCTGTGCCATTTTAGGTGTTCTATTTTCCATTGGAGCGTTGATGACAGAAGGTTACGTTTCCGTGCTCTGTATCGCCTTGCTTGGACTGGCCAACTCACTAATGTGGCCTGCCATCTGGCCTTTGGCTTTATCTGGTTTGGGCCGTTTCACAAAAATAGGATCTTCACTGATGATTATGGCCATTGCGGGTGGTGCCTTGGTTCCTCTGCTTTATGGTAGCCTGGTGGACCAGTTTGGCAACCAGCAAGCATACTGGCTGTTGCTTCCATGCTATTTAATGATATTATACTACGCATCTTACGGGCATCTGCTTGGTAAGAAAAAGTTAGCGTTAACGGATGCGGTTTAATTATTCGTATACCTGATCATAAAAAAAGCGACCCTTGGGTCGCTTTTTTTATTTGTTCTGATTGGCCAGGAGCCAGGCTTTGAGTTCCTGAACTTCGGCCTGATGTTCGGGAAGAAGTTTGTTTGCTATAGCCAGAATCGTTGCCCTGCGGCCATATGCCAATTCCAGCTTCGTGATATCAACGCCTGCCTGGTGTAAACCCAGCATCAGGCTTGCAAAGTCGTGATCAATCTTTCCATTCAGGTCAGCCTGCGTAATTGCGCCTGTCTTATTTAAAAGCAACATGGCATCAAATTTAAGATCATTGGCTTGTGCCGGATTGCTGTTCAAATAGGCTGCCAGTTGAGTAATTAAGAGTTGGTTTTTAGCCAGGATCAGTTTCGCCTTATTTTTCAAATAATTATCCGTTCCACTTTTCAGCTCCAGATTGGCCAGGTCAATTACGGCCTGTTGTTGTGTTTTCAACACCAACAAAAAGTCTACATCGGGATCTTTGGTAAATGAAATGCTCTTAAGGTTGTTGCTGGTCGTCGTCACAATAGCCTGCATTTGTTGGCTATCCGCCTGGGTTGTGCCCTGGTCGGTGTGATCCTTCTTACAGGCCATAGAAAAGCTTACAACTGCTGCGAGCATGGAAATTTTGAACGTAGTTTTCATATATAGATTCTGGGTTTATAAAGGTTTATTATACCATAAAGGTAAACAAGATTAAATTGTTTTGCATTATGCCAAATTTCTTTTTTGAAATCGGTGCGGTTTCAATTGGTTGAAATTCAATGAAGTAAATACACCCTTTTAGAATGCTACAGGATAGATGTTCTATTTAATTTTAAATTTCACTGTAACCTTTGCTGCAGTTTTCGCATCATAATAGTACAAGCAAAATCACAAAAACCATTCACATATTCAATTAATATGCTTAAAAGCGTATGTGGAATAACCATGCCTATTATGAAAGTAAAATATGTATGCTTAATCACTGTTTTAGCGCTCCTTCTCTTCAATCCAGGGTTGGCAAATGCGCAAAAAAGCCCCAAAGTAGGTGAAATTTCCGGTAGAGTACTGGACGAAGCAAAAAAGGGTTTTCCGTATGCAACTGTTAGCTTGCTAAATGCTAAAGATTCCGTTGTTGTTAAGGGTACGATGACTACAGACAATGGTACTTACGTGTTGAATGAAGTGAAAGAAGGCGCTTATCTGGTCGCTATTTATGTTGTTGGCTATAAGAAAGTGTTTCGTGGTCCGCTGGTCGTATCTACCCAGAAGACGGTTTATGATTTAGGAAGCATTCAGCTGACCATGGATTCTAAGCAACTCAAAGGTGTTGAGGTGGTCAAACAGAAGCCGCTTGTTGAACGGCAAATTGATAAGACCGTGATCAATGTCGAAAACAGCGTCCTGGCTACTGGAAATACAGC
>Ga0157371_10004903_pt1 | contig 11495 bp, 6 predicted proteins | sample C45metaG_FD_113462 | JGI IMG/M metagenome (GOLD analysis project Ga0157371, IMG submission 113462) | Corn rhizosphere microbial communities from Kellogg Biological Station, Michigan, USA - C4-5 metaG | ecosystem: Host-associated > Plants > Roots > Rhizosphere > Soil | place: USA: Michigan... | reverse complement strand
TTGTTTCACGCCAACCTTATATTGACCGTCTAAGTGCCCGTGCATCACGTTATCTTTACCATACCGTGAAAGAAGCTGAACGCCGTGGTTTACCTACTGAATTAGCACTGTTGCCGATTATTGAAAGTTCTTATGACCCAGCAGCAACCAGTAGTGCAGCTGCAGCAGGGATGTGGCAATTTATCCCAAGTACAGGGAAAATCTACGGTTTAAGACAAACCAGTTTATACGACGGGCGTCGTGATGTGGTTGAGTCAACACGTGCCGCTTATGAGTTTTTAGGTAGTTTATACAATCAATTCGGTTCTTGGGAGTTGGCTTTGGCTGCCTATAACGCAGGCCCAGGGCGTATTCAGCAAGCAATTAACCGTAACCAAGCTGCGGGCTTACCAACAGACTATTGGTCATTGCGTTTACCGCAAGAAACCATGAACTATGTACCACGCTTTTTAGCCGTGGCACAGATTATTAAAAGCCCATCTAAATATGGGGTGAGCTTACCGCCGATTGCCAATCGTCCGCACTTTAGAGAAGTTGCAGTTCCACCGGGCGTACAACTCAATCAAATTGCTTCAATTACCAATTTAAGTCGTGCTGAATTATATGCTTTAAACCCAGGTCATCGTGGTGAGTTTGTTGACCCTTCGAGTACTTTACGTATTTTGATTCCTGCAGATCTTAGTCCGACCATCGATGCAAAACTAAGAGCGTTAAAACCGGGTTCTGATAGCGGTTTATGGGCAAGCAATACTGCGCCAACCACAGCTACACGGACTTTAACGCCTACAGCGGTCACCTCGACAGTGACTCAATCGATTACTCCAAGTAAAGCGACGCCACCTGCTTTAACAACAGCAAAAACCACCACGACAACCACAGGTTCATTGAGCACGCTCAAAAATACACCACAAGGCTCGGATGCATTAGCGCAATTTGCTGCCAATGCTGATATTCCAAGTGCGCCACGTATTCCTGTTGCTGTGACCAATGCAGCCAATGTGAAACCTGTTGCCGCAGAGCCGCCAATTTCTGCACGTGAAAAAGCACAAATTCTTGCCGCAGTAAAAGCTGAAGGTGAAAAGGAAACGGTTAAACAAGTTTTAGAACCTCAAGCCACCCAAGCTGAAAAAGAAGAAGTGGTTAAAGAGATTAAGGCGATTGCACCACAAGGGACAGAAGTGCTTGACCCGTATGATGGTAAAATTAAGCTGACTGCAATTCAAACCAGTCAATCGGTTGCTGAGGTTCAAGGTAAAGAAAATACGGTTGGATTCTCATATCCTAAAGGTTTAGCAGATACTACACCTGCAAACTCGGAAGAAGCCAAACTGAATCAGGATAAGAACTTTAAGAAAACCGAAACTGAAGTTGTGGTTGAACCACCAAGAGGTAAACGCAGTACTTATACCGTTTTGGCAGGGGATACTTTAGCAACGATTGCTTTAAAGAATGGCGTAAATTGGCGCGATATTGCCAAATGGAACCAAGTTGATCCAAACGGAACTTTATTTGTTGGGGCGACTTTGTATTTATATGATGCCAAACCACAAATTGATACCCCTGTGGTTTCTCGCAAAACCACGGATTCAGCTCCAGCCAACTATGTGGTTAAACCAAATGACAGTTTAACCAGTGTGGCAAATCAGTTTGATTTATCTGTTTCACAATTGGCAAATTATAATAATCTGAATACCAACAGTAATTTATTTGTCGGTCAGAAATTAAAGCTTAAAGATGCTTCAGATGATAAATTATCTGAAATCAATAAGGCAGTGGTTCGTGCAGATACCTCTAAGCCTGTTGCAAAAATCAAGACCAAGGCTTATGCAGTTAAACGTGGCGAATATCTTAAAGTGATTGCCGATCGTTATGCTTTATCTGTACATGAACTTGCTGATTTGACTCCAGGTCTAGATACCTCAAGTAGCTTATTTGTGGGGCAAAAAATCAATGTGCCACTCAATGAAGTTAATGAGCCAGAAGCTAAACTTGACTCTAAAGTGATTGATCAAAGTAAGTTTAAGAATGTAAAAGCTGAAACAAACTATAAAACTGAGAACTATAAAGTTCAAAGTGGCGACAGTTTATCCAGTATTGCGGTTCAGTCTAAATTAAGCTTGGCAGAATTAGCCGAGTTAAACAAAATTTCGACATCTAAAAACTTACTTGTAGGGCAAATCATTAAGATCCCTGCTGGAACAACAACACCCGAAACCTATACTGTGCAATCTGGGGATAGCCTGATTGCGCTGGCAAATAAGTATAATTTGCAAGTCAATCAAATTGCTGATTTAAATGGTTTAAAGAGTACATCTGGTTTGTTTGTTGGGCAGAAATTGAAGTTGACTGGCACGCCTGAAACCAGCAGTAAAGAGAAAGCACAAGCGAGAAATGAGTCGAAATCAGAAGGCGCTAGCAAAGATATCCATGTGGTCAAATCAGGTGAAACACTGGCAAGCGTTGCAAAAAAATATAAACTGCAATTGTCTTATTTAAGTGAATTAAATGGTTTGTCGCGTAATCAGGCTTTGGATATTGGACAACGCTTAAAGCTTGATGGGGAATTACCCAATAAATCCACGCTATCTAAAGAAAAAGAAGACCTAAAGGCGACTGCGAAAGCAACAGCTAAAGCTTCGAGCAAGAATACTGAAAGCTATGCGGTGAAGTCTGGTGAGTCGTTAAATGCGATTGCAAATCGTGTTGGCATGTCAGTTCAAGAACTGGCTGAATTGAATGATCTGAGTCCACGTGCAGGGTTACAACGTGGACAATCTATTCGTATTCCTAAAACAGTGACTGAATACAAAGTGAAAAGCGGTGATTCATTGATTCGTTTAGCCAGCAAGTTTGGGATTGATACCAGTGCACTTGCTGAGATGAATGAATTAAAACCAAACGCATCATTACGCATTGGCAGCATTATTAAAGTTCCGAATCTTTAAGCGCCATTTTATTGGAGCGACGTTTAAAGCTTAACATTTCAAAAACTTTTTTGAATAAAGGAAAATAGGGGAATGCGCCTAAGTTTTGCATGTGTCAGCCCGATCGGGCTGGCATTGGGATTATGTGTTGCAAGCTTAAATGTTGATGCTGCTCTACAGACAACAGCTTATATTGCTGTACATAATGCTCCACAGTATGACAAAGCTCAGGCGATGCCTTATGCCAATAGCAATGCACCCAAAGGCGGCTATATCAGTACAGCGAGTATAGGCACCTTTGATAATCTCAATAGTATGAATGGCAAAGGCAGTTCAACTGAAGGGATTAATTATCTATTTGATAGCTTAATGGATAGCTCACTGGATGAGCCGGGTGTGTTATATCCGCTTCTCGCTGAAAAAGTCACTTATGATCCTGTTAAAACCAAATTTGTTATTTTCCATTTAAATCCTAAAGCCCGTTTTAGTGATGGTTCACCCGTCACGGCTGAGGATGTCAAATTTAGTTTTGATACCATTCAAAGCAAAGCCAATCTAGGCTTTCAAATGTATTTGTCTGATTTAGCCAAGACTGAGGTATTGTCTAAATACCAAGTGAAAATGACATTTAAATCAGACCACAATGCAGACATGCCCTTTATTTTGGCAAAAATTGCGATTTATTCAAAAGCAGATTGGAAAAATAAAGACTATAGCAAAGTGACCTTGCAACCGATTTTAGGATCGGGGCCTTATCTGATTGAGCGTATTGATTCTGGGCGCAGTATTAGCTACAAGCGCAATCCAAATTATTGGGCAAAGGACTTAGCCATCAATCGTGGTCGTTATAACTTTGATCACATGAAATATGTTTATTATCGAAGCCCTGAAATCGCCTTTGAAGGGTTTAAATCTGGACAATATCGCTTTTATCAAGAAAAAAATGCCCGTAACTGGGTCACCGAATATAATTTCCCTGCGGTAAAACAAGGTTTGGTGAAAAAGTATATTTCTAAGATTGAAACACCAGCACTCACGCAAAGTTTGGTTTTTAATACCCGAAAGGCGCCATTCAATGATCTCAATTTTCGCCAAGCATTAACCTATGCTTATGATTTTGAATGGATCAACAAAGCATTGTTATATGGTCAAAATATTCGCTTGCAAAGCCATTTTCAAAACAGTGAGCTTGCTGCGACTGGAAAGCCAAGCGCGAAAGAACTTGAAATTTTAACGCCTTATTTAAAGCAATTGCCCGCATTACAACGCCAAGGTGTATTGGCAGATTGGAAATACCCAGTTTCAGATGCCAGTGGTTTTAACCGACAAAATTTATTGATGGCACGTTCGATGCTATTAAAGGCGGGTTATCGTTTTCACAATGGACAATTGGTGGATAGACAAGGTCGCCCCATTCAAATTGAATTTCTGATTCATCAAGATGGTGCGCTACGCACTTTGTTGCCGTATATTCGCAATTTAAAAAAACTTGGGATTCAGGCAAGTATTCGTCAAGTTGATTTACCGCAATATACAGAGCGTATGCGCCGTTTAGATTTTCAGATGACCGCTATCGATATGCCGCAATCATTAACACCAGGTGCTGAACAGGCACAGATGTGGGGCAGTAAAGCTGCCGATGAAGTGGGCAATTACAATTATGCGGGTATCAAAAGCCCAGTGGTCGATCAGCTGATTCAACAGATTATTTACGCACCGAACCGTGAACAATTGGTGCTTCGTACCCGAGCACTGGATCGGGTATTACGTGCAGGCTATTATCAAATTCTGACTTATGGCAATGATAAAAACTGGTATGCTTATTGGAATATGTATCAGCAACCTAAAGTTAAACCAAAATTATCCCTCGGTTTAGAATATTGGTGGGTAGATGCAGATCAAGCGAAAAAAGTAGAGCAATATTTAAAAAATCGAGCATTTTAAAAGCATAATTTTAAATCTTCATGGTTAAAACATCAGTGGCTCAACGTGAGTGATGTTTAAATTGACATATCTACCCTCATGAGGTCATAAGGAACATCGTTTCAATGGGCACATATATACTCAAAAGGCTGTTACTGATCATCCCGACATTGTTCTTTGTTCTCTTGATCAATTTTGTTGTGGTTCAAATTGCACCTGGTGGGCCTGTTGAACAAGCCATTCAACAAGCGGAAAACTTCCAAGGAGTCAACATGACTGCTGGGGGGCTATCATCTTCGGTAAATAACCATGAGTATCGTGGTGCACAGGGCTTAAGCGAAGATATGGTCGATAAAATCAAACAGCAATATGGCTTTGATCGACCTGCACATGAACGATTCTGGTTGATGTTAAAAAACTATTTAGCTTTAGATTTTGGTACAAGTTTTTTTAAAGATAAGCCGGTGACTGAGCTGTTATGGGAAAAAATGCCAGTTACCATTTCCTTGGGTGCGTGGAGCACTTTTTTAATTTATTTAATCTCAATTCCTTTAGGGATTAAAAAAGCCAAGCAGCATGGCTTATTTTTTGATAAATCAACCTCATTACTTTTGGCTGTGGGCTATGCCGTTCCCGCTTTTGTATTTGCAATATTGTTGATCGTATTTTTTGCTGGCGGTTCTTATTTACAATGGTTTCCATTACAAGGCTTTGTTTCAGACAACTTTCACAGTCTCAATTTATTTGAAAAAATAGCAGATTATTTTTGGCACATGGCTTTACCTTTGCTGGCCATGGTGTTGGGCGGATTTGCAAGTTTAACCTATCTGACTAAATATTCATTTATGGAAGAGCTCAATAAGCAGTATGTGCTTGCAGCACGAGCAAAAGGCTTAACTGAAAATGACGTGTTATATAAACACGTATTTCGCAATGCATTGTTGGTGATTGTTGCCGGTTTGCCTGAAGTATTGGTTGGGGTGTTCTTTGTTGGAAATCTGCTGATTGAAATTATTTTTAACTTGGATGGCTTAGGCTTGCTGGGTTTTGAAGCCGTACAACAACGTGATTATCCAGTGATTTTTGGCGCTTTGTTCTTTCTGACCTTATTTGGGCTGATTTTACGTTTGATCTGTGATGTGGTTTATCGTGTGATTGATCCGCGAATTGATTTTGAATCGAGAGGTGCAAAATAATGTCACTGATCATGCAAGCACGGATACAGAAATTTAAGAAAAATCGCTTGGGTTTTGTCTGTTTCATCGTATTTATCGTTTTATTTATCCTTTCAATTTCTGCCGAATTTATTGCCAATGATAAGCCCTTATTGGTCAAATACGATCAGCATTATTACATGCCAGTTTTAAAGGCTTATCCTGAAACACATTTTGGTGGGGTCTTTGAAACAGAAGCTGATTATCGTGATCCGGTGGTTCAGCAGTTGATTGATGAAAAAGGTTGGTCGATTTGGCCGCTGGTCCGTTACTCCTACCAAACCCCCAATTTGGATTTAGCCGTTCCTGTTCCTTCGCCACCCACTGCACAAAACTGGTTAGGTACAGATGATCAAGGGCGTGATGTATTTACCCGTATTCTTTATGGTCTACGCATATCACTGTTGTTTGGATTGGCATTGACACTATTTGCTGCATTTATTGGAATTATTGTTGGGGCGATACAGGGCTATTATGGCGGATGGGTAGATTTAATTGGGCAACGTCTGCTTGAAGTTTGGGGTGGTTTGCCGACTTTATTTATGGTGATCATCTTGGTCAGTATATTTACCCCGAGTGTCTATTGGCTATTTCTGATTATGTTGATTTTTGGCTGGACAGAGTTGGTCGGTATAGTGCGCGCTGAATTTCTTCGCGCCCGTCATTTAGATTATGTTCAAGCAGCACGTGCCTTAGGGGTGAGTGATTTGGTGATTATGTTCCGACATATCTTGCCCAATGTGATCAGTTCAAGTTTATCTCAACTTCCATTTATGCTGACTGCAAATATTACCGCACTTACTGCATTGGATTTTTTAGGTTATGGGCTACCACCAGATGCAGCCTCTCTTGGCGAATTATTACTACAAGGTAAAAATAATTTAAATGCGCCGTGGCTGGCTTTATCCGGATTTTTTACTTTGGCCTTGGTGCTATCTTTATTGATTTATATTGGGGAGGCGACACGCGATGCATTCGATCCAAGACGTCAAAAATGATCAATCTTTGTTGTTGTCTGTCCAACATCTGCATATTGAAAATCAGTGTAAAGAGGTGCTGGTCAATAACCTTAACTTTGATCTACATGTTGGGGAAACTGTTGCGATTGTCGGGGAAAGTGGTTCAGGCAAATCAATCAGTGGTTTGGCGCTGCTTGGCTTACTTCCTGAAAGTTTAACTGTGACTGGACAAGCGTTATATGATGAGCAAAACCTATTGTCTCTTAATCAAAATACGCAGTTGGCGATCCGTGGTAAAAAAATTGCCATGATTTTTCAAGAACCAATGACTGCACTCAACCCGCTACACAAGGTTGAGCGGATTATTGGTGAGACTTTACTTTTAGACGGGATGTCCAAGGAAAAAGTCAGAAAACGTGTCTATGACTTATTGTGTGATGTCGGAATGGACGAACCTGAGGATAAGTTGAATCGTTATCCACATGAGTTATCAGGTGGTCAACGACAACGTGTTTTGATTGCATCGGTTTTGGCACAAAAGCCTGAAATTATTATCGCGGATGAGCCGACAACAGCTTTAGATGTCACATTACAATCTCAAGTTTTAAACTTATTACAACTGCTTATTCTAAACCATAAAATGGCCATGATTTTGGTTAGTCATGATTTGAATTTGGTGCGTAAATATGCCAATCAGGTGATTGTGATGAATCAGGGGCAGGTTGAAGAAAAAGGCACAGTTCGAAATATTTTTCAAAACCCTAAAGCCAGCTATACCCAATATTTATTGGATCATGATTTTGGTGAAGCCAATGCTTTACCGCATAAACGTAATTTAGTTTTATCTCTACATCGTGTTGGGGTGAAATTTCCAATAAGAAAGGGCATATTTAATCGAGTTAAAGATTATTTTGTTGCCGTTCAACCGCTCAATTTACGTTTAGATCGCGCTGAGTCCATCGGCATTGTCGGAGAAAGCGGTTCAGGTAAAACCTCTTTGGCGCTGGCAATCGCACGACTGATACAGTGCTCGGGCAATGTTTTTCTACTCAATCAAGACTTGAACAGATTGAGTCAGCGTAAATTACGTCCGCTTCGATCCAATTTTCAAATTGTATTCCAAGATCCGTTAAGCAGTTTAAATCCACGCATGACTGTCGACCAGATTATTCGAGAGGGCTTGGCGTTACAACATCTAAAAGAAGCTGAAATGTTGATTCGTATCAATGAAATTTTAGACAAAGTAGAGCTCCCGATAACAGTTAAACAGCGTTATCCGCATGAATTGTCTGGCGGTCAACGGCAACGTGTGGCTTTAGCCCGTGCAGTGGTATTACGCCCTAAATTACTGATTCTCGATGAACCAACCTCAGCTCTTGATCGAACCACACAACGTGCGATTGTAAAATTACTGCGCCAGTTGCAACAGGATTATCAAATGAGTTATTTGTTTATTAGTCATGATTTACAGGTTGTAAAAGCACTTTGTCAGAAAGTTTTGGTATTAAAAGATGCTAAAGTTATCGAGTTTCAAGACACTCAAGCCTTATTTGATAAACCTTTAAATGACTATACCAAGCGATTAATTGCAGCGAGTCAGTATTAACGCTGTATAGATGGTTGTGGTTCAAAAAATATTCACATTAACAAAGTTGACAAAATGCATTGTCAGATTTACGCTTGAACTATTATAAATTCAAATTAGAGTAAAAGCTCTAATCACTAAAGAGATTTGACCATGAGCCATCTTGCACAAGCATTAGAAATAAAAAACACGCGATTTAAAAACCGAATCATTAAAGGTGCGATGAGTGAAGCATTGGCCAATCATGCAGGGCAACCGAACCAATTGCATTTAGGTTTATATGATGCTTGGGGGAAAGGCGGCTTGGGTTGTGCCATTACGGGGAATGTAATGGTGGATTTCCGTGCCAAGAATGAGCCGGGTGTTGTTGTCGTTGAAACTGAGCGTGATCTTGCCAAATTGACTGAATGGGCAAATGTGGGTAAAAAGCATGGCATGGTACAACTGATTCAGTTATCACATCCAGGTCGTCAGTGTCCAAAAGGACTCAATAAAGAAACAGTAGCACCTTCAGCAGTGCCTTTTAGTCCAATGTTGGCAACGACATTTGGTACACCACGTGCACTCAATGAAGCAGAAATTTTAGATATCATTCAACGATTTGCTGAAGCTGCGCGGATCTGTGAAAAAGCAGGTTTTGAAGGTGTACAATTACATGGTGCACATGGTTATTTAATCAGTCAATTTCTTTCACCATTGACCAATAAACGTCAAGATCAATGGGGCGGTTCGATTGAAAACCGCATGCGTTTTTTATTAGAAATTTATGCTGCAGTGCGTGCTAAAACCTCAGAAAACTTTATTATTTCAGTCAAACTGAATTCTGCAGATTTCCAGCGTGGTGGAATCACAGAAGAAGAAGTGGTTCAAGTATTTAAAGCCATTGATACAGCAGGGATCGATTTGATCGAAATTTCTGGTGGTACCTATGAAGCACCAGCAATGGCAGGCGCAAAAGCGGATAAACGTAAGCAAAGTACGATTGCACGTGAAGCATATTTCTTGGATTTTGCAGAAAAAATTCGTAAAGAAGTTAAATGTCATCTTATGGTGACAGGTGGTTTCCGTACAGCACAAGGTATGAATGCGGCTTTAGACAGTGGTGCGTGTGAATTTATTGGGATTGCACGTCCTCTTGCGGTAGAACCTGAAGTCAGCAACAACTTGATTGCAGGTCAGGACGTTCGATATGCAGTAGAACAAATCAAAACGGGTATTCCTTTTGTTGATAAAATGGCGATCATGGAAATCCTGTGGTATGCCGCGCAGTTTAAAGCGATTGGAGAAGGGAAGAAGCCAAATCCTAAGCTTTCTCCACTCAAGGTTTTCTTTAATTATGCAAAAAATAATATCAAAGCGGTGATTCAAGGACGAGTAAACTCGCGAAAATCAGCCTAATAAAGATTGAGAAAAGCGTAGTCGCGACTTAGAAAATTGATTTTAAGCGTGCTACTGGTCTGCTTTAGACCAATATGATTTAAATGTTTCAGCAGACCATTGTCCTTTCATTAAAGCCGTTTGAAAGGCGGGTCTGCTTTCTATTTGCAAAAGATAGCGCTGAATTTCTGTGAACTTTTGATATCTTGGGTGAAGTTCAAAACAGGCTTTCAGTGGAAACCAAAGTAACAGATCTGCGATGGTGAAAGAGCCTCCAGCAATCCATGCTTTATTTTTTAATTGCAAATGAATCGATTGTAGTTGTTGCGCTAAAGTGTGATTAAGAAAGCCACGATCAAATCCATGTTTAAGTAGTCTTGTCAAAATGTGTATCGGAAAGGGTGTGCGTTGGACCAACTGATAAAAGATTTGTTTAAGGGCTAAATTTGGCATGAAGTTAGAATCTGCAAAGTTTTTCCAAAAATAAAAGTCTATGATCTCTTGCTGATTTAAACCTTGTATACCAAACTTTTGCGTACTAAAACTTAAATATTCAATGATTGCTGAGCTTTCTGTCAGTACCGTTGTTGTTTGATCAAGAAGATCTGTCATGACCAAGGTTGGAAATTTAGCCTCAGGATTGAACTGTTTTAATTCAGCATCTTCATGCTCTAAAATATGCTGGGTATAGATTTTAAGCTGATAAGGCAAATTTAATTCTTCTAATAGCCATAGAATTCGTTGTGATCGTGAGTGCGTGAGATGATAGAGGCTAAGTTGCATAATCAAAGTGATAATTTTTAATGATGCATCCAGAGATAACAGCTTATTCAACCGATGTAAATTTTAATTCTAGTTAAAAGGTTTAAAACAAAAAAATCCACGTTTCAACAAGGTTTAAATTAAAAATGTTGAACGGCTTATGATTACAAAACAAAGCAATCTAGGTATTGGACAATTGGTTAATGTGCACAAAAAGCCATATTAAAATATTCAAATAATTCAGGCGTGTTCAACCACAGCATACTTGACAGCCCGAACAGAATAACAATAACCAACCAGATACTGAGCTTGAACCACGAGAATGAGTTAGTCATTAACCACAGCCTCTTCATTAACAAAGAAATGCACAATAACACCGACTACACACAAGGCAATTGAGCATCCCCAAATGATGTTGTAGTTACCCGTTATATCATGATTTAAACCGCCTAGCCATCCACCAAAAAATGAACCGATTTGGTGAGTGAAAAACACTAGGCCGCTTAGCATGGTTAAGTATTTTACACCGAACATATTGGCCACAATGCCGTTGGTTAGAGGTACAGTCGAAAGCCATAAGATCCCCATAACGATACCAAAGGCGTAAACAGTCCAAATACTCAATGGCAGCATCAGAAATGCAACAATCGCAACGCCACGTAAACCATATAAACCCATAAGCAGATGCGGTTTGGAATACTTACCACCAAGCCAACCTGCGGTATAGGTTCCGATAATATTAAATAGACCA
>Ga0157371_10004902_pt1 | contig 11495 bp, 8 predicted proteins | sample C45metaG_FD_113462 | JGI IMG/M metagenome (GOLD analysis project Ga0157371, IMG submission 113462) | Corn rhizosphere microbial communities from Kellogg Biological Station, Michigan, USA - C4-5 metaG | ecosystem: Host-associated > Plants > Roots > Rhizosphere > Soil | place: USA: Michigan... | reverse complement strand
GGGTGGGGGCCAGGCCGGTTTTGAGGAGCGCGACCGCCAGGCTGCGCAAAATTTCGCGTCGGCCGCGACGCAGGCGGGAGTGCAGCGCATCATCTATCTCGGCGGCCTTTCCTCGCAAACCTCGCCCGTCTCGCTTCATCTACAGAGCCGGCAGGAAACCGGAGCTGTGCTGCGCAAATTTGGACCGCCTGTGACCGAGTTCCGCGCGGGCATCATCGTGGGAAACGGAAGCATGTCATTCGAGATCATACGCTGTCTCACGGAACGGTTGCCGGTCATGATTTGCCCGCGCTGGGTCATGACACGGACGCAACCCATCGCCATCGGCGACGTGCTCGACTACCTGGCCGCCGCCCTCGACGCGCCGGGATCGATTGGCCAGATGGTCGAAATCGGCGGCGCCAGTATCGAGACCTATCGCAGCATGATGCTGACCTATGCGCAGATCCGCGGATTGAAGCGCTGGCTGCTGCGAGTCCCAGTGCTCACTCCACGATTGTCGTCTTACTGGCTGAATCTCGTGACCCCTTTTCCTGCCGCAATCACGCGTCCCTTGATTGAAGGACTGAAAACCGAAGTTGTTTGTACCAGCGACCATGCCGCAAGACTCTTTCCTCAAATTGTTCCGATGGGTTACCGGGCGGCGGTGGAATTGGCGTTGAGCCGAACTGGTCCTGATAAATCTATCCACACGATGATTGGTCGCAGTGACACCCACGTTGCACTTCGGCGTCAGGGTTACATTTGCGATGTCCGGCAGACACGGATCCATGCCCCCGCTGCCCGGGTGTTCGCGGTTTTGCAGTGTCTCGGTGGGAAGCCAGGCTGGTTGTACGGCAACGTTTTGTGGCAAATGCGGGGATGGCTCGATCACTGCCTGGGTGGCGTGGGGATGTCGCGAGGGCGCACCGGTGGAGCGCAACTACAGGCAGGCGACGGCGTGGATTTCTGGCGCGTCGAAGCAGTGGTCCCGGGAGAAGAAATTTTACTTCGCGCCGAAATGAAATTGCCGGGGCAGGCCTGGTTGCAATTCATTCTGCTGGCCGAGTCGAGGGAACGCACGCTTCTCAGATGCTGCGCCTGGTTCGAACCTCGCGGATTGGCTGGTGAACTTTACTGGGGATTGCTCTATCCCATCCATGTGCTGATCTTCCGCGGCATGGTGCGGGCCATAGCGCGCAAGTCAGAGAGCGGTTTCCAGTCCAGCACCGAAGCTTATCAGGGAAGTTAGGATTCGGCGCGCATGAAGGCGCACGCGCTCAGGGCCTTCGCAGCCAGTTCGAGCTGTTGCAGATCGTCGAGGGTGAAATCCGGTCCGGCGGAGATCAGGTCGAAGCCCTTGTGGCAGACCTGAACCACGCCCAGCACCTGCTCTGTCGTGTCGAGGATGGGGGCGGTCATCAACTTGTGAATTGTGGCGGGGTGAAGCTCCTCGCCTTTTTCCGAGGCGGGCTTGATACTCTCGAAGATGCTGGCGTGCTTTACCCTGGTGAAGTTGTTGAACAGCTCAGTTTTTCTGGTGACTACGGTGTGGGCTGCAACTGCTGTAGAACTGGAAATAGGAATGGCTCCCGCGGTACTGAGCTCGAAAGGGCAAAGAAATTTCAGTAGTCCGTTCTCGAGGCGCAACAAAGCAACTTCATTCGGCCGTACCCCAAAGATTTTTCCGAGTTCAACGCAACATTGATCGGGCGTGCCCGCCTGGGCCAACTGACGCTGCAACTCGGCCAGGTCGCGCGCAGGCGCCGCCGCCGTCGCTGACCCATCCTTACCCGAAGGTCGCTTGTCTCGCTGCACATCGCACCCAAGACGGAGATGGTCTCCGGCTTCGCCATGCTGACGTATATGTGGTGCCGGCATCAAGTTACGGAGGAACGGGAGGGGGTACTGTGACTACCGTAACAAGATGTCCTCAGACCAGGCTGGACCTAACTCTTTCCCAATCAGAAACGTACAACCAACGAAAACTTCACCGGCAGCACCGGGTAAAACCTGTATTTTGAAGCGCTCCGAGCAACTCGGTAATTCCGTGCCGCACCCAAGCCTCCGGAAGCAAGTTCTATCAAAAGGAGGCATGCGCTATGCATGGTCGATACCAGTACCTCGGTTCGATACTACTGGCAGTTGCCTTTCTCGCGCCGGCACTGACCACGGGTTGCGCAACCCGAAGCTATCGTGTCTATGACCCGTATCGAAACCAGTACCATCGGTGGGACGGGAATGAAAGGATTTATTACAACCAGTGGGTTGTCGAGAATCATCGTGATGGCCGCGACTATCGCAGACTTGACCGCGATCAGCAAAGGGCATATTGGGAGTGGCGCTATAACCACCACCACGATCATGACCGCGATCACGACCGTAACCGTGATCATGACCGCGATCGCGATCGCGACCATGATCATGACCGGCACTAATCACCAATAAGGATGGGATCCGCCACGGGACTCGTTCCATGCGGGCCCCGTGGGGAGTTCGGAGGGCTCTGGCAATATCCGTGGGAGCGACCGACACCGACCACAGAGGAAATCAATCGCGCTCTGGCGATCCCATCTATGTGCTTCGCTCATGCGTACTCGGCACTTGCGGTGCGCCAGTCGGCACTATTTTGAGGTGAGAGGAAAATGTTTTTCGCGCCAGCCGCGAATACCCTCGTCCATGGAAAGCACGTTGGTATAGCCCATCTTCTGCAGGTTGTCAGCAGCTAGAGCGGAGCGATATCCGCCGCCGCAGTAGAGCACGAGCGGCGTGCTAAGTTCCGGTACGCGCTCCTCGATGTCGCGCTCGATGATGCCTTTGCCCAGATGAATCGCATTCGGCAAATGGTCTTTGGCGTACTCGCTCTCTTCCCGGACATCAATCAGCAGGAAGCGATCGCCGCGGTCAAGTCTGGCTTTGACGTCGTCAAGGCTGGTCTCGCGGACCCGCTTCTTCGCGTCTTCAACAATCTGCAGGAAACGAGCGGAATGCTGGTGCGCCATGAGGATTCTGTCCCAGGGTTATTTTAGCTCAGTCCGTGTGGCGCGGGCGCCCTCGCCCGCGTCAGGGCCAGGCGTCACTCGAATGTTTCCATCTTTGAAGGCCGTGGGCGGGGCGCCCGCGCCACACAGTCCCACCCTCTTTCGCAACAAACGCGAAAGGAGGATGGGGGACCTGTCAGATCACTTCTTCTTGGGAATCTTTTCTGGCCTGGAGGTCGAAACTACTCGCCGGAACCGGCGGCGGCTTCGGAAGCCTGCTCGTCGGGATGAGGAGCATCGGGTGGAGAACTCAGGAATCTCTCCAGGTCGGCCTTGAGCTTTGCCCGGTCATCCTCGTTCAGGTCGGCAAACTCGAAGGGCTGCAGGCAGCCCTGGGTAGCCCACATGGGGAACAGTACCGCTGCTTTGCTGCGTATGGTGCTGCCGCCTACGTGAAACATCACTTCGGCTTTTATGCCCTCGTCCAGCGGGGCCTCGAGATGGAGCAGACCGCCCGTGGCGGAGAGTTGATGTAAGCGGGCCCGTACTTCCCGCCCGTTTTCCAGTCGGACCAAGGCCAGAATGGTTCCGGATAATTTAACCCGGGGGGCGCGCCGCGCTTCGCCTGCTTTTTTGGATGGGGACATGTCGTCATTCTTAATATGCCATTAGAAGGTGCGTCAGGGCAGATTACGAAAGAGAGCGGCCCTGCCGAAATGTCTTCGCCTTGCCTTCGCTTTTGTGAAAACCGGGCTTCCGCCCCGGTTCGCATCCCCGAGCAACCGCCCAGCGCCACGCTGGTTCCGGTAAAACCTGGTCGAGTCTTGACTCGACCGGACAGCCGTGGCCGGCTGTTCGCACCTGGTTTCATGGTAAGCATCGGGCGATTACCGGAGTTACTTTACCCGGAGCGTTTGCCGCCGTAAGCTGCGGCCTTATGGCATTCAACGCCCTGCTGATGTGCCGCGAAGAACACGCGCTGCGTATCCTTGGGAAGGCCCTGGACGAAGTGGCCATGGAGCAGGAAGTCTGCCTGTCGGCGCCCGAGGCCCTGGACCTGACCGTGCAGCGGCACTACTCGGCTCTGGTCATCGACTTCGACCTGCCCGGCGCGGCTACGGTGGCCCGTATGGCGCGACTGGCGCCGTCGCGCCGCCGCCCCGTCATCTTCGGCATGATCGGGGCGCTCACTGAAATCTCCGAGACCTTTCAGGCAGGTGCGAATTTCATCTTTTACAAGCCGCTCGGGGTGGAACAGATTGTCCGCTGCCTGCGTGCTGGCCGCGGCTTCATGCGGCCGGACCGCAGAAAATCGCAGCGGCAGAGCCTGGAATCGCTGGTCTATCTTCAGTTCGGTATCGCTGCTCTTCCCGCCATGGTGCTTGATCTGAACCAGAACGGCATGGCGCTGCAGGCGCCTGAACCCTTGCCCCCGGTGCAGCAGGTGCCGCTGCGCTTTGTTTTGCCCGGTACCAGTCACATGGTGGAGGGCATGGGCGAGGTGGTCTGGGCTGATGACGGCGGGCGCGCCGGCATGCTGTTTTCACGCCTCACGCCGGCTTCGCGAAAATATCTGAAACAGTGGTTTGTGAAACGCGATGCCAGGCAAAAAGCGGTCTCGCGTCCCGCTGCGCGAGCCGAAAAAGCCCGGGCCGGCAGAACTCGTAGCGCTGCGGCTGGTTCCCGGTAGCCCTTCGACTCGTGCCTCTGAGAGAACCTGCCTCTCCTGAGTACGTTTGGCGTCCGCGCTTACCAGTCAAAAATCAAAGTCCAAGTCAAAGGCGTCGGACAGAGCCTGCCCTAGAGCGACGTCGAAGGGAGTGTCCGACCCACACATTCGGCGTGCTAGACTCAGCTTTCTCCCAGAGACCGCATGCCCGAACTGACTTTCCTTTCTGCTGTATCCATGGCTGAGCAAATCCGGCAAAAAAAGCTGTCACCGGTTGAATTGGTGGAAGCGCATCTTGCCCGGATCGAAGAGTTGAATCCCCAGCTGAACGCGTTTGTGCAGGTCGGTGCCGAAGGGGCACGACGGCAAGCTCGAGTGGCGGAGGCGGCGGTGCGCCAGGGCGAAAAGCTCGGAGTGTTGCACGGGGTCCCGCTCAGTATCAAGAGTTCGATGGAAGTGGCAGGCCTGCCTTTTGAGGCTGGAACCAAACTGCGGACAGGTGTGATGGGCGAGCGGGACGCCCCGCTGGTGGCGCGTCTGCGTCAGGCTGGCGCAATCATTCTGGGCGTAACCAATGCACCCGAGTTGCTCATGGCCTGGGAGACGGACAATCTTCTTTACGGGCGCACCAATAATCCCTGGGACCTTTCGCGCACGCCCGGAGGATCAAGTGGCGGCGAGGCAGCGGCGATCGCGGCCGGCATGTCTGCGGGGGGCATGGGCAGCGATGGCGGCGGATCGATTCGCGTACCCGCGCACTTCAGCGGAATCTGCGGACTCAAACCCACTCCTGGACGCATCCCTGCGACCGGACATTTCCCGGTCTCGGTTGGGCCTTTCGCGTTGTTGGGCGTGGTGGGACCGATGGCCCGCAACGTGGGTGACCTGAGAGTTCTCTTTGAAGTCATGCAGGGCCCCGACGATGGTGATCCCTCGGCGGCGCCAGTGGGACTGCACTGGCCCACGAAGGAAGAGTTGAAGGGCGTACGCATCGGCTACTTCGAGGACGACGGCCGCACGCCGGTGACTCCGGAAACACGCGCGGCGGTACGCACTGCGGCCGAGGCACTGCGGCGCGCGGGTTTTCAGGTAGATCCGTTCCGGCCCGAAGGCCTGGAGCCGGCGCGCCAGTTGTGGTGGAAGCTGTTTGGGGTTGCGGGTGGCATGATCCTCGGTTCTATCACGCAGGGGCGAGAATCCGAGCTGAGTCCGATTCTCAAAGAATTCTCCAGTTGGGCGGCGGCGGAACCTTCTCATACCGGGCACTCACTGCTCGAAACCTGGATCGAGCGCGATGTGGTGCGCAAGCAGCTGTTCGCTCAGATGCGGGACTATCCAGCGCTGCTTTGTCCGGTGGCGTCGATTCCCGCATTCCATCATGGCGAGCGCAGCTGGCAGGTCGAAGGAAAAACCGTGAAGTATCTGGATGCGTGGAGCTATACCGAATGGTTCAATCTGCTGGGCACACCCGCCGTGGTGGTGCCGGTAGGGAAGTCGCCGGAAGGCCTCCCCATCGGAGTGCAGATCGTGGCGCGTCCGTGGCAGGAGGAGTTGGTGATTTCTGTGGCTGCGGCATTGGAAGAGCAGATCGGCTGCTACGGGCATCCGAATACGTAGGCCCAGATGTCCTCATCTGGGCGGGCGAGCGAAGCTCGCCAAAGTAGCGCCGGCGTCTCGCCGGCCCGATGGCCGAGCTTCGCTCGGCTGGGCAGATGAGGACATCTGCCCCTACGTATTCCGTGATCGCAACGATTTTCCTGCTCCATTTGTGGTTTACTTATTTCTGGCATGACTAAGCGAAGCTTCTTCCTCTGCGCCTGCATTGCCCTGGCCGCGGCGGCCATTCTTGCTGCTGCTCCGGATGATTCCCATTCCAAGCCCGACCCCTCCGCCGAAGCCGCGCGCCTGAACAACCTGGGCGCGGCCTACATGAACCAGCAGCTTTTCGAGAAAGGCCTCAAAGCCTTTCAGGAGGCGGGCGCCCGCGATCCCAAGTTGCAGATCGCATTTCTTAACCAGGGCATCGCGCTGCTGAACCTGGCGCGGATCGAGCCCGCGAAGACGCTTCTTGAGGCTGCAGGCAAGAACGCTCCCAACGATCCCCACGCCTGGTTCAATCTGGGATTGCTGTACAAGAATTCCGACAATCCGCAGGGATCGGTGGAGGCGTTTCGCCACGTCACCGAGATCGATCCCAACGATGCCGACAGCTGGTATTTTCTGGGCGCCGCATCGGCGCAGCTCAAGCAGTATCCGCAGGCCATTGACGCCTTCCAGCATGCGCTCAAGTTGAATCCGCTGCACGCTTCGGCTGAATTCGGCATTGCGCGGGCCTACCAGCAGTCAGGCGATGCGACCCATGCCCGCGAACATCTGGTGCGTTTCCAGCACATCACGCAAAACAAGCTGGGCTCTCCCATCGGATTGGCCTACGGAGATCAGGGAAGATATTCGACCGTGGAAGAGGCAGTGGGAGCCGCGGAGAAGGCGCTGCCACCGATTGCGGTGCGCTTTCTGCCGGTGACGGAGAGCGCGGGACTGGCCTCGAAGGCTTCATCCGCGGCAGCAACCGATCTCGCATCATTCCTCGGACCAGGTGTCTGCTTTCTCGACTTCGACGGCGACGGCAAGCCCGACATTTTTCTTCCCGACAACGGTCCGCAGGGCGGGATGGCGCTGTATCACAACCTGGGCAACGGCAAGTTTGAAGATGTAACGAAAAAGGCCGGGCTGGATTCTTCGCTTCACGCGATCGGTTGTACGGCGGGAGACTACGACAATGATGGCTCGACGGACCTGGCCGCGAGTCTCAACGGCCGCGTACTGCTATTGCACAACGAGAAGAATGGCACCTTTAAGGACGTTACCGACGCGGCCGGCATCAAGAGTGCTGGACTCAACTTAGGGCTGGCGTTCATCGATTACGATCACGACGGCGACGTTGATCTCTACGTAACGCACTACCTTGAAGCCGGACAGTACGACCCCCGATTGCGGAATGCATTTACCGCCGGTGTGCTCCCGGAGGGAACAGCCCGGATTTGGCGCAATAACGCGAACGGAACCTTTACCGAGGCCACGGATTCTACCGGCCTTGCGGGATCTTCACTCGGCGTGAGCGCCTTGGGCACCGACTATAACAATGATCGCGCCGTGGACATCGTCCTGACGGGATGGGGCAAGACGCCTACCGTCTTTGCCAATCCGCGCGAAGGCAAGTTCCTCGTGAGCGATGTGTGGCCGGGCGCTTTCGCCGCGCCTACCGCGGGCATTGCCGTTCTGGACTTTGATCACGATGGTTGGATGGACTTTGCTTTTACCCAGTGGGGTGGTACCGGGATCACACTGTGGCGCAATCACCAGGGAAAGAGCTTTGAGCCTGTGACCCTTCCTATACCCAACTGGACCCGCGGCTGGGGCGTGGCCGCGTTCGACTACGATAACGACGGCTGGATCGACCTCGTCGCGGTGGGAGAAACGAAAGAGGGTAAAGGTGAAGTCCGTCTCTTCCGCAACCTCGGGCCGGATGGATTCAAAGACGTCACCGCCGACGTTGGTTTGGACAAGATTCAGCTCAAGGACCCCCGCGCCGTTGTCACCGCCGACTACGACGGTGACGGCGCCACCGACCTGCTGATCACGCAGAACCACGGTCCGGCCGTGCTGTTGCGCAACGAAGGCGGCAACAAGAACAACTGGATGCGTCTTTCCTTCAAGGGCCTGGCCGACAACAAGAGCGCGATTGGCACCAAGGTCGAAGTCTTCTCCGGAGCGAATCGCCAGAAGTTTGAAATCGCGGGCTCGTCCGGCTACTTGGGACAGAACTCGACTGACTTCGTGGTCGGACTCGGCCAGGCCAAAGAGGCCGACGTAGTACGCATGCTCTGGCCGTCCGGCGTCATCCAGGACGAAATCCAGATCGCCGGAATGAAAGATCACAGCTTCCTCGAAATGGACCGCCGCGGCAGTTCTTGTCCCACGCTTTTCGTGTGGGATGGGTCTCACTACGAACTGGTGGGAGACATGTTGGGCGCAGGCGTGGTTGGACATTGGGTGGGGCCGAACCAGCGCGATATTCCGCGGCCGACGGAATACATCAAGGTCCCCCGTAACTCAGTGCGCGAAAAAGACGGCAAGCTCAGCTTCCGTTTCATGGAACCCCTCGAGGAAGCGGTGTATCTCGACCAGGTGAAGCTGCTGGCCGTGGACCATCCTGCCGCTGACGATGTTTTCCCCAACGAATATTTCGCCAGCAACCCGCCGTATCCGCCGTTCAAAGTTGTCTATAGCCGCGATGTCCGTCCGCCCGTGGGCGCGTGGGACGAGCATGGCCACAACGTTTTGCCCGACTTGCTGGCGCATCGTTACTTTGGCGATTTCGATGTCCTTAAATTCCAGGGCTTCACCAAGCACCACACGCTAGAACTTGATCTGGGCGAAGCCTATCGCGGCGGCCCGTTGTGGTTGCTGATGCACGGCGAAATCGAGTACTTCTCCGCCACCAGCATGTTTGCCGCGTATCAGTCTGGTATCGAGCCAGTCGCGCCCTACGTGGAAGCGCAAGACTCCAGCGGGAAATGGGCCCGCGTAATCGACGACCTGGGTTTCCCCGCGGGCGGCCCGCGCACCATGACCGCCGATCTGACCGGCAAGGTGCCGCAGGGAACGCGGCGCATCCGCATCACCACCAACTTGCAAATTTACTGGGACAGCATCCTGATCAATCGCACGGAACAGAACGGAAGTGCTCGGCTGACCGCGGTGCCGCTGGCGCGCGCCGATCTGCGCTTCCATGGATTCCCACTGAAGATCGAAAACCGCCCCCCCGGCAATGTGCTGTACGTGTACGAGAAGACTAGCCCGACCGGGCCTTACACCCGGCCCGCGGGCGCATACACCCGCTACGGCGACGTGCGTCCACTGCTCACCGGGTATGACGACCGGCTGGCGGTCTTCGGGTCAGGCGATGAAGTGGTCCTCGACTTCGATCCTGCAAAGCTCCCGGCTTTGCCTAAAGGTTGGGTGCGGGATTATTTCTTCGTGGCTAACGGCTACGAAAAAGACATGGACTTCTATGCGGCCGAAGCAAATACAGTGCATCCGCTGCCTTTCCGCACCATGGGCACGTATCCCTATCCCAAAGGCCGATCGTTCCCGCTGGACGACGCGCACGTAAATTACTTTTTGGATTACAACACGCGTCATCTCTCCGGCAACGAGCCTAAGGGATACCGCTTCGACTATCCCCGCTGATGACAAAGAATGTGTGGCGCGGGCGCCCTCGCCCGCGGCTTTTGACCTAGGCCTGCGGATCGCGGACGAGGGCGCCCGCGCCTCACCAACCTCCACCCTCAACACAGAATCGTTTTAATCGTTGACATTGGCTGCCTCCGCATAATCCAATACGCGGGAATGGCAACCACTCCTGACAGCACTGCTGCCTCTTCCGGACTGCGACTTCGTCGATCGCTCACCCTTTGGGACCTGATTCTTTACGGAATCATCGTCATCCAGCCAACCGCGCCCATGCCGGCGTACGGAGTGTTCAGCAACGCCGGGGGCGGCCATGTGGTGACGTCCATCCTGATCGCCATGATCGCCATGGTGTTCACCGCCATGAGCTATGGACGGATGGCGCGCGTCTATCCCAGCGCAGGTTCGGCGTACACCTATGTGGGCCGCGAAATCCATCCCTCGCTGGGCTACGTCACCGGTTGGAGCATGACCATGGACTACATGCTCAATCCCTTGATCTGCACCATTTGGTGCTCCAAGGCGATGGCCGATCTGCTGACCGGGACCCGCTATCAGATTCCGTACCCCGGCCTGCTGTGGCCGGTCATATTTGCCTGCCTGTTTACCGGATTGAACCTGCGCGGGGTCAAGACTTCCGCCCGGATCAATCAAACCCTGTGCGCCATTATGGGTGCGGTGATTCTGGCATTCTTCTGGTACACCATCCGCTACATTTTCCATCTGCCGCAATATCCCGAGGCGTACTTCCTGCGGCCTTTTTATAATCCGGAAACTTTTACCATCAACCGGGTGTTTCACGGCACCTCGGTGGCGGTCCTTACCTACATCGGGTTCGACGGAATTTCGACTTTGTCGGAAGAGGTGGACAATCCCAAGCGGAACATTTTCCTGGCAACCGTACTGGTCTGCGTGATTACAGGGTTTCTGGCGGCGGCTGAAGTCTATGGCGCCCAGTTGCTCAGCTCCCAGTACATGTTCTCGGCAGCCGAAGTGGAAAATGCGTTCAGCCACGTGGCTGCCATCGCCGGGGGCCATCTGATGACCAAAGCCATCAGCATCACGCTGCTGATTGCGACCGTTGGCTCGGGCATGGGATCGCAGCTGGGGGCGGCGCGTTTGCTGTATGGCATGGGACGCAGCAACGCCATTCCGAAAAAATTCTTTGGCGCCATCCATCCCCGGACCCGAATTCCGGCGAACAACGTGATTTTCGTTGGCGTGATTGCGCTGCTGGGCGCGTTCCTCATCACTTACGACAATGGCGCGCAGTTGCTCAACTTCGGGGCGCTGATCGCTTTTATGGGTGTCAACCTGGCGGCATTGACGCACTACTATATTCGCGGCGCGGACCGCTCGCTGGGCCAACTGCTTCCGCCGATACTGGGCTTCGCCATCTGCCTGTTCATCTGGATACACCTGTCAAACCTGGCGCTGATAGCGGGATCCATCTGGATGATCGCGGGGATCGCCTGCGGAGCGTGGAAGACGCGAGGCTTCCAAAGCAACCTCGTGAATTTCGATGTGCCTCCGGAAGAAGAGTGAGAAGTCTGCCGATTTCGCGACACTCAGGCGGAGCAAATAATTTTCGAATTGCCGGATTGACGAATTGT